>ENA-OQAS01001231-OQAS01001231.1-human-gut-metagenome-genome-assembly--contig:-NODE-1231-length-12390-cov-2.614450_pt1 | contig 12390 bp, 17 predicted proteins | sample MGYA00242733_ERZ504523 | MGnify/ENA primary metagenome ERZ504523 (study PRJEB26092, sample SAMD00036239) | human gut metagenome | host: Homo sapiens | study: EMG produced TPA metagenomics assembly of... | reverse complement strand
TACCTGTTTCTCTCCTCAACTGCATCACTAAAAAAGACTGCGCATCGGCAATATCCCGCCAACGCGCAGTTTGTATTCTCTGTATACAAAACTCCTGACAAACGCCTGTCATCAGATATCCGTGACAGTTGTTGAATTTTATATAGTATATCACACGGTCTGAATAATGTAAAGCAGTTGTCCTGCTTTCCTTTATGATATTCTATTCATAATTTTACAAATACTTACTGTTCATTGATGTTTTCTGTCCATAATACTTTTCATATTTTATGAATATGCATTCTATGAAAAACCGGGACATATGGAGAAAAATTTGTATATTATGTCCTGCTTTTCCTGTCAGCTGGGACATATGCGAAAAAAAAAGTTCTTATTATGTCCCATACAAATGTCATAACAGGACATTTGTAGCATCTTCTCGTCCATATGTCCCGTTAGACTTTTACAGAAGGACTTTTTTATTATCTTTTTGTCTATATGTCCCATACAGATATCACAGCAGGATATTTTAGGCGCCTTTTCATCCATATATCCCATTTGTCTTACACAAAGGGATTTGCCCTTTTTTCTTTATATGTCCTATTTTGTTCTTCTGGCAGACTTTTTTCATAGAGGAGCTATAACTACAAATATTGATAAACTTAACAGGCGGCAGAAATCATCTGCCGCCTGTTATATAACGTATGCTGTTACACTTATAAAATTGCTGTTTCCAAAAAATGCTGAATGTCCTGAAATGAAGAAAAAACAGCAGTCGCCTCTCCAGTATCCTGTTTTATTCCTGAGCCAGTATAACCAATCACATCAATTCCTGCCTGTATTGCCGCATGAATACCGGTTGAGGAATCCTCAATTGCAACAACCTCATCTTTTTCAGCCTGCAATAACTGTATCGCCTTTAAGTACCCATCCGGATAGGCTTTCTTTTTTCACACATATCCCCACATACAATAACTGAAAAATAATCTGTCATTTTGATCCGGTTTAAAGCCGTAATAATATATTTCGCGCTCGTTGATGTTACCAATCCGGCTTTCAGATTCCGTCCCTTCATCCATTGAAATAATTCCTGTAATCCCGGCATGGGACAGATGGCATCATTTTCATAGGTATTTCCCATCTCTTTTCTTCTTTTCTGGTACATTTCCCATGAAACATTTTCTTTCGACCGGCTCAAATAATGCAATATTTTTTCACGGCTGTTAACTCCAATAAATCCTTTTAACTCTTCGTGATCCATATATACACCAAACGATTTGAGAGTTTCCTGCAGATAATGTGCATTTTGAGGTTCCGTGTTTACAATAACACCATCAAAATCAAAAAGAATATATTGTTTCTTCATATAAATCTATCCTTTAGTTATGCCAGCAGCCGTGATGCTTTTTCCTGAATCCATGCTATTTCTTCTTCCGAAAGATCACAAAAATCACTGTTTTCCATAGAGCAATTGGAATCTTGTACATATACTATTTTTGTATCTTTCTGGGTGATTGAATAAAACCAGCATTCTGCCGGAACATTATATACTTTTCCCTGCTCCATCAATGTCAGATCAATAGAAAAACCATTTTCCTTTTTTTCTGCGGTAATCAGAATCGCTTTACCATGTACAAGAATAAACTGCTCATCGGTCGAATGATGGATCTCCAAGTGTTTAATCCCATTAATATCATTGTCCGGTTTCCAGTTTTTAATACATACAAGCCACTTTGGATTTTTATAGACACATAAAATTCCCTCTTCGTTATTTTCATACATATCTGGTTTCATACTTATACCTCCCTAAATTTCTGTTCTTCCTGTAATTGGTACTCCATATCCAAATGCACCTTCTTTTGCGCACATCTTTGCGGCAAACTCCGATGCCTTTTTCATTGCATTTTGAATTTTTACATACATCTGTTCATCTGAACCATCTAAAATCTTATGTTGTGGGGAATTTTTTAACATATCACTTAGGAATGCCGCAAAATAAGAATCTCCCGCTCCCATAGTATCTATAACATCCTCTGCCAATACTGCTTTTGTATATAAAAATTTATCTTTATATAATACATAAGAGCCTTCTTCTCCGACAGTTCCAAGAACAACAGAAACACCATATTTCTGTGCCTTTTTCATTTCTCTCTCCCGTTCATCTTCTGACAAATGTGCACATGACATAATTGCAACAGTTACATACGGACATACATCCCTCAAATACTCATCTGTCCAGCGCATTGAAAAATCATAGGCAATCGGAACCTTTGTCTGATACAATTTTGAAAGATCCTGTTCAATATAGCTGTTAAGATTTGTGTAAATCAAATCATATTGCTGAATATAATCCATATCTTCTTCGTTGAAATCAAATGCATGATCTTTTGCAATTCCACCTTTATTTGAGCCAAGAAAAACACGGTCTGTTTCTTTCAGTGTTACCAAAGCGAAACCGTTTTCTCCCTGAAAATGCCGGCAATGCGTATCATCAATCTCTAATTTTTTTAATGTCTCCTGCACACATTCAGCAACTTCATCATTACCGTATTTTCCAAGATATGCCGAATTGACACCATTCCATTTTGCATATACGCATGTATTGACACATTGTCCTCCCGGATACATTTTCCCACGAGATAAATATTTATCACATACATTATCTCCAATCGCTATAATTTTTGGTTCTTTCATAGATTTTCTCCTTATGTTTTAAAATACTACTGCTCCTATCAAAATTGCTGACACTACTGAAACTACAGTACATACAAGGCCAGGAAGCATATAGCTGTGATTTAACACATATTTTCCAATTTTTGTTGTTCCCGCGGTATCAAACGCAATTGCTGCAACGCACTGACCGGAAGCAGGAATAAAATAATTTGATGAACATGCAATCCAGCCAGCAACAATAATATTTGCCGGAAGCCCTAATGCAATACCAATTGGAACCATAATCATTGTAGAGGATGACTGACTTGTTGTTATTGCCCCAACAATAAACACTGCTATGATATAAATCCATGGATGTTCATTCGTGAGAACTGACATATTATCTGTAATAAACGATGACTGATCTGCAATAAATGTATTCACCAGCCAGCAAAGACCAAATGCCAGAACAACAGCAAACATTCCTGTTTTAAATACTGGCTGATCCAGTACCTTATTGCTGTCAAGTTTTGTAATTAATACCGTTACGGCTGCTGCAACCAGCATAAAAATCTCAATTACTGTGGTAAGCGGTAATTTGCTTCCATCTGAAAGTGTTGGAACTAATGCACTCACTGCGCCAAGCAATACAATACCTACCATGGCAACCAAAAATACTGCAACAGAGATTTTTGCCTCTTTTGTTGTTTTAACTTCTGCAGCATTCTCATTTTTCACAAGAGTCTGAACCTGTCCGGATGCTACACGAGCCTGAAATTCCGGATCCTCTGCCAGTTCTTTTCCTTTCTTCATTACAGCAAGGGCACATGCGACTGTACCAATCAGTGTTGCCGGGATACAGACTACAAGCAGTGTAAAAATATTAACCGTTTTATAGTTCGTTGCTTCAGCCATAAAAGCCAGAATACCTACCGTTGCTGCTGAAATCGGACATGCCGTGATTGCCTGCTGGGAAGCTATAATGGATGCTGAAATCGGGCGTCCGGTCGAACTCCTGTCTCAATAGAAATTTCATTAATTACCGGAAGCAAACTGTAAATAATGTGACCTGTACCACACATAAATGTAAAAATATATGCTACAACCGGTGCAAGTACCGTAATCATCCTAGGATCCTGCGAAGAATCTTTTCTGCTATGCGAAACCAGGAAATCCAATCCCCCACATGCCTGCATTGTTGCAGCTGCTACAATTACCGCAATCATAATTAAAATAACGGTAACTGGCGGATCTGCGGTGTAACATGAAAGAAAAATGTCATAATTAACATTCCAACACCACCAGCCATTGCTAAAAATGTACCACCCTTACGTACCCCCAAAAATATAATGGCAAGTACAAGTATTAATTCTACCCAGAACATATTCATGTCCTCCCTCTCTTTTATATATATCTTTTTCAGTTACATTTTGGATGTGCGCATATCCGTACAATACAAACTTTAATACAATTCTCGTACATCGCTCTTATTTGTATTGTTTTGTATCTGCTTTAATATTATATTTGTATCATACCTTTGTCAAGAACTTGTGTGTTTTTCGTCAATTATCCTATATTTTAGTTCCGATTTTTGTGCATATTTTTGTTCTCGGGCTATTTCAGTATCGTATATGTATTATTTTGTATCTACAATGCAATAAGCAGACAAAAACATAGGATACAATGTCTTTGTCTGCTTATAAATTCTTTTGCCCGAATTAAATATGTTCTGAATTAATACTCTACTTCCACATATATCTACGTGTTGAAAGCGGATGTTCTTTCTTTTCAGCCAGTTCATGGTTATAAATAGGATATACATTATTAAACAGTGAATGGTTAAAGTAATCCACAACAGAAGCATCAATTGTAGATAATCCAAGTTCTTTTGCGTCCAGAACTTCAATCCTCTTTGCATATGTATGAAGGAATTTTAAAGCCCTTTCATCCAGTTCACGGTAGATCCTTCTGATATCTGAATCATAAACGGACGGTTTGCATCTGTGATTTCAAAAGTCCATGGAAATATTCTCCTGTATGAATACTGCTGGAATCAAGCCACTGCATTTCCATGAAAATGCAAATACTTTCCATATATGCAGCCCCATAGCCGGCTCCGCTTCCCATCGTATAAATAACGGTATCGTCCTTGTATGTTTCAGCAAACTGTTCAGCTCTTGCCTGTACATGTTTTCTTGCATTCCGGATAATTCCGGTAATCATACCAAGTCCTTCGTAGATTTATCATAATTTTCATATCCTGCGGTCTGTTGAAGTGTTTCCACTGCTACGAGCAACGCACACATTGTTTTTTCTCCAGCATAATCAATATCACCTTTGAGATGATCCGGACTTGCATCAAATGAATACTGGATAATATAGTCACCAAACTCCACAATTTCAGATTCTTCCAGCCATGTAAGAATAATTACTGCTGCTCCTTTTTCCTTACCAAGCTTTGCTGCTGCAATCGTTTCCGGTGTATTTCCCTTATGACAGGACAGACAGATGATCGAATTTTCCCCAAAATCTTTTGGTGTACTGTGAACAAATTCGTTGCTGTTGATCAGCGCGGATTTAATATTTGAACACTCTTTCTCCATAAATGTTTTTGCAGGATACAAAGCTCCAAGAGACCCTCCACAACCAACAAAATACAGGCTCTTAACACCTCCTTTGTCTTTTTTGTTCTCCAAAATCTCTGCCACAATGTTTTTAATGTCTTTGCTTGTATAACTCATATTCGTTTCTCCTTTTTATTTGTCTCGTTTGTTTCTACCCAAAATATAATACAATATAATACATTTGTCAATATAAAACAGCTTTTGAAATAAATATATACAATTCTGAAACTTTGTATTATAATATATTGTATAATACAAATCGAAACACATTACGAGGTTTTTCATGGAATTAAATAATACAATTGCCAAACCACTATACAAACAACTTGAGGATCAGTTAAAAGAAGAGATTGACACCGGAAAACGTAAAGCAGGCAGCCGTCTTCCAACAGAAAATGAGTTAAGTACAACCTACAATGTCAGCCGGGTCACTGTCCGAAAAGCTCTTGCAGGTTTATCAGAATTAGGATATCTGGACCGCAAATCCGGAAAAGGAACTTTTGTTGCCGAAAAAAGAATCCAGCGAAATATCTCAAAAGGTGTTACCGGATTTTCTGAAATGTGCCGTACAATGGGAGCAGTTCCAGGTGCGAAAACCATTAAAATTGCAATAGAAGATCCTACCGAAAAAGACATGGAACTCATGCATATTACACCCGATAAAAAGATTCTCGTATTGGAACGTATTCGTTATGCCGATGAAAAACCGGTATTGTTAGAAATCAACCGGTTTCCTGAATCCTTTTCTTTTTTATTTGGAGAAAATTTAAATGACACTTCCCTTTATGATGTGCTGCAAAACCACAATATTATTTTTGATCATTCCGACAAAACTTTAGATATTGTGTTTGCCTCCGCACAGGAATCAAAAATTTTGGGGATTTCAAAAGGTTATCCACTTCTTCGAATCGAGAGTACAATCTATAATACTGATTGCTCACTTGTTCAAAGATGTAAGCAATTATGTATCGGCGATAAATTTAAATTCACAATTTAAAAACTCCGGGCACATATACATTTGCGCCCGGAGTTTTATATTATTCCATGGCATACCGGATAAATTTCGGGAGAATTGCACGATACTTCTATCTCCACATTTCAAGAAACGCTTTCACTTCCTCCGGCATGCGTCCCTTTCGCCACGCGAGAAGAAGTTCCGTCGCAAGATCCGCATGCAGAATATCACAGGACTGCATCTGATCCGACAACTTGTGCATAGAAGCCGGAAGAATGGCGATTCCAAGCCCTTTTTCCGCCAAAGTCATCGCCGTTCTGGCGTCTTCACACTCACAATAAATGTCACACAAAAGCCCCTTTTTTCGAACGCGGACAACAGATAACTGCGGTAGCGGTGGGACAGGATCAGTTTCTGCTCTGACAGTTCCTCGAGCGTGATCCCATCTTTGTTTTTTTCTAAACTGGGTTCCCTGCAGCCGCCATTGCAAGAAGTTTTTCCTGCATCAAGTCCTGCTCTCACATCCTTTGAGCACAATCGGTGTCCGGAGTGTCGTGATATCGACCACGCCGTTTTCCAACTGCTCCCGCAGCGTAAATGTCGATCCCTCGTGGATATCAAAGCGAATATCCGGATGCGACGTTGAAAAACGGATCAGGTAATCGGACATCATAGAAACCGTGGACGGCGTAAATCCGATGTGGATTGTTGCCGCCTGGCTTGCCTTTATGACTTCCCGCTTGGTAATATCCGCCATGGTAAGAAGACTGCCGCCCTGTCATACAGTGTTTTTCCTGCTTCCGTTAATGTAATCTTTTTGGTGCCGCGCAAAAAAGCTGCACCTGAAGTTCTTCTTCGAGCATCTTTACCTGATAACTCAGCGGTGGCTGTGTCATGTGAAGAACACGCGCCGCACCGCTGATCGTACCGGCATCCACGATTGCCCGAAAGTATTCCAGTTGTTTTACATCCATAGCTTCTCTCCATACATTTTTTGTTTAGTTAATTCATAAAAGTAATATTTTTCATATATGTTAATCTATGGTATACTAAATGTCAACAGAAAGTCAAAATGAAAAAGAAAGAAATGAAATGATTGTGAAAAGAATTGATTTTGAACATGGGTCCATCCCAAGTAACATCTTAAACGCAGCGATTCCCATGCTGGTGGCGCAGCTTTTAAGCCTGCTTTACAACATCATAGACCGCATTTATATAGCAAGAATCCCGCATATCGGCACAACCGCTCTCGGCGCGGTCGGCTTATGTTTTCCGATTATTGTGATCATCACGGCTTTCAGCAATCTGTTCGGCAGCGGCGGTGCTCCGCTTTTTTCCATCCGGCGGGGGGAAAATAATTCCCGGAAAGCTTCCGAAATTATGAATACCTCCTATACGATGGTCTGCGGCGGCGCAATTGTTTTAATGGTCATTGGATTTTTGTTTGCGCGCCCGATCCTGCGTCTGTTCGGCGCTTCCGAGTCTGCTCTGGTTTATGCATACCCGTACCTGATGATCTATCTGGTCGGCACACTTCCGTCCATGATCTCCACCGGTATGAATTCGTTTATCAACGCGCAGGGATATGCCATGACCGGCATGACATCCGTTGCCATCGGCGCGGTGGCAAACTGCATTCTCGATCCGGTTTTCATCTTCGTCTTTTCGCTTGGAATCCGGGGTGCTGCAATTGCAACCGTGATTTCCCAGACACTCTCCGCTGCATTTGTCCTCTATTTTCTGAAAAAACGATCGGAGCTTAACGTACGGTTTCTGACCAGAAGCGAACTCTCCCGGTGCACGGAAACTGCCAAAAACATCGTAAGCCTCGGAACCGCAGGATTTATTATGCAGCTTACCAACAGTTTAGTCAGCATCTGCTGCAACAACGTACTCTCCGTGACCGGAGGCGATATCTATATCTCCGTGATGACAATCATCTCCAGCGTCCGGCAGCTTGTCGAGACACCAATTTATGCCATGAATGAGGGAAGTTCCCCGATTTTAAGCTACAATTACGGGGCGCACCGCCCGAAGCGTGTAAAACAGGCAATTGGTACAATGGCGGTTATGATCTTTGTGTATACCGCCGCCATGTGGACGGTCATTATCGTTGCACCACATTTCCTGATCGGGATTTTCAGTTCCGACAGTGAACTGATCAAGACGCGGTTCCTGCCTTAAAACTGTATTTTGCCGCATTTATTTTCATGGATCTGCAATACATCGGACAGACCACGTTTAAATCATTAAATAAAAAGAAGCAGGCAATTTTTTTCTCCCTGCTTCGTAAAGTATTTATTGTTGTGCCACTGACCTACCTGCTCCCATATGCGCTTGGCATGGAAACAAGAGGTGTGTTTATGGCGGAACCGGTCTCAAATGTAATCGGTGGAAGCCTGTGCTTTCTCACGATGCTTGCTACCGTGATTCCGGAATTAAATCATATGGAAAAACAAAAATAAGTTAATCTTCCATACCTGCGCGCAGCGCTGCTTCTTTTGCTTTTACGTCGGAAAGGAAATGCTCTTTTGCAAAGCCCATATCCTGCACCAGCTCCATGGTCCCGAGATATGTGCCTGCTGCATCCCGCACCGCCATATAGGTAACCAGCATGGTTTTTCCGTTTTTCTCCATCCAGATCGGCACTTTGTCGAGCGTTCCTTTCCGGAATTCCCCGATGATGTGCCGCACCTGCTGCTCCACTTTCGGGGGATGGCAGGAAAATACCTCGCGGTCGATCGCCATGCCCGGACGCTTGAAATCCTTTGGCCCTTCATTGAAAAAGCGATTGATATTGTCCTCATCAACAAATGTGATCTCCATCGGGATCGTGTTGAGCATTGCGGTAAGCTGTGCAACGGTCAGGTGCCCGCCCGGCATGATGATTTCTCCATTCCTTACATCTTTACTGCAATTTTCTGTATGCAGATACTTCTCTGCCGCCTCCCATGTCGCATTTTCCACACCAAAGCAGACCGGATAATCTTTCGAATCGCGGTAAATTCCAAACCACTCTTCCTCCGTGAAATTCAGGGCACAGTTCGGGAAGAAAATATTGGCTTCCTTGTAGATCATATCCTCCACGCGCTGCAACACAATGCGAAAACGTTCCAGCCAGTGATCTTCCGTCTTTTGAACCGGCAGCTGCTTTGCCAGCGCTGCCAGTTCATCCTGATCTCATCATCGGTTGTCCACATCACATCCGACGGGCCGCTGATCCCGTATTTTACTTTCAGATGCGGATACAGAAGATCCCCTTTCTTTGCATAATGGATCGCAACTTCCCGCAGCTTTCCAAACAGCTCCGGTGAAAGGGTATTGGTTTCCTCTATTTCATTCCGGCATTTCCGGATGACGTTTTCCAACACTTCATTTTCGCGAGTAAACGTCTGCAGCGGATGTCCGGTGATTCCGGTTAAAGCCGCGGTAGCCGCCAGCTTTTTCTCTTTTACCGATGCCGCAACCGCTTTTTCCGCGTTGGCAACTTTCTCCTCACTCGTTGCGCCGCGGAACAGTGCCGCATGGACATCACACAATTTCTGCACGGTCTCAAGCGGTGTGCCACCTTGCAGAAGTTCCTGCTCCGCCTGCATGATCTCTGCCGGATCAACCGCTTTAAATTCTTTTGCGAAATCCGCCCTTACTTTTTCCAATTCTTCCCCGCGCTCAGCCGCTCCAGATATGTTTTGATCTGTTCTACCCGCTTGTTGTGTTCCATGATTTTATCCTTTCCCATTTATATAGACTCTCTTACAAACAGTTTTTTCATTCTTCCGTTACAATATACACAAAAACGGGAAAAGAATATGTTGTTGTAACCACATTTTATCTTTTTTCATTGCAGTATTTTTATGTCTCGCTTTTGATCAATTGAAATACAATTCTCACAATTGTACCAAATTCTGTACTGATTGATTTAAGGTACGTTCCTTATTGGAACTTTCCTGACCTACGTACCTATTATATCAGTTTCAGACCGGTTTGGGTTTCGTACGACATGAAAGATATGGGCTTTGCCCGACTCCGGCAGCGGTTCACATCATTTACCACATCGCGTGCAGCACTTCTCCCTCTTTTATATTATTTGACGCACGTCAAATATAACTTCTAATATCATTTGACGTGTGTCAATAATATGCATACTTCTTTTATTCACCAGTTCCTCTCCGCTGTTTTCATGTTATAATGAAGCATGTCATCCGGTTCCGCCTGGTGACATGTAATACAACCATCAGATATCAGGAGGAGAGTATACATGAACGTTGTTATTGCCATTGATTCTTTTAAAGGAAGCATGACTTCCCTTGAGGCCGGGAGAGTGCCTCTGCCGGAATCCGGCGCATATATCCGGATGCAGATATCACCATCCGCCCACTTGCAGACGGTGGCGAAGGCACGGTGGAAGCTTTGACGCTTGGCTGTGGCGGCACACGCACACAGGTATGCGTAACCGGGCCTCTTGAAAAACCGGTGCTTTGCAGTTACGGCATTCTGGATGCTGGCAAAACTGCAGTCATCGAAATGTCCGGAGCTGCCGGAATTACACTCCTTTCCGAAACCGAACGGAATCCTTTGTATACAACAACCTACGGGGTTGGGGAAGTCATCAGAGACGCCATTTCCAGAGGCTGCAGACATTTTATTATAGGAATCGGCGGAAGTGCCACAAACGATGGAGGAATCGGTATGCTGCAGGCACTGGGATTTGACCTGCTGGATCAGGAAGGGGTTCCGGTACGTCATGGTGCTCTGGCTTAAGGGATCTGGCTGTGATTTCAGACTCCCATGTACTGCCGGAACTGAAAGAGTGTACGTTTCGGATTGCCTGCGATGTGACAAATCCGCTCTGCGGTCCGCATGGATGCAGTGCCGTTTTCGGTCCGCAAAAAGGCGCAGATCCTGCCATGATCCAGCAGATGGACCAGTGGCTTTCCTCCTATGCCGCACTCGCCAGAAAAAGCTTTCCGGAAACGAATCCCGCGCATGCAGGAGCCGGGGCTGCCGGTGGCCTTGGGTTTGCTTTTCTCACCTTTTTCCATGCCACTCTGGAATCCGGTGTAAACATCATTCTGGAAGAAACCCATCTTTCCGACTATATAAAAAATGCAGATATTGTCATCACCGGAGAAGGCTGTCTGGATGGCCAGACCGTCATGGGGAAAGCGCCTGCCGGTGTTGCAAAGATTGCCAAAGAATTTCAAAAACCTGTGCTTGCATTTTCCGGCTGCGTGACGGAAGATGCAAAAGCCTGTCATGCGGCAGGAATTGATGCCTTTTTCCCGATTGTGCGGGGTGCTGTTTCGCTTGAAGATGCCATGCAGACCGACCATGCAAAACAGAATATGACCGATACGGTGGAACAGGTATTTCGCATGCTTCGAACGTTTCAGAATACAAAATAATAAAGCAGATTGGTAAATCCCTGTTCGGTTGCATATTTCTCCAGCATTTTCTTCTGGTTTATGATACTGTTACTGTCACCACTTTGCTCATCATCACGGGCCTTTGCAGAATTTCCTTTGCACTTATCAAGTATTATTTTGTTATGTCCCCATGGAATTCTAAAAATGCCCTCAACATATTCATCATTTAACCCTATAAACCGTAAAAGGAATAAGTCTTACCAAAGAGGGAATCTATCTTCTAAATAAGTTTAGACCTCTGGTGACGTAGTATCATCATGTATTAGATAAAGCTACAGAGCATTTCGAGAGTCAGCCCGTGAGTCGAGTAGACTAAGACCTCTCAATCTTAGCCCCTCACAGATCCGTACGTGCAGCTTTCCCGCATACGGCTCCTCATAGTAACATGCACTGCAGAGCCTTATGGCTCTGTTTGTGGAACATATATCAACGCTTTCTGCAGATATCACATCTGTACGGAAAGTAAAGTAACCGAATGGATTGCATCCCAAGCCGGATTTATTCAGGCTTTACTCGGAAGTATCTGCTGGGAAAGTTGAGTAAATTTATTTAAAGTATCATTTGTCACAGTGCAAATTGATTTTTACCATCTTTAAAATAGATGGTAATATTATTTTGCTGATATTGGACGTAATCTGCTTTTTCTACTTTTCCACCAGCTCCAGCAGTCTCCATAGTGCCTCTGCAATGACTTAAGTCCATAATCATCACATAAAATACTCTGCCATTGTGCACTGAATCCACTATCCTGCCA
>ENA-OQAS01001230-OQAS01001230.1-human-gut-metagenome-genome-assembly--contig:-NODE-1230-length-12398-cov-3.212941_pt1 | contig 12398 bp, 12 predicted proteins | sample MGYA00242733_ERZ504523 | MGnify/ENA primary metagenome ERZ504523 (study PRJEB26092, sample SAMD00036239) | human gut metagenome | host: Homo sapiens | study: EMG produced TPA metagenomics assembly of... | reverse complement strand
GGCTTCACGGGAGGCAGAAGCGTGTCAAAGCTCAATCCGAAAGTAGTAAATCGGTAGTAAATTCAGTTCTTATATCCCGTGAAATGCCCGTATTTCCGGGCTTTTTGGAGATAATCAGAGTTGTTATTTTAACATAAATAATAAAGGCGGCACAATGCCGCCTTATTATTTTTATTATCTTATTTTACGTTACTGTTCACTATAGATCAGGATGTATTTTATTCCAATTCAATTTCACATACACTCAGACAGATTCTTTATCGTGTATTATATATTCTGCATCCACTTGCATGCCAGTTCTATCCAGGACTGGCATTCTTTCTGTACACAGCCGCCGTCTTCGTTGCTTGTCTCTTCGTTTGCAAGACTTAAACCATGTCCGCCAACCGGATAAAGATGCATTTCTACCGGAATTTCAAATTTGCGCAACGCATTGAAGAACAACAGAGAATTCTCTACAGGAACACAATCATCTGTCACTGTATGCCACAGGAATGTGGTTGGTGTATCTTTAGATACCTGGAATTCCAGAGACTGTTCTTTTCTCTTATCAAGATCATTATAATCCTCTCCAAGCAAGCATTCAAAGGAACCTGTATGTGCAAACTCACCGGAAGTGATCACCGGATAACTTAAGATCATACCATTTGGTTTCACCATATCAGAAGTTACCCCAAGTGTCTGTGCAATAAAATCTTTCTTCCAGAAAACGCCAAGACTTGCTGCCAGATGACCACCTGCGGAAAAGCCCTGCAGAACAATTTTATTCGTATCAATATGAAACTCTGCAGCATTTTTTTCTTAAAAAAGCAACAGACTTCGCAAGCTGCAAGAGTGCCAGTGGATATCTGGCAGGTTCTACGCTATAGCGCAGGATCACTGCATGATATCCCCTTACCAGATACTGCATGGCGATCGGTTCTGCTTCTCTGTCAGAAGTCATAGCATACCCGCCTCCCGGGCAGATCACAACTACCGGACGCTTTCTGTTGATATGCATTTCAATGGAATTATCCAGAAAATAAGTGTATAAATCTGCAGTTTCTTTATATCCGTCTACTGCAATTTCAATCTTCTTATAAATCATAAGTTCCTCCTGTATATTTCATCATTTTTCCATTTCTACTCCCCATTCCGCTAATTTTTGGGGAATATTTACAGCTACTTTTCTCAGTTTTGTTTTGCCATCCTTTGCTGCCAGACGCTTATATAAATGTATATTTCCATCTGCATCAAGAACAATATAAAAACACTCTAAAATATGACCTGATCCTACAATTTCCCGTGTTGTATATATATATCCTGCTTTATTCTTTTTTTCTTTTAGAAAAAAACAATCCCTCTGCTTCTCCTGTCTCGGAAACTTGGAAAATAATCTTCACGTATAATTTCAAGTTCTTCCCCATTTTATACATTTTTTTTGAAAAAACAGATACGATATTTTGCAGCCTTCTTTACTTAATGTTACGACTTTTGAAGAGAAAAACAATAATGGTGCATCAATCAAAAACTCAAGAATCAATATTGGAATTCTTTCTCCCTCTTCAGCAGACAGCCCTGTCCAAATAAGCAGTACCGTAATAAGTATTACCATGGTTATCTGCAAAAAATCTCTGATCTTTATTACTTCTTGCTGATATTCTTTTAAATTTGTACAGTCTGCTCCTTTGCTTTGAATTTTTTTTCTTTGTTGCCTCCTCAATTCTATCATTTCATCATATTGTCTTTGTTTTTCTTCTTCTTTTATTCCCTCTCCTTTTTCTGCCTCCACTCCCCATTCCTTCATTTTTTCACGAACATTTACGTACATTTTTCTAATAACTTGCTTTTTTCCTTTTTCTAATTTATAAGAAAAAACATTGCCATGTTCATCAAAAGTAATGTAAAAACAATCTGAAAGCGGAAACGCATCAACGATCATCCTGGTAGTATATTTCTTTTTCTTCTTATTTACTGCATATTTGGAAAATACAATCCCCTGATAACGTATGCTCCCTCCCTTACCATATGTATACCAGACATCCTCTCTGATAACAGCAAGCTCTTCCCATTTATAATTTCTCTTCCAAAACAGCCAGGATACCGTACAGCCTTCTCTGCTCAGCACAACAGTTCTCATATAATACAAGATTAACAGCAACATTAATATTTCCACACTAAAAATTATAAATTCATATCCCTCTGTTCTTATTTCCTTTCTTTCCAGGAAAATCATCAGAATTCCTATGCCGAATACAAACGCTGATATAAATAATATCAGTATTATATGTGGATCTAATACTCTTATTTTTTCCTGCTGCTCTTTCATATGCATTTCCTCCGGTTGTCTGAAATCCTTACTGTTACTATTCCGGTATATCAACCTAATTTCTTGCATTTTCTTATGAGTTCATTATAAGGTAAATATATGTAATTGTTAAGGTGCAAAATAAAATGTTGCTGTCCCGTTTACTGCAAATTAAACGAACCATACAATATTAAAGTTCAGCTGTTATTATCTTTCAAGGATCATGACATCTTTTTCATTCATGCTAACGGTCTGCCCTGAAACGTTCTCCTCCTTCGATAAAGTTGCAGAAAATTGCCCGGACTTCTGCAATATGGCAGAAGAATTTTCCTTGTTTCTTCTGCTACAAAATCTCCCGATAAGAGAAGCGCTTACTCTTATCCGGGAGATTTTTTATATCTTTAACAAATTCATATCTTTATTTTCAGATCAGCAATTATTTATTTCCCTGTCCATAATATGCATTTGCACCATGTTTTCTGAAGTAGTGCTTATCCTGCAGATCCTGTGGTGCAGGTTTTACCTGTGGATTGATCAGCTCACAGCGGGATGCCATCTTGGCAACTTCCTCAAGAACAACTGCATTATGTACTGCTTCATGAGCATCCTTACCCCATGCAAATGTCCATGGTTTTTGCAAAGTACTGCAGGTACTGCTTCATAATCTTTGTCCTTAAACAGGTCTACGATCAGAAGTCCTGTATTTTTCTCATATTCTTCAAATTCCTTGCCTTCCAGGCAGCGTGCACATGGAACTTCACCATAAATATAATCTGCATGTGTGGTTCCATAACATGGGATTGCTCTTCCGGCCTGTGCCCAGCTTGTTGCCCATGAAGAATGTGTATGTACAACTCCTCCGATATTCGGGAATGCTTTGTACAGTTCTACATGAGTTGCTGTATCAGAAGATGGATTGTATTTTCCTTCTACCTTATTTCCATTCAGGTCTACAACAACCATATCATCCGGTGTCAGCAGATCATAATCAACTCCACTTGGTTTGATGACAAAAGTCTGATTCTCTGTCGATTCCGCTTACATTTCCCCATGTAAATGTAACAAGTCCGTATTTTGGAAGATCCATGTTTGCTTTGTAAACTTCCTCTTTTAATTTCTCCAGCATGATTCGTACCTCTCCTTTTGCTTTTCAGATATTCTTTTACAACAGCTTTCAGATGTTCCGGCTTTTTTCTGCATATCCCACCCGGAAAATCTCTTAATATCTGTATTATAGCACTTGTACGGTACATGTACCAACTTGTATGTTGATTATTTTACTGTTTCTCATACAAAAACTCTTCAGGCAGACTTACCTTGAAATCTTTTGCAAGTGAACGGAAATTGTCCGGTGTAATAGTCTGAAGTTTATTTGGAGTCATAGAAAGAATCTTCACCAGGATCTCTGCAGATTTTTCTACCGTATGGAGCAGACCAAATGTCAGGTCAAAATCTTCACCTGAGCAGAACATTCCATGATGTGCCCAGATAACAACATCATATTTCTTCATTAATTCTGCTGTTTTTATGGCAATTTCTCTTCCACCCGGTACCATCCAGCCGACAACACCTACGCCGTCCGGGAATACAACCGGACACTCTGTAGCAGATTCCCATAACTCTCTTGTAAAGATCTTATCATCCAGTGGCAGAACAAATGTCAGAGCAATTGTATTTGTCGTATGTGCATGATAAATAACACGATGTTTTCCGTTTGTCAGTTTCTTCTTCACTTCATGATTCATCAGATGAGTCGGAAGCTCACTGGTAGGTCTGCCGCCCTCAACCAGGCCCCAGCGGATTCTGTAATTTGTTCCTGTCTCATCCAGTTCAATGATCGCAAGACATACTTCCGGATCCACGATAATATTTCTGAAATATTTACCGCTTCCCGTTACAAGGAAAAACTCTCCTGCTAATCCCGGAACCTCTACCCCGATCGGTATCCATTCTCCAGTTGCATTCAGACGGGGACGAATCATCTCTACTTCCTCCGGTTTCAGACGATAGCTTAAGTTTCCGCCATTTCTCTCATGCCATCCCTGAAGATAACCGTCATTTGCCATTTTGATAAATCCCTGTACAAATTTAGATTCCAGAATTTTCATAATATATATCTCCTCCGCTTTTTGTGGTTTTATGTTGTTTGTTTTTAACAATATATTGTTTCTTGTTGTTTATGAATGTATTATATATTGTTTCTTGTTGTTTGTAAATAATTTATTCAAAAAATCTCTCACAAAACCACACATCAATTCCGAAATATCTTTGTCAATTCTGTCCTGCTATTCATCCTGTTCAGAAGATTTTTACCGTTATTTTTGCTGAAATTCTATAATTGCGTATGCTTTTCCGTCTGTATCATCAAGCGATACAATCACCTTTCCTGTTTCTGCTTTTGCTTTCGGGCAGATTATATCTCCAAGTTTTGCCTGCATCTTATACTCTGCACGCATCTGGTATACTTTGAAATCTTCCGGCAGGAAATCTTCTGCCATACAGATATACTGACAGTTGTTTACATGATGATTAGTGTCAAGATGATGCTTCTGCACTGTGAATGATTCCTGTGAAGTCATGTCATCCGGAAGTTTGATTTTCCTCGGTGCATAATCCATTTCCAGCTTTTCGCCGAGTATGTAATTGTCTGTATCTGCAGGTGTCAGTCTCGCCGGAATCCCTGTACTGATGGCCAGATGTGTCCAGTTGGAGTTCGCCCAGGCAAGCTTCTTCCCATCCATTGTTTCTATGGTGAAATTACGCATACCCATGAATCCTTTGAAATCATAAGGTGCTGTCGTGATCCTGATTTCCGTTCCCATAGCAGGATATTCATCCACAATTACCTGCCAGGAAGAAAGAACCCACGCTCTGTCTCTTGCCTTCAGCACGTCTCCTCCAAGCCCGACCGACTCCGCATGAAATGTACAGCAATCCTGAAAATAATTCAAAACACCCGGTAATGTCAGTTTGCCGTTCTCACCTGTCTCACTGTATCTGACTCTGCTGTTAAAACTGTAATTCATTTTTATGTCCTCTTTTCTTATGTCACTATGATTTTTTAATATACTTCTTTTCTATTATTATAACAAGCCAAAAGTATAAGGCATAAAACAGTTTTTATAAACTGGCCTATGCCTTATCTTTGTTCTACGTTATATTATTTACTGTAATTCTTTGCTACAAATGTGATCATTACCTTAAACAGATCCCCATCCAGGTATAGCTTAAACTCACCTCCCTGCAGCTCTGTCAGGCTCTTTGCGATAGAGAGTCCCAGTCCGCTTCCTTCTGTATTTCTCGCCACATCTCCTCTGATAAACCGTTCTGTCAGTTCATCCGCAGAGATATTCAAAGGCTGTGCTGAAATATTTTTCAGGGAAAAGGTTACTTTTTTATTTCTGTTGCTGATCTCTGCGTAAACTCTGGTGCCCTCCATTGCGTACTTCACAACATTGCCGAATACGTTTTCCAGAACACGCCACATTCTCTGGCCGTCTGCGTAAATAATGGACGGTTCGTCTGTGAAATGTACCATCATAGTCAGGTTCTTCTCCTGGAATTTCTCTTCAAATTCTCCGATCACCTGCTGCACCATTTCCACAAAATCAATATCATTCATCTCCAGTTTGATGTTTCCGGTGCTTGCCTTGGATGCCTCTACACATCCTCTGTGAGCACCTTCAGTCTCTGGGATTTCTCATCCAGGATGCGAAGATATTCCTGTATTTTCGGATCTGTCGGATTCTCACGTTTCATCAAATCTACATAATTAATAATGGAAGTCAAAGGTGTTTTCAGATCATGGGAAACATTTGTGATCAGCTCTGTCTGCATTCTTTCCTTTTTCAGGCTGTTCTCCACAGCAGCATCCAGACCACTGCCAATATTGTTAATATATTCTGCCATCACCTTCTGTTTTCCTGTAAGTGTATCTGTTTTGATCTTATATTGCAGTTCTCCATCGCTTATTTTCTTCAGACCATCCATAATAAGATCCAGCCCATCCGCTTTTCTGATGATAAAAATCACCGCAGCCGCATCTACGATCAGTAATATTATCAGGAATACTCCTGCACCTGTGAATCCGCAACCAATGATCAGGAACTGCAAGAATAAAAATGCTCCTCCCACAAGCAGAACTTTTATTTTTTCTGCTGTATTTCTGGAAAAAGCTCTGGCAAAATCGGAAAGCTTCCCACTGCATTTTCCAATCCATTTCAGAACTGTTCTAATCAGACTGTTTTTCCATAAGGTTCCTGCTTTTATTCTTCTTACCAGACTGAGATATCCGATCAGGAACCATGCCATTGTATAAGTCCCACATATGAGACAGGTAACAATCACTGTCACCACTGCATGACTGTAACCCAATGATGAGTTGGCGATCAACGTTCCCGATATGATCGTTCCTGCCAGCCATATACCGATCACTGCTCCTGCCGCAATTTCTGTATACCATCTGTCAAATCCATTCAGATGGATTTCTTCATCCTTCGGTTTCCTTCCTGCTGTCACAGTCAGCCACACCATACCGATCAGCCAGAGCACACTTCCGAAGATTGCTCCTGCCAGCATCGGAAACATAAGCTTTGAATATGTCTCATAGTTCTCTGCCTCATCAGCCATGGAATCTGCCACAGAAAATTTCGTATCAACCGAAACTGCAAACACAAAATCCTTTGTGTCAAAGCTCTGATCAATGGTATGATTCCACACCTGCAGATCTGCATCCGGAATATTTGTAACACACTCACTTAATTCCGGGTAAACAACTGCATATGCTTTTTCCTTAAATATTTTCTCAAGGTTCTGCTCCAGCTGTGAATAGCTGCTGTATGCTTTTCTGTTTGTATAGATTGTCTTTTTCTCTTTATCTGCGAAAAGATATGTGAGATTGGTACTCCCTTCCTCATAGTCTCCGGACGTATGGTATACAGACGTAAGTGATATGGCACAGTCACTGACATTTATATCATCCTGAACAGCTCTGATACAGTCCAGAACCTTGGCCAGTTCACTATAGGCATCCTCAAGTTTTCCATTCCATTCCGTACTGGAATTGACTGCATCCGGAAGACTTTCCGCACCCTGAGGTTTAAATTCCTCTGTAAAACACCATATCTCCTGCAAATAAAATTCCGGATATTCTGTATTATGTTCTTTGTCTGTAATACTACCCAGACTTCGGCTATCCGAATCGCTCCAGTAGCCCAGTTCAATGGCCGCATCTATTTTCTGTTTCTCTGTTTTTTCTGCAAATTTTGTCTCATAGGAATCATCATACTCTTCCATGATATCCTGATCATAATTAACCTTTAACAACCCATCTGTCACCAGTTTTTTAAAATCATTTAAATTAAAATAATGACTGCTTCCATCCGAGGTCTTACACTGGATAAACTGTCCTATATCGCCAAAGCTTCCTCCATCATCATATCTCTCTCCAACTCCTGCCCAGTCCTGCGCCCACTCCAGCAGATCTTTTACCGAATATGCCACGCCAGATGTATTCTTAAAAGAAAGCTCCCTCAACGAATCACGGTTGATTTCCTTTTCCTTAAATTCTGCCAGATCAATCACTGCCGATGAACCTGCATTTGTAAGGTAATTTATATCCTCTTTTGCTGACAGACTTTCCAGAATATCCGTACCTCTGGAATTCAGACGCTCCCTGAATCCCTCTGACTGAATGTAACTTTTCCCTCTGTCATCCAGACGGATTCCCGTCTGATAAATCATTACAAAAAATGCTGCACATATCACAGCTGCCACAGCCGCCAGATGTACGATCACGATCCAGACCGCCTTGGCAACATTGCTCCTGTATCCTTTTCCCTTCATAATTTTGTCCCTTTCCTTTGCATTCGCTCCGTTACTTGATTTAGGTCAAGCAGATAAAATCATTCGCTTCGCTACTTGATTCGGTTAAATTTTTTCAATTTTATACCCAAGTCCCCACACAACCTTCAGGTATCTTGGCTCCCTTGGATTAATCTCAATTTTTTCTCTGATATGCCGGATATGCACTGCCACTGTATTATCTGCTGCAACTGCTTCCTCATTCCAGATGTTTTCGTAGATCTGATTAATGGAAAATACCCTTCCCTGATTCTTCATCAGAAGAAACAGGATATTGTACTCAATGGGTGTCAGCTTCACCACATCACCGTCCACCCTGACTTCCTTCAGGTCATCGTTTATGCTCAGACCTCCTGTCTCGTAGATATGAGCATTCTCCACAGGTATTGCTGCTCCCAGCCTTGTATATCTTCGAAGCTGTGATTTCACCCTTGCCACCAGTTCCAGGGGATTAAAGGGCTTGGTTACATAATCATCTGCCCCTACATTTAATCCAAGGATCTTATCTGCATCCTCTGATTTCGCAGAAAGAATAATGATCGGAAGAGGATTCTCTTCCCTTATCTTCAAAGTAGTCCGGATGCCATCCAGCTTCGGCATCATAATATCTATGATCAGCAGATCCACCGGCTGACTGCGCAATACGTTAATCGCCTCCACACCGTCATAGGCTTTTATGACCGTATACCCTTCCTGCTCCAGATAAATACCGATTGCCTCTACAATGTCTTTATCGTCATCACAAACAAGAATATTCGCCACTTTATACACCTCCCTCATCATCCGAAATGCCAGTCTGAAATCTCTCATGTACAGACACCCCGGCTTCTTATTTTGTATTTCTGATATTAGAATAATCGAAGCTTCTTAATATGAAAGGGACAAATTCTTAAGATTTTCTTATGATTATTCACTTTTCGCAGTCAAAATATCAGGCTGTTAATCTGTCACTTTTATCAGGTTCCTATTTTCATCCAATTCTTCTATTCGTTCTGCTGTATACATTTTTTATCTCATCTTTTCTCTTTTTCTGACAGTCAATAATAGACTGAAAATCATTATATCATTTCACATATATTACTTCTATAGAATATTCTCTTCTGTTTCCCATTTCCACACCCATCACTGTTTATTCCATTCTCCATAACTCACAACCAATCTATAGCAACCCTCGTAAATAATACTTCCATCAACGCACCAGGGATCATCGTTATATGTTTTTTGGTATTTTATTAACAATCTTCATACATATCGCATAATTTTTTATTGATTTTGTACAATATTATTTATTTTTCGGCAAAACAATGCTACAATGTTTTACAAGATTAGAGCGTGTCTGAAAAAGGCTTTCTGCAAGATGTGCGTTACAATTTGTGGTATATTTTGCCGGATGAGGCGCCGTAGCGGCTACGGCAACTGATTCGGGTGAAATATCCCGCAAGTGGGGCGTGCAGATTGCGGGAATGATTTTTCAGACACACTCTAGTGTACTGATTTATAACTGTTCAATGGTCTGCTAACCGCAAAGCTACTGAACAGTTACACGTTTTTTTTCAACGAGGGAGGTATTCTTATGAATCTGGAAAACATGACAAAAATCTACGCCCGTGGTGACAGCCGCATTCAGCTGAAGGTAATTCCCGGACATTTCGTCACATCTCAGTCACATATCACTCACTATCTGGATCTTACAACTATGAAATCCAGAACTGCCGAAGCACAGAATATTGCTCACGAACTGGCTGCTAATTATGAAGTATCTACTCCTGTTGATACCATTATCTGTATGGACGGACTGGAAGTAATTGGCGCATATCTTTCTGAAGAACTTACCAAAGCCGGCATTTTTTCCCTGAATGCTCATCAGACGATCTACGTGATTACTCCTGAATCCAGCAATTCCGGACAGATTATCTTCCGTGATAATTTTCAGCCAATGATCAAGGGCAAAAATGTACTGATCCTCAATGGTTCGATTACCACAGGCTCTACTTTGTCCAAAGCAATCGAGAGCATTCTGTATTACGGAGGCACTATCAGAGGTATCGCAGCCATATTCAGCAGCGTAGACAGCGTGGCTTCTCTCCCTGTATATTCTATTTTTAACACCAAAGATATACCGGACTATCATTCCTATTCATCTACAAAATGTCCAATGTGTCAGAGGCAGCAAAAAATCGATGCCATTGTCAGCAGCTACGGATATTCAGCTCTGTAAATCTTCGAAGTATTTTATAAAGAAATTGTTACCAGAATTGATGACTTTGTCTGGGGACCGGTGATGCTGATCCTGTTGGTCGGAACCGGTATCTTCCTGACTGTGCGCACCAGATTTCTTACATGGCGTAACCTTGGCTATGCACTGAAAAGCACACTCAGCAAGGAAGCCGCACCAAGAGCCGCGGACAGGGAGATGTATCACCTTTTCCGCACTGACAACCGCACTGGCAGCCACCATCGGTACCGGAAATATCGTCGGTGTTGCCACAGCCATGGTTTCCGGTGGTCCCGGAGCTCTGGTATGGAACTTCTCCGATATCGCCAACGCACTGATGGCTATCCCGAACCTGATCTGCATGCTCCTGTTAAGCGGCGAGATTGCCAAAGATGTAAAAGAATTCCAGCCGGAGATTAAAAAATAATTACCCACATCATTCTTTTTATCATCCTGAAGTAAAATGCAGCCAGAACCTTGTTCCGTCAGGTTCTGGCTGCATTTTACAGAAATCTTGTACGCCGGGTACAAATAAACACTTACTTTATTGATGGCATACTTCCATATACTGTTTTACATCTGAAGCAATTGATATATATGGTGTTCCATATGGGATCCAGGTTGACTGAAAAGCATGATATACATCTGATTTTCCCGGCCATACTGTTCCTATCACATTATTATTTTCATCTAACTGATGAAACCAGGAACCATTTTTATGATCCAATACCTTATCATCCAGATATCTCATAAACTCTTCATAATCTTTTGCATATTTCTGCTTATGAGTTATATGCCATAAGACTGCTGATGTATTGATTGCCTCTGCCAATGTCCAATGCATTCTGTCATGAACAACAGGTTTTCCATCCCAGTCAGTCGTATACACAATTCCAGGATTTCCATCCACATTCCAGGAATCTTCAACTGCTCTGTTGTAGAGTTTCTCTGCAGCTTTTAAATATACTTCTGCAGAATCAGGGGTATCTTTATAAGAAGAATATGCCACTGCACGATCAATCTGGCCCACTCAATTCCATGGCCCGGTGTTGCTCCATAAGGTTTAAAACGATCAGCAGGACATTCTTTATTGCAATCAAGATCAGCTTTCCATTCCTTTGTAAAATGTTCAGGTATTCTCCAGTCATTTGCGCTTGCCCATCCAATAACATGATCTATAATTCTTCCTGCACGTATTCTGTACTTTTCTTCTTTTATTGCATCTGCTACTGCCAGAAACGCTTCTACTGTATGCATATTTGCGTTAAGACCGCGATAATCATCAAGAACTGTAAATTCTGTATTCCAGGTATCATAAGTAAGTCCCTGTTTCTCATCCCAGAACCGTTTATCAAATAATTCCAATGCATCTTTAAGCAGAGTTTCTGCATCTTTTTCTCCTGCCAGCAAAGCAGAAGAAGCAGCCAGAAGAACAAATGCATGAGCATAACACTGTTTATCTGGCAGGAATTTATTATCCGGTGTAATTCCCGGATACCATCCTCCATTTTCACGATCTTTCAGTTCTTCCAGTAATCCATGTACAGCACCATGGACCAGTGCCGGACTTTCTTTATCCCCAAGCATGATTCCCATACTATATACATGGACCATACGGCATGTGATCCATGTTTCTCTGTTTCTGTCTTTCCATGGTGTTCCATCATCCCCAAGGAAATAAGCACTTCCTCCCGGTGATAAAAATCCTTTTCCAAAATTTAAAAGATTTTTCTGCAATTCACCTAAGAACATTTTATTTTCTTCTGTATCTATCTGATATTTTTTACCCGAATTTTCCATCTTAATCTTACCTTTCACTTCCAAAAAAATTTCAGTTTCTCTTATAGCACAAAAAAGCACCTCATACCGAGGTGCCTCATGTAGCAGGGCTACAAGGATTCGAACCTTGAACTGACGGAGTCAGAGTCCGTTGCCTTACCGTTTGGCGATAGCTTTATGTTTTGTTTTCGCTACTTCGTTCGCGACAATTGGTATTATATAATAGTCTTTCAAAAAATGCAACCCCTTTTTTGA
>ENA-OQAS01001229-OQAS01001229.1-human-gut-metagenome-genome-assembly--contig:-NODE-1229-length-12400-cov-11.480812_pt1 | contig 12400 bp, 14 predicted proteins | sample MGYA00242733_ERZ504523 | MGnify/ENA primary metagenome ERZ504523 (study PRJEB26092, sample SAMD00036239) | human gut metagenome | host: Homo sapiens | study: EMG produced TPA metagenomics assembly of... | reverse complement strand
GGTGGTGTGCGGCCATCGTAACATGCTGCTATTCGCCCATAGCGCAACCGTTGCAATCGCAATGATTCGGCGGCTTTTCCCGCAATATGGCGTGTGTGGCCGACCATAGCGTCGGTCACACACGAAAGACGGAAAACTTAAAGCAAACCGTCCGCCTGCAACGCGTCATGCATGCGGTTGAGGCAATCCACCAGCAGCGGATACGGCATCGCCATGTTCACGCGCGCGCAGCCGGCTCCCGCGCGGCCGCACGAACGGCCGTCGGTCAGCGCCACCTTCGCCTTCTCAAGGAAATACGCGGCCGGATCGTCAATGCCGAGCGGGCCGAAATCCAGCCATGCGATATACGTGCCGCGCGGGCGAATATAGCCAACGCCCGAGAACCGCGTGCGCATCTGCTTGTCGAACAACCCAAGATTGCGTCGCACGTAGGAAAGCGCGTCCTGGAACCACGGATCGCCCTCGTTGTAGGCGGTGGTGGTGGCGATCGCACCGATCGTGGCGGTCTGATGCTCGCTCCACTCCGCACGTTCCGCCCACATCTCACGGTCCGCCGGATTCGTCAGCAGCACCTGCGCGCACTTCGTACCCGGAATGTTGAACGACTTCGACGCGCTGGTGGCGGTCATAGACTGCCGCGCGGCCGCCTCGCTGATGGTCGGATACGGAATATGACGCCCCTCGAACACGAACGGCGCGTGGATCTCATCATTGAAAATACGCACGTCGTACCGTTCCGCCAGCTCGCACAGCCGCTGCTCCTCGGCCAACGTAAGCACCTTGCCGATCGGATTGTGCGGATTACACAGCACGAACGCATGGCAGCCAGCCGCGAACGCGCGTTCGATGGCGTCGAAATCGAACAGCCATTCGCGCTCGCCGGTCGTTTCGTCGGTTCCCTGAAGCATTTCGATTTCGATCACGTCGACGTCGTACAGCTTCGGCACGCTCAGGAACGGCATGTACGCGGGCGTCGGCACGACCACGGCATTGCCGGCGCCGACCAGCTCGCGCAGGAAGATCTCGTACGCTTCCAACACGTCCGGCACCACGCGGATGATGTCCGGATCCACGTCCCAGCCGTAGTGGCTTTTCTGCCAGCCGGCGCACGCCTCGGCCACGCGGCGCTTCCACGGTTCGGGAATGTAACCGAGTTTGCAATGGTCGCAGGCGCTGTCGATGGCCTGCTGGATGCACGGCGCCAGGCCGTAGTCCATTTCCGCGATGAACGCGCCGATACAGCCGGGGTAGCGGGTCCACTTGTCGGAACCGACTTCGGCCAGATCTGCGGCGGTGGTACGATCGATGGCATCGGCATCAAAGCCGGAAAAAATACGATTCTGCTTTTCCATGCGTTCCAGCATAGCCGCCGCCCGGTTACGCGTGTTGCGATGCCGTAACGCACATACGACGGCTGCCATATGATTGCATTATGCGATTGCTGTCATGCGGTTGCCGTTAGAACCGTTGGAAACGCATGACAGCGCTGCGGAAGAACGGATTTCAGCTTCCCAGGAACGCTGGAATCGCGGCCGCCGCCGCATAGCCGGCGCGGTACATGCGTTCCAGACCTTCGAACGACTTGCTCAGCGTGTTCAAGCCGTACATGCTTTCCGGCGCGAGGATGAGCACACGGCCATCCTTCTCGTATTCCTTGGCCAACGCCACCTCGTCGTTGTACGTCTGATAGCGGTTCATCAGCTTTTCCGCGGCCTCCGGGTGCGTGCGCTTCAGGATCGTGGCCGGGCCGATGTCCTTCTTCTGTTCGCGTACGGTGTCTTTCGGACGGGTGAGAATCACCACGATGCGGTCATAGCCGTCATCGATGGCCTTCTGCACCGGAATCGGATCAGCGATGCCCCCGTCGTAATACGGGACGCCGTCGATCACATACGGTTCGCACGCCACCGGCACCGCCGATGACGCCTTCATGATGTCGTAATTGTCGTAGCCGACGTCCGACTTGTCGAAATACTTCGTGGAACCATCGTCCGCATTGCAGGCCACCACGGTGAATTCGGTCGGATTCGCCGCAAACGCCTCGTAATCCACCGGATTCTCGCCATCGTGGTTGCTCAGCGTGCTGTACACATAATCGAGGTTCGCGTAATTGTGGTTCTTCACATAGCTGTCGAAGCTCGCGTATTCCTTACGGAACGCGTACTGCGTGTAGAACGTGTGGTTTCGCCCGTGCTGTCCGGAAATGTAGGAAACCATATTGGCGCTGCCGGCGGAAACACCATAGCAATGGTCGACATGTATGCCGTCCTCCAGCATGCGGTCCATCACACCCGCGCCGTAAATCGCGCGGAAACCGCCGCCGACGTCGATCATCGCTGTCCTGTTGGCCATATGCGCCCGTCCTTTCGCAAGTCCGTCCCTTTTGCCGGGTTTCATTCGACTTTACGCGGTCTGTCGGGACATTCGCGCTCAGCATCAAGCAGCGACTGCGCCAACTGCGCGATTCGTGCGGAAGTGTCGGAATTGGCCAGATCGATGCCGCCTTCCGCGTCTTCCGGAGCGAGCTTGCCCAACGATTCGAGCACCACGCCAAGATGACGCACGGTGCCTTCGTTGCCATCGATGATCGCCGCCGTATCGGGCAGTAGTTCGCGGAAATAATCGCGGTAGAACACGAAATGCGTGCAGCCGAGCACAACGGAGTCGATCGTGGACAGATCGTATTGGTCGAAATACTGGTGCAGCGTGCGCATCACCACATCATGGTCGTCAAGCTGCCCATGCTCCACGATCTCCACCAAACCGGGGCAGGGCTCCGGAAAAATCGTATGGTCGGCCTTGAACCGGTCCATCAGCACGGCGAACTTGCGTTCACGCAACGTCAGGGGAGTGGCGGCCACGATGACGCGCTGACGCTTGCCGTGACCACGGTCGCAAGCCACCTTCAATGCCGGCTCCATGCCGATGATCGGAATGTCGTATGTGTCGCGCAGTTCGTTGGCTGCGGCGGAAGTGGCGGTATTGCAGGCGATCACGACCGCTTTCACGCCTTGTTCCACGAATCGTTTCACAATGACGTCGGACAGTTCGCGCACCTGTTCGGGCGATTTCGTGCCGTACGGAGCGTTCGCGGAGTCGCCGAAATACAGCACATGCTCGTTTGGCATGTCGCGGCGGATCTCACGCGCCACGGAAATACCCCCCAAACCGGAATCGAAAACGCCGATAGGTGCCGTTGAAGCCATACGTCCTCCTTTGCCATCGCGCGCATGCCCGCAGGCGCATACGCCAAACGCTTTCAATAGCCTACCGCGTGTAGAGTGAACTGGTATGAGCATTCCAAGCATTGTTTACAAAGCGCACGCCACCGGCAACGATTTCGTGGTGTATCTCGACGAAGACGGTACGCACGAGCCGACCGCCGATGAAGTGCGATTCCTGTGCGACCGCCATTTCGGCATCGGCGGCGACGGTCTGATCCGTCTGGCGCATCCGCAGGCGGTGTCCGATGTGAACGAAAGGCAGATCGCCGATTGCGCGGCGGGCGATGCGGACTGGTTCATGGACTACCGCAACGCGGACGGCTCGCTGGCCGAGATGTGCGGCAACGGCACACGTGCGATCACCTTGTTCGCGCAGCGGCAGGGCATCGCCGACCAGCCGGGCGGCAAGCCATTCCATCTCGCACCCGCGCCGGCGTGAAGGTCCTGACTTCGCTCGGCGATGTGCCGGGCCTTGGCAAGGACGTTTTCCAAGTGGAGATGGGCGCATGGAAGCGTGGCGACGTCGACGGTTACGAAGTGACCATTCCGGGCACGTCCGGTTCCGCACGTGGCACGTTCGTGGACATGGGCAATCCGCACGTCGTGGCCGTACTTGAAGACGCGTTCGCCAGCCTGCCGAACGTCGAAGACCTTGATCTGATCACCAAGCCGGTCGTCGCGCCCGAGATTCCGTCGGACCAGAACGTGGAGTTCGTGCGCATCGACGAGCAAAGCGAAGGCGACGATGCGGGCGAGGCCACCATGCGCGTCAACGAACGCGGTTGCGGCGAAACCCTGTCGTGCGGCACGGGCCTATGCGCCACCGCCATCACGTTGCGCGCCAAAACCGGCATCGACCATTGGACCATCACCGTACGTGGCGGCACCTTGCGCGTCGACGTGACCGACGAAGACGTGAAGCTTACCGGCAGCGCCACCATCGTAGGCAAAATCGAACTGCTGTAACCGCTGCGGCAGCAAACGAAAAGCGGATAGGCAAAAGGCCGGCCCCGCAGGGTCGGCCTTCATCGTAAAAGGCTCGATGCAAACCGTATCAGGCGAACAGCATCGGGCCGTCCTTGACGAGAATGACCACGATCAACGCCACAATCCACACCACATCGACCATCAGATCGAAATTCAGCCGGTAATACTTGCGCAATCCAGCGTGGTCGGACGGCATGTCCTGCACGGCCACCGTGGCATGCGACAACGCCATGAACTGCACGGTGGTGGAGAACATCAGCACCAGGCACCACGGGCACATCGCGTTGATGACGAACAGCGACTGCGTGGTCAGCCAATACGAGTACGTCAGCGCGGCAAGCCCGCCCAGCCACGTGCACAGCGCGAACCAACGCGGCACAGCCACCTTGGCCAGTCCGATCACCGCGATCGTCACGAACACCGATTCGGCGGCAATGCCGAAGAACGCGTTCGGGAAGCTCAATCCGGCGAACTTCACGATTTCCGCCTGCCAGGATTCGGCCACCGTGGAACAGGACAGCACGGCGTTCACATCGCAGTTGAGCTTCTGCCCGGGATTGCGTGCCATTTTCAGCGTGTCCGCCGACAGAATGAACGATACGAGCAATGCCACCGCCGAAGCGAGCAGCATGATCAGATACGTCCACGTTGCGCCGTGACGCCATCCGCGCGGCTTCGTGTAGTCGTCGTCCATGGCGACGGCTGTGCCGACGCTCGTTTCGTCATCGGCTGCGTCCACAGCGGCCTGGCCTTCAAAATCGCTCATCGTCAATCCTTGGAAAATCAAAATACAAACGTTGTCATGTCTCAGTCTACGCGAAGAACTGCGGATTCGAGCTTACGATAGTCATATGAGTCACGTGAGTTACGCGGAGCCACCCGCACAAGGTTGGGATATTCATTGCCATACCGTCTTTTCCGACGGTACGGAGACGCCGCGTACGCTGGTGGAGCAGGCAAGGAAGCTTGGCTTGCATGGTGTGGCGATTGCCGACCATGACACCACCGCCGGCTGGGACGAGGCGACGGAAGCCTCGGAGGAAATCGGTTTGCCGTTACTGCTGGGCACGGAAATCACCGCCGTCGACGAAGATGTGTCCGTGCACATGCTCGCCTTCCAATACGATCCGTCCAACGAGCATATTTCCAGCATGTTCGCCAACACGCGTGCGGCGCGATTGCGGCGTACGAAACGCATGGTTGAGCGGCTGTCGCAGGATTTTCCGATTACGTGGGACGATGTGCTCGCCCAAGTGAAGGAAGGGGAGCGCACCACAATCGGCCGTCCGCACATCGCCGACGCGCTGGTCGCGGCGGGCGTGTACGAGACGCGTTCCGACGCGTTCGCCGACGCGGTGAGCGCCAAATCCAAGTATTACATTCCCACGCCGTCGCCATCGACGCACGAGGTCATCGCCGCCGTCAAGGGGGCGGGCGGTGTGGTGGTCGCCGCGCATGCGGGCGATCCGCAACGCAACCGCCGGCTGCTGTCCGACGAGCAGCTTGACGCGATGATCGCCGACGGCTTGGACGGCTTGGAAATATGGCATCGCGGCAATCCTCCGGAACAGCGCGAACGATTGCTGACGATTGCCGCACGGCACGATCTGCTGGTGACCGGCGGCTCGGACTGGCATGGCAAAGGCAAGCCGAACGGTCTGGGCGAGAACCTTACCGACGACGACACCGTACGCGAAATCTTGTGCCGGGGTGTGGATTTGATCGGTCGCGTCGGCAGCTCACATGCCGCATGAAATCCGGATATGGAATTTCCAAGCGTGAACCGGATACATGAATCGAATATGAAAAAGGCGCCGAACCTGATATGGTCCGACGCCTTTTTCATTTGGAACGTGTCCAACGCGTTTGTTGGTGGCGATCAGAGATTGCCGAAGCCGACGGCGTGCTTGGTTTCGGAACCGATGATGCATAGCCGAGAGAACCGGCCGGCACCACGATGCGACGGCCCTTGTCGTCGGTCAGGTTGATGGTCTTGCCATTCTCCACGGCCTCGGCGATGACGTTGTTCACCTCGTCGGCGCTCTGCTCGGTGCTGAAGGTGACGGTGCGCGCCACGTTCTGAATGCCCAGTTCGATATCCATGATGCTCCTTGTAAGGGTGTTCGTGTGCAAATTCGTTTGCAATGTATGCGCTTATTCTACGCGCGGTTTCTCATCGGTGGCGTCCTCGGCCTGCAGCCGGTCGACCTCCGCTTTGGCCTTCTGCATAGTGGCCTCATCGCGTTCGAGCAGCGGAATGAGCATGGTCGCCGCTTCGCTATGGGCTTGAGGAATTTCCTCCTCGTTCGTGTCGTCGCTGCCATCGGCGGTCTGCAACGTGCTGATCACAATGGTCGAACTGGACGGCAACGACTCGTGACGCTCCCTCGCGGACTGCTCCGGAACGAACGTGCTGACGGGGGATTCCTCACGTTCGCTCGTATCGTCCGAATCGGCACTGCCGGAAACCATGCCGGCGGAGGCGATATGTTCGGCGGCGGTCACATCGAACGCTTCCGTGACGTCATCGACGATCTGCTTCGTCTTACGGACGGGCTGGGAGCCGGTAACATCGAAATCGCCGGTCCTGTCATCATCCATATCGGTCGCGTCGATATGACGTTCGCCGGTCGCGTCGGCATCGTTGCTCTGCTGCGCCACCGCCTGCCTGCGGCGTTCCGATTCGTCCAACAGCGTGCCCACGGTGATGGTGCTCGGCGGACGGTTGCCGGCCTTCTGCTCGTCCTGACGCGTCTCGCTCGGCCTATGGTTTTTCGCGGTGAGCATACCCAACTGGTGAGCCAAACGCTCCACCTGCGCCTTGAACTGCATGATCTTGACGCTATCGGCCTGATTCAACGCGCTGATGAAATCGCCCACCTGTTCCATCTGCAGCCACAGGTTGGCGCGCAGCATGATCAGATCATCCAGACGATTGCCCAGCATGCGTCCATACGCGCTGAGCAGCGCATTACGGTGGTTCTCGTCAAGTTTGGAGAAAATCCACGCCAAATCACGCGCCGGATCATTGACCTGCATATTCTGCCAGTTCGTGATGGCGGTGATCGACGAGCCCGAGAACAGCACATCGCCGTCGGACAGGCCACCATGCACCGGACAAGTGGCGAACGACCACAGGCCGTCCGTTTCAAGAACGTCGGACCAGCTCGTCGTGATCTCCTGCGGCACATGGCCAGCCTGACGCAAACGCTTGATCCATGCGGTCAGCTGCGCGCGAATCTGCCCCGTGGAGAACACCGGATAGCCGGCCTCCTGCAGAAAATCCGGACGAAGACGGTGTATCGCGCCCAACGCGGTGCCCACGCTGGCACAGTCGTCCAACGTCAGCAGCGTCAGCGGACGCGCCTGACCATCATGATGCGTGGCGATCATCACGGAAACGTCTCCTGTGACGGACCTCTCCTGTTCGCCGTTGGAGAACGCCAGAACGCGATCGACGTCGAACCCCAATCCGCCCAACTCGCGGTTGCCCATCAACGTCTGCGCGGCACGCACGCGACCAACGAGACGCTTGCGTCCCTTCGGCGTGTTCGAAGCGAACGTGTCATACAACTTGCCCGCGGCGTCCTGCACCACGCATGATCAATGCCATACCCCTTGTCGGTGGCGTTGACCTGCTCGCTGTCACGCGTGCCAGCGATGGTGGCGTTCGGCATCGCCGCGCTCGCCAAGGCGGCCATCATAAATCTGCTTCGTTCGGTCACAATTCCAACCTTAATACACACTGAAGGCTAATAAGGGCGCGACTTGCCACGAATTCACGGTTAATCGCGCCGATGGCGTCCGTCTCGTCACGCAATCTGCCACAATGGAGCATATGGATGCAACAGCGGAAGCGATTCTCGACGGACTGGACGATGCGCAGCGCATGGCGGCGACCGCCGTGCGCGGACCCGTCCGTATCATCGCCGGCGCAGGTGCCGGCAAAACGCGGACCGTCACCCGAAGAATCGCCTACGCATGCGCCACCAAGCATGGGATCCGCGCGCCACGCTCGCCGTGACCTTCTCCGTCAAAGCGGCCGCGGAAATGCGCAACAGACTATCCCAACTCGACGTCGCATCCGACGTCAAAGCCGCCACCTTCCACTCCGCGGCACTACACCAACTCCGTCGGATCTGGCCAGACGTATGCGAAGGGCCCATGCCGTTCATCTCACGCAATCCGCGCGAAATCGTGGAACATTCCCTACGCCGAGTCACCACCCAGCAGGTGGACGACGACACCGTGCGCAACCTGCAAGCCGAAATCAACTGGTGCAAAATCTCACTCATCGCGCCGGAAGACTACGAACGCGTCTGCGCGGCCATCCACCACCAGCCGCCGGCAGGACTGGAACCAAGCCAATTCGTGGACGTCTACAAAGCCTACGAAACCGAAAAAACCAATCGCAACGAAATCGACTTCGACGACATCCTGCTCATCACCTGCCACCTCATCGAAAGCGACGAAGACGTGGCGGCCAGCATCCGCTCCGGCATCACATGGCTCACCGTCGACGAATACCAAGACGTCTCGCCCCTGCAGCATCGGCTGCTCACCCGATGGCTCGGTGACAACCGCAACATCTGCGTGGTAGGCGACCCGGCACAGACCATCTACTCGTTCGCCGGAGCCAGCAGCTACAACCTGCTCAACTTCGCCTCCGAATTCGCCCCCTCACCGCCGACGTCAGACTCAACAACGACTACCGTTCCACACCGCAGATCGTCAACTACGCCAACCGCGTGCTCGAAGCCTCACCGCAACGCGCCGACTATCTCAAACTCAACTCCAAGCGAGACCCAGGCCGCCGAGTCGCGCAAACCGTCTACAACAGCGATCTCGAAGAAGCCCGGGGCGTGGCTGCACGCATCCGCAGACTCGTGGACGAGGGAGCATCTCCGGGCGACTGCGCCATCCTCACCCGAGTCAACGCGCAGCAGAAAATCCTCTGCCGGGCACTGGGCGAACAACACCTGCGCTACCGCGTCAAACGAGACAGCGGATGGCAGAACTCCGCGCTCGCGGATGACGCTCAGACCCGCTTGGCCATGTTGGAAGCACTTGGCGCAGGCGGCGACGTTAAAGGCGTGACCATCTCCACCATCCATGCCTCCAAGGGCCTGGAATTCAAACACGTGTTCCTGATCGGGTGCTCCGAAGCTGATTCCATACGGTTCACCGCCCGAAGCGACCTTCTGGAAGAGGAACGGCGATTGATGTACGTGGCGGTCACGCGTGCCGAAGACACGCTCGACGTATCCTATGCACGCGCCCGCGAGGACGATGGGTCCGATCGCGGGCGCAGGAAATCACGCTTCTTCCGGTGACTGCGGGTCGCCGGAAGCGTTCGTATCGCCGGCGTCATCTGTACCGTCGGCGTCATCTGTACCGTCGGCGTCATCTGTACCGTCGGCGTCATCTGTACCGTCGGCGTCGTTCGTGCCATCGGCGTCATCGCTCTTGTGCTCTTCCTCGTCGAGCAGCTTGGACAGTTCGGCATCCCAATCGATGCTGTCCGGAATATCCTGTTGCGCCGTGGTCTGTTCCGTACCGGTAGTGGCGGATGCGGCGCCGTTCTCTTCGTTGGAGCTATCCTCGGACTGTTCGTCCGGCAGTTGCGGCAGCAGATCCGGATGCGACATTTCGCGTCGCGCGCCTCGGGGCCTTCCTGCGCGCCGATGCTTTCCCACAGCGCGGCCGCCTCACGCATGCGCTTGGGGCGCAATTGCATGCCCATCAGGCTTTCGAACGTGCGTTCCGCAGGCCTCCGATGCGCGTTCGCGGCGCAGCATCTCACGAAGCTGTTCGATATGCGGAATATGCGCCATGCCCGCACGCCACACGACGGCATCCACCCAGCCCTCCACCAAGGCAAGCAGATTCTCCACGCCTTCATGGCCTGCTTCTGCTCCGGAGTGTCCGGGAACGCCACCTTGGTGATGTTCACCGCGCTGGCCATGGAATCCGGATCGATGGACTCCGCCTCACGGATCTGCTCCTCCATGGCATCCATGTCGATGGTGATGCCACGCGCGTATTTGCCCAGCAGCGCCTCGAAGCGGGCATCAGCCACGGCACGGAGGCGAACAGCCTGGCATGCGCAAGCTCCTGCAGCGCAAGATAGCCCATCACTTCGTTCACGTCGATGTCCAGCGACTTCGCGTATTCGGTCACGTTCTGCACGATCAGTCCGCCGGCGGGATTCTTCAGCAGCGCGATGCCCTGATCGAAGCTGCCGCGCACCTCATGGGACAGGTCGCCGGCGGCACGCCCCAACTGCATGGCGAACGACGTGTTGCCGACGAATCGCATCAGCTTCGCCGGATTCTTCATCTCGTCCGGAATCGGAATTTCGATGGGGCCTGCGAAAACCCCGGAAATCTCGGTCTGGATTTCGCCGTCGCCGAAACGCTGCGACAGAATCGAAGCCAGAGCGTCGTTCATCGATTCGGCCACGGGGGAGGCGAACTGCGCCCACGCGTCGATTGTGTCCTCCACCCAGCCGGCGCGGGTGAGCAGCTGCGTCTCGCCTTGCGCCGGGTTGAATTCGCAAGCGGTATCAAGCCACAGGTTCGCCTCGCTGATGGCACGTCTTGCGATTTCGCCGGTTTCGGCGTTCACGCTGCTGTCCGATCCGGCACCATTCGCCTGCTGCAACGCGAGCGATTTCGCCAGTTTGATGTTGATCGGCCCCTGTTCCACGGCCTGCTGCATATCTCCCATGGTGTTGAGTCCGCCGGCGGTGAACGCCTGCATCATGGACTTGACCTCTTCGGGCTTGGGCAGCGTGCTCGGATCCTGACTCATCAGCTGGTCGCGTACGGCTTCCGGCATGTTGGAAAGCTGGTTCCATGCCATCTCGCCCTGAATCGGTCCGAAGCAATCGATAAGCACTGGCGGATCGCATTCTCATCCATACCGTTTCCTGCCTTTGTTCCACGCGATTGTTAAGTTCGTTGCCTTCCATAGTATGGGAGCATGGCCGATATGCAGGAAACACAGCGAGTTCACGCCAAAAGCACACGTAACGGGTCGTCTCAAGGCCTTCTGCCACGTATCAGACGACGTTGGCGTCAGGTCGGACGGTGGTTCGATGTTCGCCCTTGGCGATATCTCGCCGGACCGATCGTGGCCGTGCTCTGCGTGCTGGTGCTTATTGCGCCCAGCGCGTACGTGGTGCAGGAGCCGGGACCGACCCAGGACGTGCTCGGAAAAGTCGAAGGCAAGCAGGTCATCGACGTGTCCGGCGTGAAGACGCATAAGGACTCCGGCAAACTACTGCTCGTCACCGTCAACGCCTCAGGCGTTCCCGGATATCCTGTGACCAACGCGCAGGCGTTGCTGGCATGGGCCAATCCGAAGGCCACGGTGATTCCGCAGGAGGCCGTGTTCCCCGTCGGACAAAGCGCCAAGGACTATGCGAAGGAAAGCAACAAGGAGATGTCCTCATCGCAGAACGCCGCGGCCACGGCCGCGAAGCGGTTCCTCAAGGCGCACGGTTATGACGTGTCCGGTATGAAGGTGTCCATGCACGTCGATGACATCGGCGGCCCGTCCGCGGGCATGATGTACACGCTCGGTCTGATCGACAAGGTGACCGGAGAGCAGCTTTCCGGCGGGAAGACCATCGCGGGTACCGGCACGATGAACGCCAAAGGCAAGGTTGGCGCGATCGGCGGCATCCGGTTGAAGATGATCGGCGCGAAGCGTGACGGGGCCACGTGGTTCCTTGCCCCGGAATCCAACTGCTCCGACGTGGTCGGGCACGTGCCACAGGGCCTCCACGTGGTGAAGGTGGGCACGTTGGACGAGGCGTACGACGCGCTGGTCGCCATCCGCGATGGTAAAGGCGGTTCACTGCCGCAATGCACCGTCAAGCAATGAGCGTGCGGCGGAAGGAGATAGGCGTGATACAGGCGGAAATCGCCGTTTCATCTCGAAAAGTGGGCGATTCCGGCGTTCGTAACGTATATGTTCGAGCAGTGTTGGTATATTGACGAACGTGAATCAAACGGCATCTGATAACGCTGAAGAATTCGGTTTCCACGCCGGCGACCTGGTACAGGAATGGCTGTGGGACGATGATGTGGATGACTCGATCCGCGCCAAGATCGAGGAACTGACCGGTGAAGAGCTGGTCGACGAGGATTATGACTCCGCAGTCGATGGTGTGATCATCTGGT
>ENA-OQAS01001227-OQAS01001227.1-human-gut-metagenome-genome-assembly--contig:-NODE-1227-length-12411-cov-2.100944_pt1 | contig 12411 bp, 17 predicted proteins | sample MGYA00242733_ERZ504523 | MGnify/ENA primary metagenome ERZ504523 (study PRJEB26092, sample SAMD00036239) | human gut metagenome | host: Homo sapiens | study: EMG produced TPA metagenomics assembly of... | reverse complement strand
CAAATTATATATATATTGTATCCAATATATAAAAATCATATATACAATAATATGAATTATATCTTTTACATTTGACCTATAAACGTATAACATGATAATCAGGGTCAAAGGGACCCGCCAAACATGAGAAAGTAGCGATTTACGCAGTAAATCAGCGGATTTCGAATGTTTGAAAATAAACGGTAAAAGAATAAAGGCAGTTATCCGTACAGGAGATAACTGCAAATAAACTTGAACGGGGAAAATCATGAAAGATCATAATCAACACGAAATACAAATGTCGGAAGCCTTTTTAAACAGTGCATTCCTGGCACTGTCAGGAGGTTTTCAGGATGCTTACACCTATAATGCAAGAAACGAAGTATTCTGTAATGCACAGACAGGAAACGTCGTTCTTATGAGCCAACATTTTATGGCAGGGGAAGTGACTGCAGGACTGGGATATTTCTTTCCTATCATATCCTTTGCATTAGGGGTGTGGGTTGCAGAGAAAATACAGGCAAATTATAAATATGCTCAGAAAGCTCCACTGGCGGCAGGGTGTTCTGCTGGCAGAAATCCTGATCTTATTTACAGTAGGTTTCCTGCCAACCGAATACAATATGCTGGCAAATGCCATGGCATCCTTCGCCTGTGCAATGCAGGTACAGTCCTTCCGCAAGGTAAACGGATATTCCTATGCAAGTACTATGTGTATCGGTAATTTGCGCAGTGGTACAGCTGCGTTGTCAGTTTATTTTCGTGAAAAAAAATCAAAACAGCTAAAACAGGCGATGTATTATTTTGGAATCATCCTTATGTTTGCCTTGGGTGCCGGCATTGGTGGAAATCTGTCCATACGCTATGGAATCAGAATGATCTGGGTTTCCTGTGGATTCCTTATGATCAGCTTTCTGTTGATGTTTATAGAAAAATATAAGCATTTCCATGAGGAACATGAAATTAAATAATGCAGCCATTTCCAGAAAGGTCATTGAGAAGAAGATAATATTCTTTTCAATGATCTTTTTTTGTTTTGATATTGCTATTAAATTAACAACCCTGTTAAAGAAATTGCTTTTCATTTATATACATTTATGAATACTACACATCTATAGCAAATTATTATAAATTTATTTCAGAAAATTGCAAAAATGATATTGTGCAAAACAACTATATAATGTATAATATCAACAGCACATATGTTGAAAATAACTAAAGCTGCGTGGGAATCGATATATCGGTACTATATTAAAACCGATGTATCAAAATTACTATTTAAGGAGGGAACCGAATGTTAGACCAGTCTTATTACAGAAAAGCGGATGAGATCATCGAGCACTACGGACGTACAGCAGCATCGCTGATTCCGATCATGCAGGATATTCAGGCGGAATATCGTTACCTGCCGGGAGAATTGCTGACTTATGTAGCGAAAGAAATCGGAGTAAAAGAAGCCAAGGCCTACAGTGTAGCCACATTCTATGAGAATTTTTCTTTTGAGCCGAAAGGGAAATATGTCATTAAAGTGTGTGACGGAACAGCCTGTCATGTGAGAAAATCCATGCCTGTAAAAGAGGCTTTGATGAAGGAACTTGGACTGAGCAACAAGAAACACACTACAGATGACATGCTTTTTACCGTAGAAACAGTATCCTGCCTGGGTGCATGTGGACTTGCCCCCACACTGACTGTCAATGATGAAGTACATCCGAAGATGACTCCTGAGAAAGCTGTAGAACTTTTGAATAAACTGAGAGGAGAGTGCGTATGAGTATTAAGAGTAAAGAAGACCTGTTAAATAAGCAGGATGAAGTAAATGAGCAGATTAAATCTTATACCTGCCGCGTTCTTGTCTGTTCAGGTACCGGATGTATCGCATCCGGAGCGCAGAAGATTTATGAAGAGATGTCAGTACTCTGTGAGAGAATTGATGGAGTAACAGTTGAAATGCAGAAGGATGTGCCTCATGTAGGCGTGATCAAGACAGGTGCCAGGGATTATGTGAACTTGGACCTCTGATGAGAATTGAGCCATATGATTATCAGTATGTTCACGTACAGCCGGAAGACTGTAAGGAAATTGTGGAGAGAACTATATTGGAAGGGAAACCTGTAGAGAGACTGTTTTATCGCGATAATAATACAGTCTGTCCACATCCTGATGATATTCCTTTCTTAAATCAACAGACACGTATCGTTCTTGAAAACTGTGGAAAAATCGATGCGGAATCTATCGAAGAGTATATGCTGTGGGAGGCTATCAGGCACTTGCAAAAGTGATGGGAAGCATGTCCCCGCAGGAAGTTATTGATGAAGTAACTAAATCCGGGCTTCGCGGTCGTGGCGGTGCAGGATTCCCGGCAGGCAAGAAATGGTCTCAGGTTGCACGCCAGGCAGAGAAAACCCGCTATGTTGTATGTAATGGTGATGAGGGTGATCCCGGTGCATTTATGGATGGTTCCGTCATGGAAGGTGATCCATATAAGATGATCGAAGGTATGACTATTGCAGCCTACGCAGTCGGTGCGGAGAATGGATATATTTATGTTCGTGCAGAGTATCCTCTTTCTGTAAAGAGACTTAGGATGGCGATTGAACAGGCAGAAAAATATGGCCTGTTAGGTGATAATATTTTAAATTCCGGTGTAAACTTCCATTTACATATCAACAGAGGTGCCGGAGCTTTCGTATGTGGAGAAGGTTCGGCACTTACCGCATCTATCGAGGGTAACAGAGGTATGCCTCGTGTAAAACCGCCCCGTACAGTAGAGAAAGGTCTGTGGGGTAAGCCTACAGTTCTTAATAATGTAGAAACCTATGCTAATGTACCGAAGATTATTCTTCAGGGAGCAGACTGGTTCCGCACCATCGGTACAGAGGGAAGCCCCGGAACTAAAACCTTCTCACTGACCGGTTCTATCGAGAATACCGGTCTGATAGAGGTTCCTATGGGAACCACACTCCGCCACATTATCTATGATATCGGTGGTGGCTTAAAGAGTGGCGCCGCATTTAAAGGTGTCCAGATCGGCGGTCCGTCCGGCGGATGTCTGATCCTTGACCAGCTGGATGCACCTCTTGATTTTGATTCTGTCAAAAAATTAGATGCGATTATGGGATCCGGTGGTCTGGTAGTTATGGACGAGAATACCTGTATGGTTGAGGTTGCCAGATTCTTTATGAACTTCACCCAGCGTGAGAGCTGCGGTAAATGTGTACCGTGCCGTGAGGGTACCAAACGTATGCTGGAGATCCTGGAGAGGATCGTAGATGGCAAGGGTGAGATGTCCGATCTGGACGAGCTGGAAGAGCTTGCAAATATGGTTCAGAACATGGCTCTGTGCGGACTTGGCAAGAGTGCACCTCTTCCTGTTATCAGTACTCTCAAACGCTTCCGCGATGAATATGAGGAACATATCTGCGATAAAAAATGCCGTGCAAAAGTATGTACTGCTCTTCGTCAGTTCCACATCAACCCTGAGTTCTGTATCGGCTGCGGTAAATGTGCAAAGAACTGTCCGGCAGGTGCAATCTCAGGTAAGATTAAACATCCATATCACATTGATAACGACATCTGTATCAAATGCGGTGCATGTAAGGACAACTGTAACTTTGATGCAGTATATGTGGAAGCATAGAAGGAGGATACACTATGGCCATATGATAATTGACGGTAGAAAGGTAGAATTTACCGATGAAAAAAATGTCCTGTCTGTCATCCGCAAGGCAGGGATCAATATTCCGACACTGTGCTACCACTCAGAGGTATCCACTTTTGGTGCCTGTCGTTTATGTACAGTTGAAGACGAGAGGGGAAAAACATTTGCCTCATGTTCTGAACAGCCAAGAGATGGAATGGTGATCTATACCAATTCCGGAAGAGTCAAGAAATACAGAAAACTAATTGTAGAATTATTGCTTGCAGCACATTGTCGTGACTGTACAACCTGTGTTAAGAGTGGTGAGTGTGTCCTTCAGGAACTGGCACACAGGCTGGGCGTACAGACAATCCGTTTCAAAAATACCAGGGAATATCATGAGTTGGATACAAGTTCTCCTTCTCTGGTTCGTGATCCAAACAAATGTATTCTGTGTGGTAACTGCGTACGTGCCTGCGAAGAACTTCAGGGAATCGGAGCTTTAGGCTTTGCATTCCGGGGAACTGAGGCCATGGTAATGCCTGCATTTAACAAAAAATCGCAGAGACAGAATGTGTAAACTGCGGTCAGTGTCGTGTATATTGCCCAACAGGTGCGATTGCGATCAAGACACATATGGACGAGGCATGGGAAGCACTTGCTGATCCGAATATACGTGTAGTTGCTCAGATTGCTCCTGCAGTACGTGTCGCAGTAGGTGATCATTATGGACTGACCAAAGGCAAGAGTGTTATGGGTAAGATTGTCAATGCTCTCCACAGAATGGGATTCGATGAAGTTTATGATACTTCATTCAGTGCTGACCTTACTATTATGGAAGAGAGTGCCGAGTTCCTTGACAGAATTAAGAAGGGTGAGAAACTTCCGCTTCTTACTTCCTGCTGTCCTGCATGGGTGAAGTTTATCACAGACCAGTACAAGGAGTATATTCCGAATCTTTCTACCTGCCGTTCTCCACAGGGAATGCTCTCAGCAGTAATCAAAGAGTACTTCTGCGATCCGGAACATGCCGGCGGCAAGAAAACAGTTATGATTTCTATTATGCCATGTACAGCCAAGAAAGCGGAAGCAGTTCGTCCGAACAGCTTCACAGACGGTGAACAGGATACGGATATCGTTATTACAACTACAGAGTTGCTCCGCATGATCGACAACTTTGGTCTTGACTTTGCAACTCTTGATCCGGAAGCTGTGATATGCCATTTGGCTTCGGCTCCGGTGGCGGTGTTATCTTCGGCGTTACAGGAGGTGTTACAGAGGCAGTTCTCCGCCGTCTGACTCCGGATCACAGCAAAGAAACCATGCATGAGATTGCAGAATGCGGTGTTCGTGGAGATGAGGGAATCAAGGAATTTACAGTTCCTTATGAAGGAATGAACCTTAATATCTGTGTTGCCAGCGGTCTTGCAAATGCAAAAACCGTTATGGAACAGGTTAAGAATGGTGAGAAAGAATATCATCTGATCGAAATCATGCATGCCGCCGCGGATGTATCATGGGTGGCGGACAGCCGACAAGATCCGGCGACAGAACCAAAGCTCTGAGAGCTAAGGGCCTGTATAATGCAGATAATACAACTATCATTAAGAAATCCGATGAAAACCCGTTAGTTCTGGAACTTACAACGGACTTCTGAAAGGCAAAGAGCATCATCTGCTTCACAATGATTCCTATTAAGGAACATCTGTGATACCTGACAGTAACAATATGTCATTACTGTTCACTCCGTTCACAGTAACGTAGCCAAAATTCATTCCAGATTGCCTGCGGCAATAGAATTTTGCTTGTATGTATCGGGATTTTGGCATATTCATGCCAACACCTCGCGGGATAGTGGTGTGTGAACAGTAACAATATGTCCAAATGATAAATAGAATATTTTAAAGCTTCCTTGCATATTTTATAACAATACATGAAGGTTATGTGTAAATATGCAAGGGGGCTATTTTTATGGAAAATTTTCAGGTGTATCGTGATATCCAGGCCCGTACAGGGGGAGATATATACATAGGGTCGTAGGACCTGTCCGCACAGGAAAATCTACATTTATCCGCAGATTCATGGAACTTGTTGCATTGCCGCAGATGTCAGATACAAAGCAGGCAGAGATCAGAGATCAGCTTCCTTTAAGCGGATCAGGCAAAATCATCACCACAGCAGAAACAAAATTTATTCCCAAAGAAGCAGTTCCCATCACTCTCGGAGAAGATCAGCAGGTAAAGATCCGCCTGATCGACAGTGTGGGTTTTCTGGTAAAGGGTGCATCCGGGCAGACGGAGGACGGGAAAGAACGAATGGTAAAAACTCCCTGGTTTGAGCAGGCAATCCCATTTCGCGAGGCCGCACGCATCGGAACACAGAAAGTAATTCAGGAGCATTCCACAATAGGTATTGTGGTCACAACTGACGGAAGTTTCGGTGAACTTCCCAGAGACAATTTTCCGGAGGCAGAAGAGAAGACTATTCAGGAACTGAAAAAACAGCAGAAACCATTTATCGTGCTGGTAAATTCGCAGATGCCATATAAAGATGCGGCTCTGAAAACAGCGGAAGAAATCCAACAGAAATATAAGGTAACTGCTCTGACAGTAAACTGTGACCAATTGAGAAAAGAAGATATTGCCAGGATTCTGGAGAAGGTTTTATATGAATTTCCTGTCAGTCAGATCAGTTTTTTATTCCGCGCTGGGTAGAAATGCTTCCCCTGGAGCATGAGTTAAAACAGCAGATCCTTTCACAGATCAGGGATAAAATGAAAAGTATGCAGCATATACGTGATATCACAAAGGAATCTGTAAAATTATCCGGACCTTATGTACAGGATTCCCTTCTGGAAGATGTAGGCTTATCCGATGGAACAGTAAAGGTAAGAATACGCATAAAGGAAGAATATTATTACAGGATGCTCAGTCAGATGAGTGGAATTGAAATGGAGAGTGAATATGAACTGATCCATACAATGCAGGAACTGGTACATATGAAAAGAGGAAATATGTAAAAAGTGCAGGCTGCACTGGAAGCAGTACGTGGAACCGGTTATGGTGTGGTTGTCCCGAATCTGGATGAGATTGAGATCGCACAGCCTGAAGTGATCCGACAGGGAAATAAATATGGAGTAAAGATAAAATCAAAGAGTCCGTCTATCCATATGATAAAGGCAAATATAGAAACTGAAATTGCTCCCATAGTAGGAACAGAACAGCAGGCAAAGGATCTGATCCAGTATATTGACGAAGGCAGCCAGAGGGGGGAGAGTATCTGGGAGACTAATATTTTCGGTAAATCCATTGAGCAGCTGGTACAGGATGGCATCCGAAGCAAGATTGCAGCTATCAGCGAAGAAAGCCAGGTAAAGCTTCAGGATACCATGCAGAAAATTGTCAATGACAGTAAGGGCGGGCTGGTGTGTATCATCATATAGCTGCCGTATAATATGGTTCCTTTTAATTTTGCTTTTTAGCCGAACTGTGAAACAGTTATTCAGTTACAGGCAACGGAGAGCTCAGGTTACTGCGTCAATTACCGGTTCGTCAGTTTTTTTACTGTCAGTACTTTTTCCCCTTCAATAACAACCTTATTAGGGAGGCATACGATGGTGCCTCCTTTTTCATCGATTGCCTTCTGTTTCATACACAGATGATCAGGGCATTGTGCAGAGATCATACGTGCCTGACCGTCTTTGATCTCACAGACATTTGTATCGTTGATTTTAATCGTCTGATCCTTTTCCAGAGAATAAGTTCCATATTCTTCTCCGTCTACAGTAATGCGGATGGAACCATGACTGCCCTTATTTATAAGAAACATTCCTCCCCACATCGCAAGTGCAAGAATAAGGATACCACCTATAAAAATGAATTCTTTTTTCTTCAAAATATTATTCCGTCCTTCGTTTAATAGTAACATAGCCAAATTTCATTCCAGATTGCCTGAAGTAATGGGATTTTTGCCTGTATGTCTCAGGAGTTCGGCATATTCATACCGAGACACCTCGCAGGATAGCAATGTGTGAACAGTAACTTGTCTGCATCATAACATGAATAAAAAAGAATAGCAACCTTCAGATGTTTGTGGTATGGTTATAATAATGAAAGAGAACGGAGGAAATCTTTTATGGGAAAATATATTATGGCACTGGATGCCGGGACGACCAGCAACCGCTGTATCCTGTTTAATGAAAAGGGAGAACGCTTAAGTGTTGCACAGAGAGAATTTACCCAGTATTTCCCGAAACCGGGCTGGGTAGAACATGATGCAGATGAGATATGGGCCAGTATGCTGGGTGTGGCAGTAGAGGCAATGACCAAGATCGGAGCAGATGCTTCAAAGATCGCTGCGATCGGAATCACAAACCAGAGAGAAACTGCTATCGTATGGGATAAAAATACCGGCGTACCTGTCTATCATGCGATCGTATGGCAGTGCCGCAGAACATCGGAATACTGCGACTCGCTAAAAGCCAGAGGACTGACTGAGAAATTCAGGGAGAAAACAGGGCTTGTGATCGATGCTTATTTCTCTGCGACAAAAATAAAGTGGATTCTGGACAATGTAGAAGGAGCCAGAGAGAAAGCGCAGAAAGGGCAGCTTTTGTTTGGAACTGTGGAAACCTGGCTGATCTGGAAACTGACAAAGGGCAGAGTCCATGTTACAGATTATTCCAATGCATCCAGAACCATGCTTTTTAATATCAATACTTTACAGTGGGATCAGGAAATTCTGAATGAACTTGACATTCCAAAGTCCATGCTTCCCAAACCAATGCCATCCAGCTGTATTTATGGAAAAGCAGATCCGGCAGTCCTTGGCGGTGCTATCCCTATTGCAGGTGCAGCAGGTGATCAGCAGGCTGCTTTGTTTGGCCAGACCTGCTTTAATGCCGGAGAAGCAAAAAATACTTATGGCACAGGATGTTTTCTTCTGATGAATACAGGAGAAAAACCTGTCTTTTCAAAAAACGGACTGGTTACTACGATTGCATGGGGACTGGACGGAAATGTAACCTACGCACTGGAAGGATCAATTTTTGTTGCAGGTGCAGCTATCCAGTGGCTGCGAGATGAATTAAAGGTAATTGATTCCTCTGAAGATTCCGAGTATATGGCAAATAAAGTATCAGATACACATGGATGTTATGTTGTGCCGGCTTTTACAGGCTGGGAGCTCCACACTGGGACCAGTATGCGAGAGGTACGATTGTAGGAATTACCCGCGGTGTGAACAAATATCACATTATCCGCGCAACGCTGGAATCTATTGCCTATCAGGTAAATGACGTATTAAATGCCATGAAAGCAGATTCAGGCATTAATCTGGCGGCATTAAAAGTTGATGGCGGAGCCAGTGCCAACAATTTCCTGATGCAGACACAGGCAGATATTATCAATGCACCGGTCAACCGTCCATGCTGTGTTGAGACAACTGCAATGGGGGCTGCTTATCTGGCAGGTCTGGCAGTAGGCTACTGGAGCAGTAAAGAAGAAGTGCGCCACAATTGGTCCATTGACCAGAAATTCTACCCGTCTATCACCGAAGAAACAAGAGAGCAAAAGATCAAAGGATGGAATAAGGCTGTGAAATATTCTTACGGATGGGCGAAGGACGAATAAAGCCGTTTCGGGATATGAAGTGAGAATTAACAGTTGCTTACATTTTATCAGCAAAGCTAAATAAAATTCAGTGTATTGACAATCTTACAGAGATAGTGGTACGGTAATACAGTAATTTCGGCAAAGGCCGATGATTTTGGAGTTTTACAAATTACATAACGAATATTGAGGTGCGAAAAAATGCAGGAAATGAAACCAATCAAAGAAGGTAAAGTACGTGAGATTTATGACAACGGTGACAGCCTGATCATGGTTGCGACAGACCGCATCAGCTGCTTTGATGTTATCCTGAACAATCAGGTAACCAAGAAGGGAACTGTACTGACTCAGATGTCCAAGTTCTGGTTTGACATGACAGAAGACATTCTGCCGAACCACATGATTTCTGTAGATGTAAAAGATATGCCTGAATTTTTCCAGCAGGAGAAATTTGACGGAAACAGCATGATGTGCCGTAAGCTTGAAATGCTGCCTATCGAGTGTATTGTGCGTGGATATATTACAGGAAGCGGATGGGAAAGCTACAAAAAGACAGGTAAAGTCTGCGGTATTGAATTACCGGAAGCCTGAAGGAATCTGACAAGCTTCCTGAGCCAATCTACACTCCGTCCACAAAGGCTGAAATCGGAGATCATGACGAAAATATCTCCTATGAGCAGAGTATCGCTCACCTTGAGAAATATTTCCCGGGCAGAGGAGAGGAATTAGCCGCAAAACTTCGTGATAATACAATTGCACTTTATAAGAAATGTGCGGAATACGCATTAAGCAAGGGAATCATTATCGCAGATACAAATTTGAATTTGGTCTGGATAAAGACGGAAACATGGTGATCGGTGATGAGATGCTCACACCGGACAGCTCCCGTTTCTGGCCTGCTGAAGGATATGAACCAGGACATGGCCAGCCATCCTTTGACAAACAGTTTGCACGTGACTGGCTGAAAGCAAATCCGGACAATGACTGGACACTTCCGCAGGACATTGTGGATAAGACAATCGGAAAATATCTTCAGGGTTATGAAATGCTTACAGGTAAGAAATTATAATAATTCAGAGATATAGCAGATACTGCTGTTCGAAACATTGATAAAAGTTCGGACAGCAGTATTTTTTGCTAAAATGTCACAAAAATGTGGAAATCAGATAAATTTTTTGTTACACTAAAGTGAAGAAGGTAATGGAAGAGACAGGATTGTAGTCATGGTGTGTAGTTATATTTTTGTTTCTGAGATTATGAAAAATGTGTAAGGAGAAAAAAGGTTTATGAAAACATTGAAAAAGTTGCTTTTTATCATAATGGCAGTTGCTGTTTTAGCTATGCCGGTATTTGGTGTACAGGCTGCGGAAAGTGATATTCCTGTTACAGAGCAGCCCGGGGTATCCCCGACGCCATCTCCGGTTCCCATAAGAGAACTGGTTACAAAGGGAAACAAGATTTACTATTATTATAAGGGAAAAATGGTTAAGAACAAATGGAAGAGATATAATGGCTATAAGTATTATTTTGGCGCAAATGGAAATGCTGTGCGGGGAGGACAGCGTATCAACAATGTAGTTTATGTTTTTGATGAGAAAGGACGTTTATTTGAGAATAAACAGAATAAAATTGTAAAATCCGGATCCAATATTTATCATATAAGGACAGAACACGGCCGTGCCAGCATTGGATATTTTATCTATAAGAATAATCTGTATTATGCGGATCCAAAAGGAAGGCTGTATCAGAAGAAATCCAGACAGAACGGCCAGCTTTATTTTACCAATTCCGGTGCTGCAAGAAAAGATTATAATGCTCTGCTGAAAATGCGTGTGATGCAGATTGTATCGTCAATCACAAATTCAGGTATGAGTCAGAGCCAGAAGCTTTATGCATGTTGGAAATATGTTGTTTACGGAGGATTTTACTATGGTGGTCCGGATCCTAACATTTACCAGAGTGGCTGGGCGCGCAGTGAGGCATTGAGGATGTTTCGTACAGGATATGGCAACTGTTATGGATTTTCCTGTATTTTTGCTGCTCTTGCAAGAGAAATAGGATATACACCATATATGATCTGTGGACGGGTACCGGGAAGCAGAGATGGAGCGGCAGATGGATTTACACGTCATTGCTGGGTAGAAATAAATGGCCTTTACTATGATCCGGAGGCTCAGTATGCAGGATGGATGACTGGAGTTTATGGATACGACTATTATCCGATCAGTCATCAGATTCAGAGAGTTGTAAATTTCTGTACATATTAATTTTGAAAATTATCTGAGAAATTTCTGAAATGAGGTGTTTCTATGGCGAGCAGAATTGCGGTGATTGGAATTATAGTTGAAGAGCCTGATTCTGTGAAAGAGCTGAATCAGATTCTTCACGAATATGGTGAATATATCATAGGAAGAATGGGAATCCCATACAGACAGCGTGGTGTTAATATTATCAGCGTGGCGATGGATGCCCCCCAGGATATGATTAATGCAATGACAGGAAAAATCGGGCGGCTTGCAGGGATTTCTGCAAAAACAGTTTGCTCAAAAAAGGCAGAAAACATATAACAAGAGGGGGATTACATAGTGTTAGCAGATTTAAAAATGTTAGAGAGTATCCAAAATACGCAAAGTATTTCAAGGGAAGAATTAGGCTCGATTTTACAGACACAAGATTCCTTTCTGATACAGGAACTTCATAAAAAGGCACAGCAGACAGCGACACAGATCTATGGAAATAAAATATATATTCGCGGTCTGATTGAATTTACTAATTATTGTAAAAATAACTGCTATTACTGTGGAATCCGCAACGGCAATACAAAGGCCGACAGATATCGCCTTACAACAGAACAGATCTATCCTGTTGTAAAACCGGATGGAACTGGGATTTCGTACATTTGTATTACAGGGAGGAGAGGATCCTTATTACACAGATGTGAAAATTTGCCAGATCGTTCAGGAAATTAAATCAAAATATCCGGACTGTGCAGTAACCTTATCCATTGGTGAGAAGAGCGAAGAAAGTTATCAGGCATATTTTAAATGCCGGAGCTGACAGATATCTGTTAAGGCACGAAACTGCAGATGAAGAACATTACAAGAAAACTCCATCCACAACAGATGATCTTTAAACAATAGAAAAAACTGCCTGAAAGATTCTGAAAAAAATCGGACTATCAGA
>ENA-OQAS01001226-OQAS01001226.1-human-gut-metagenome-genome-assembly--contig:-NODE-1226-length-12416-cov-5.220441_pt1 | contig 12416 bp, 20 predicted proteins | sample MGYA00242733_ERZ504523 | MGnify/ENA primary metagenome ERZ504523 (study PRJEB26092, sample SAMD00036239) | human gut metagenome | host: Homo sapiens | study: EMG produced TPA metagenomics assembly of... | reverse complement strand
CCGGCCGATGATCCGTGGGGCGCGCCGGCGGCCGACCAATCGTCATTTGGGGACTTCGGCAAACCGGATCCGGAACCGGAATTCTAAAGGAGGAAGCAATGAAAGCCAGCGAACAACAGGCGCTCATCCCGCAGGAAGCGACACCTGACACGCTCATCGACCTCATCGGCAAGACGCAGCAGGTCACCATGGCCGTGGCCGTCGTGCTCAAGGCATGCCGCAACGTCATGGACACCAAAAACAAGCAGGAGCACATCGATAAGTGGGGCGGCATCCACGCCATCACCGAAGCCGTGTACGACTGCGCAGACCTCGCTCAGCGCATCCTCGACATGGACGATGGCGACGTGGAGGCGACCGTCGATCCGGACACCGGCGAGATCGACTGAACCACAGGAAGGAGAAGAAGAGATGTGGTTTATTGTCGACGACCAGATGGCCGACGACAGGCGCATCCGCCGCCTGCCTCTCGCCACCGTGGGACTGTGGGTCAAACTCTGCGTCATCCACTCCAAGGGCATCTCGATGCAGGCCAAGGACCCGGCCGCGTATCAGGATACTTCGACAAGCTCGACCTCAAGGACGCCGGCGGCACCATGAAACAACTCCAGCAGCTCATCGACATGGGCTCATGGAGGAGCACGGCGGCGGCTGGAGGCCCGTCTACGCCGAAGGCATCTGCAAGGAACCCAAGACGCTCACCGAGGAACAGCGCGAGGCCCGGCGCAAAGCCGGAAGCAAGGGCGGACGGCGTAAGGCCGCCAACCAAAAGGCCAAGCAACCGTCTAGCAACTTGCTAGCAAACAGCCAAGCGAACGGAGAGCAAAACAGTAGCGAGACAGGTAGCGAAACGTCTAGCAACTTGCTAGAGGACAGCCAAGCAAAAACATGGCATAAAACCGATACCGATGCCGATATACCCTCTCCGACCCCTCCCGCCAGCATCTCGAAGCAAACCGATACGCCGGACGCCGGCTTCGACCGTTTCGCCGAAGCCTATCCCGGATCCGTCGGACTGAAAGGCCGCAAGACCGAAACCGAAGCACGAAGCCTGTACGCGGCCATCGCCGGAAACCCCGTCGAACTGACCCGGCTCCAGACCGCGCTCCGCCGCTACAAGCGCGCCGTCAACGACGGCCAAATCCGCTCCGGCCACATCCCACGGCTCAACACATGGCTCCGCGACCAATGGGAGACATGGGCGCCAGAACCCATCACACCCACACGCCAGCACAAGCACACCTGGAACTGCGAACACGTCCACCAGCTCATGGATTCACATGAGGACGCATACGACCACACCGGCAGCCTCCGCGACGGGCACCCAAGCGAATGGTGGCAGGCATGCCAGGCATGCGCCGACGAACTCAACCAACAAGAAACCAGCAAGGAGAACAAGCAATGAGCAACTACCAGAGCAGTGAAATCAAGCTCATCAACACCAGCCTCATCGACCCGCACCCGGACAATCCACGAAAGCAGATCGGCGACGTCACCGACCTCGCCAACAGCATCAAAGCCAACGGCCTGCTCTCGCCCCTCTCCGTCGTCCCCAACGGCAAGCGCTATCGCGTGATCGCCGGCCATCGTCGTCTCCAGGCGTGCAAGCAGGCCGGAACCGGAGCCGTCCCATGCTTCGTCCTCGACCTCACCCCGCTCCAGCAGCTCGAGGCCATGGTCACCGAAAACTGCCAGCGAGAACAGCTCACCGTCCTCGAGGAGGCCGACGCCATCCAAGGCATGCTCGACCTCGGAGCCACCACCGCCGACGTGGCACACAGGCTCGGCCGAAGCGCCGGACTACGTCCGCGACCGCGTCAAGGCCGCCAGCATCACCGCCGACGCCGACAGGCACGCGACGACTTCGACCAGCTCACCATCGGCCAGCTGATCGCCATCAGCCGGTACGACGGCCAGCCGGACAGGCAGGAGCGCCTCACCCGCGCCGCCGGCACCTCGAACTTCGACTACCTCCTGACCAGCTTCGAACGCGACGACAAGCTCGCCGCATGGTTCGACGCCGTCGCACAGAAGCTCGAAAGCGGCACCACCGGACTCAACGTCATCCCCGACCCCGAAAACACGTTCTCCGACCCCGAATGGCGGTTCTCCTACGCCGTCTATGCTGGGAAATGCATCGTCGAGGACACCATCGAGGAGATCCTCGAAGACGACCCCGCCGCCGTGTCCATCCATCAGGCGAACAAACAGATCTACCTCTGGGATAAGCGGGACAAGGCCGCCGAAGACGCGGAAAACGCCCGCATCGACGCCGAACGCGCGGCCACCGAAGCCGAACGCCACGCGCTCGCCGAATACGCGGCCACCTCATACGGCCGCCGCGCCGCATGGCTCCACGCCAACCTCCACGGCATCAAATACGCCAAGCTCGTCGAAGCCACGGCAAGGCTCGGACTCCTGCAGATCATCGACCCGACCCACAGGCTACACCCATCCGCTGACCACCTGGAACAACACCGCATGCGCCAGCGAACAATTCGCCACCATCAGCGGCATCGACTCGGAACGGGCGCTCGCGGAACTCCGCCACCACCTCGACGAACCCGACTGGGCGGTATGGGCGGTGCAGATCCTCGCCGCACGCATCGAATGGTTCATCGACCCCGAAGACTGGACCACCGTCAACGACACCAGCAGACGCATCCCCGGCTACTACCTCATCCTCCAAGACCTCGGATACGAGCCATCCGACGACGAAACCGAACACCTCGACCAGCTCGTTGCCGCCATCACAGAAGCCGACCAGCCGGAAGAAGACGAGGAGGAAGACGAATGATGATGACCAGCGCTCAGTTCGACAGACTACGCAACCTCCTCATCGACACAGCCGTCACCGCCAGCCTCATTGAGCTGGAAGCGCTCGCCGACAAGAACGACCAGCTCGCCGAATGGGCTGAGCACGTGAGAGTCAATTGCGCCGCCCTCATGGGGCTGTCCAGCGATCTGCCTGAGGCGACCGACGGTGAGTGAATTCGATGACTCCAAGCGGATCGCCTTGGAACGGCAAGGGTGGCATTGCCTCCGCTGCGGCACGAACATCCACGACCCGTCTCGCTGGCCCGGCCGCTCCGGCCATCATCGGCAACTGCGCCGCGCGGCGGATCCGGATGTGCGGCACAGTCCCGCCAACGTCATCGAGCTGTGCGGCTCGGGAACTACTGGCTGCCACGGCTGGGTCCACCAGCATGTGGCAGAGGCGGAGCGGTTGGGATTGATCGTGCCGCTCGGCAGGGATCCGCGCAAGGTGCCTGTGCTCGACTGGCGAGGCCGGTGTCTCCGGCTCAATCAGGACGGTACCGCTACACCGCTCACGCAGACCGAAATCATTCTCCTCCGAACGAAGAAAGGAAACCAATGATGAGCGAGGAAAAAGCCAAAGAGGACATGCTGCTGTGGGTGGATGTGGAGACCACGGGTCTCGATCCGGACTGTGACAGGATCCTCGAGGTGGAAATGCGTTGCACCGACATGAGAGGCGTGCGGTGCGCCGGTGGTTTCCACCGCGTCGTCGGACTGAAAGGCCGCAAGGCATCCGTTACGGACGGGAACCTCGAGGCGTGGCGCATGCACTGCGCCAACGGACTGCTCGAAGACGCATTAGATGCCGGATATACGGAGGAGGCGACGGCGAACGCGCTCGAGGAATACGTCGACAGCCTCGCGCAATCGTTCACCCTCCATCCGGCAGGCAGCGACCCGCAGTTCGACCTCGACTTCATCACCCGACTCTGCCCGAACCTCCCGCTGCACTACCACCGCATCGACATGGCCACCCTCCGCGACAGTCTCGAAGCCGCCGGCTGGGACGTGAGGCCGGAAGAGGAGACGCCCGCAGCCAGCGCCCACCGCACCGGCACATGCCTCGACCGCGACATCCGCCAATACGCGCGCATCATCCGCCAACTCGCCGCACATCCGGTCCGATACGTCGCCACGAAAGAAGCAAGGTGATGGACGTCGCAGCCGTGATCCTCCTCATCGCCGCCATCCTGATCGGCTGGATGGCCAACCGGCCGTGAAACCGCCACACACTGAAAGGAACCTGAATGAAACAGACCATCAACCGTATCTCCAACCGCGTCGGCGACTGGTTCGCCACGCTGTTCACCTTCGCCGCGCTGCTGCTCGTGCCGCACGCCATCATCCGGCCGGTCATCGGCTACGGCCTCCACTACTGGATCCCAATCCAATGGCTCGCACTGCACGCCGTGCTCATCATCCTCGCGCTCTGCATGGCGCTCGCCGCCTATGTCATCGCGGACCGCACCGCCGTGGAACCACCGGAAGCATACTGAAAGGAGCCATCATGGCAGACCAGGAGACCATCACGATCGGTCTGGAGACGCAGAACAAGGTGGCCGAAGCATCTACCTGCGCTGGTATCGCAACGGCCGCCGCCATCCACGCCAATGGAACGAGATGGCCATGGAGGACAAGGAGCCATGGAGGCGCGTGGCCAAGGACGCCATCAGAACGTTCTTCGCCTCTCCCGAGTTCCAGACGATGCTCGACGACGTGTACGACGAAGGTTACGACGACGCCAAGAACGAACACGAAGGCGAGGAGCCGCGGTGAGCGTCAACGTCCCGCTGCATAAATGGCGGTCGGCCGACCCGGCCATCCTGATCGGCCGCCGCTGCATCGCCCGCACCGACGACGACGTCGTCATCGACGGCCGACTCGAACTCATCCGCTGGCCGGACGGCACCGCCACCCTCCGATTCCAAGGCATCGGAAACGACATCATCGACCACGATCCGAACACATGTTCCAACAGCATGAGCGACGGCATACGAAGTCTCGCCGTCTACGGAAAGGAATAACCAATGGAACCACTGGACCACACACATGAAAAAGGAAACCCAATGAGAAACACCATCTGCGCCACACTTACCGCCATCACACTCACCCTCTGCACCGTTCTCGCGGGATGCGGGAGCGCGTCGGAGCCTTCCACGCCAGCGCATGCGGTCAGGTCCATCGACTCGCAATGCACCGATGGAGGCACCGCCCATGGTTTCTACGAGTGCGCCATCACGTTGTCCGATACACGAAAGGTGGACTGCATCGTCTACGCATGGGGAAAGCAAGGCGGCCTGTCCTGCGACTGGAGCCATGTGAGCGGAGCGGACAAGGAGCCGGACCGATGAGCTACCGGGAAATCCATGAGCTGTTCGTCGTCTGCGACGAGTGCCACACAAGCCTTTCCGTCTATGACGCGACCTACGAGGACGCCGACAACGAGGCCGCTGACCACGGCTGGCAATGCGACGAGCTCCAAGGCAGACACTACTGCCCGCTCCACTGGCACGTCAAATGCCATGACTGCGACATCACCGACAGTGGAGCACCTGACGAACTGGAAGCCGATGGGTGGCACATCGACCGCGACTATCCGTGGGACAGCCTCTGCCCGAACCACCGCCATCTCGCATGCCGCGAATGCCGCAAGCGCGAGGTCGGACCGCTGCACCGGCTCGAATACGAGGGATGGCTGGTCAACTCCGCCGACCTCAGTGACAGCCTCTGTCCCGAATGCGTCAAAGCCAAGGAGGAAACAAAATGAGAAACAGCGACGCAGACATCGCCATCGACGTGCTCAACAAACTCATCGCCCAGGAACTCGAAGCCGCGAGCGCCGGAATGCGTTTTGGCAATCGACCCCTCGAGGAAAGTGCGTCGATTCGATACCACGCCTACATCAATGCCAGGGACAAGATTCGGGAGCGCTCGCCGATGCCGTGGAGGAGCGGGATGCTCGGAACCCGTTCCAGTGTCAGCGTGATGAGTTGGTCACGCAGGATATGCACACTTGCGATCTGTGTGGCAGGCGGGTGTCCAGTCCGGTCTATGCCGTGCATCTTGCCTATATGGATCAGGCGAAGACCGCTTCGGAGGTGTGTGCCGACTGCATGTGGCGGTTGAAGTTCAGTCCGGTCCGGGCCATCTCGTTGGATGTCTACCGTCTTTTCGAGCAGTGGCTCCTGTCCCAATCGGAGGCCGATGAATGAAAGACCGGACCCCGCATCTATGCCGGAACGCTCTCGGCACTGCCATCTGCGCCAGCAATGGCATCGGACCAAGGCGTTGCACCTTCTCGCCACCGCCTGCAGCACTGCGTCGTCTGCGGCAGGTGGTGGAAAGCCTCAGCCGTCTCGACGCACTTGACCATCTGGACCGAAATGCCCGATTGGGTTATCCGGATGCTTTGGCACAACATCTGGGAATCGACCGAAAATCATCCCACTCACCCAACGGAAAGGAAACCATGAGTAAGGAAACACTCGCCCCGCCACTGCCGCCGACCGACGCGCGCACCGAAGCCGTCGCCGAACGTCTGTTCGGACTCAAATGGGCGCTCCGCAAGGCTCCACCGAATCATCCACGAGGAATGGAATACCGCATCCGAATGGATCCGCGACGGATACCTGCGCCAAGCCATCGAAGTGCTCGCCGCCGCCGAGCAAGCGGAACCCGCGAGCGCCAAGCTCCGGCTACCAGGACCGCATGCGTGTCGAATACCGGGAGTTGACCGCCCGCGCCGGCAGGCTCCGGGACATGCTGCAAAGGTATGCGGATGGCACGCTCGACTTCGAGCCCACCTGCCCGATCAGCCTGCTGTCCCGTCAGCTCGACGTCATGGACGAATACGCGCTCATCCTCCGCCGTCGGGCCAACATCGAGCACATCAGCCTCGGCGAGCAGCGCATCGACACGGCCACCAGGGACACCCGATGAGCGACACGGCCGACCGTATCCGCGCCGGCGGCCAAGCGTCACGGGCCTGCCGGACGCGCTCGCCCAACCAATGCGCCAGTTTGGCCAAGCCCTCGCAAAAATCGGCAGCCTGCCAGCCGACCCCACGAACGAACCAACGAAGGAGCAAAAGCAATGAGCAACGACATCGACAAAAGCGTGAACCGTCTCAACGCGGCCGAAACCATCCGCCGCCAGGCATCGCACTGCAGAAACACATCAGCGAGGCGCTCGCCGGCCTCCAAACCCTCAGCGGCAGCGAGGACATCCAGATCAGCCACGCGCTCGCCATGGCCACCGTCCAGGCATCCAAGGCACTCAGACAGGCGCACCTGATGCAGGACTCGGCGACATGCTCGACCAAGCGACCAGCGGGACGAGGAGAACAACATCAGCCGCATGCTCATCCGCAAAATGACCCAGCAAGGCGGCGAATAAAAAGAGAGGCCCCAGCCGACCGGCCAGGAACCTCCAAGAAACCAACCACCATTCTAGCCGGAAAGCGGGAACCATGAGTCAATGCCAACAATGCGGCGAACCAGCACAAACCACCCTCTGCAAAACCTGCGCCAAACACATGCGACGACAAATTACCAGCCTCGCCAAAACCATCCCCGAACTCCGCGCGCTCGCCGACCGCAAGGCCCACATCGGCGAGCGCGGTGGTGGTGTTCGTGGTGGGGAGCCTGGGTTGCCGGTGAGTGTGCATTGGCTGACCGTTTATGAGGAGGCGGCCCGCTTGATGCTTCGGCTGGCGGGTTGCGTGGACCTTAAGTGGATGCTGCTGCCGGTCGAGGGGTGGCGTTCGGCGTATCGCGTGGTGTGCAGGTCGTGGTCGCGTGTGGTGTGTTCGCCGTCGGCCGGCGAGCTGGCCGATCGGCTGGACAGGATGCTCAGGCGCATCGACCGGCTCTGCATACCGTCGGACGGCAGGGTGACCGTCGTTTAGTGTCCTGATTGTTCGACGTCGCTGGCCGTGCCGCAGGGCATGCGTGACGGCTGGTGTCCTGAGTGTGGCGAGCGTTTGGACTTGGACATGCTGGTGGCCGGCAGACTGGGGGAGGCCGGACAGGCGGTCATGACGTGTTCGCCCGCCGAGGCCGCCGACTGGTTGACCGACCGTGCCGGACTGCGTACCACGCGCAAACAAGTGTCGAACTGGTTGACGCGTGGCAGGCTGTCTAAGGCGCGGAGGATCGGCCGTGGCGTGTGGGAGTTCAATCAGGCCGAGCTGGTCGACACGCGGCTTGCGCAAGAGGGTGAGTCCGCGTAATCTGTAAGAGAACTTGCACCATGCCCGAAGGGTCTGGTGCTTTTCTTTTACCATGCTTATAATCGTTGCTGTCCGGCATGGAGCCACTAGCAACCCTTGGAGCCGTCGCACCGAAGGACGTCGACCGCGGCGGCGACACCCGTTGTGTCGGTAGCCCATGAATCGGGGGTGGCCAGCTGGGGGACCTTCGCGGGGGACGTACCCCAGACATGCCGAACACTCCACCCACCACCAGAGGCTGGAGGTGTCTGCCGTGAGTCTTCGCCGATGCGCCTGGCATAATTGCCCACAGCTTGTCCCGCAAGGGACGCGCTTCTGCAAGGCTCACGCTCGCGCCTATGAGCATCGGCGTGGCACATCTGGCCAGCGTGGATATGACACAGCGCACCGCAGGGAGCGAGCGCGGTGGCAGGCGGCCATGGACTCCGGTGTCGTGCCGGTCTGTGCGAAATGCAATCAGCCTGTACTTCCGTCGCAGGCATGGGACCTCGGCCACACTGACGACCGCAAGGCTTGGACAGGTCCCGAACATCGAAGCTGCAATCGAAGAGACGGACAGCATAAAGCGATCAGCCATCAGGAACGTTGGCATTGACGTCGGCGAGCGCCGTTCGATTCGTTCCGTTCGTCTCGTTCCGTTCGTCTGTTGCCTGAGCTGTTTGAAAGACGTGAATGATGTCGTTGTCGCTTTTCCGTTTGCGTTCGGCGTCGCGTCGGGCGCAAATGGAATGCGCTGAAATGCGTGTGAAACCGGAAATTTTTCTGTTCTGTTCTCGGCGAAGACCCTAGGGGGGTATCCCTCGAGGTGGTTTCCAGACCGCCGGTGAGGGGACTCGCAAGTTCGCGGAGGGTTCAAGATTTTCGGCTGACGGTCGAACCGTAGATTTTCCGACGTGATTGGAGGTGCGCGATGGCCGGTCACGGAGGAGCCCGCACACGTTCCGGGCCCATGCCCGACCCCACTTCGGAACGCTCCGACCTGCGTGGACTCGGAGCCGACATCGTCCCGCTGTCCTCTAAGGGCTACCACTACAAGCCGAAGGCTTTTCCACTCTCCGAATGGTCGTGTTCGACATGTGGAAGGACGAGGACGGACTGCACAAGGAACGCGACGAGACGGCCACGGACGCTTGGAACCGCAGGGAACGCGCGCTGTGGAGGGACCTGTGGAAACTGCCGCAGGCGATCGCCTGGCACATGCCGAAATACCGCTACCTTTTCAATACCGTCGCCTTGTACTGCAGGCAATTCGTGCTCTGCGAGACGGCGGACGCCAAAGCCGCCGACCGCGCCACATTGGCGCGCTACGCGGACACCATCGGACTCACGCCACAAGCCTCCGGCTCAACGGCTGGACGATCGTGGATGACGAGGAGAAACAGCCGAAACAGGCCGCATCGTCGAGCGGCAAGGTGATTCCGTTCAAAAGCGCCAAGACGCGTTATCTGGAGGAGCATGGTGATTAACGAGTCGCGGATGCGGACGATGAGGCAATACAATCTTCCGCTGCTGCAAAAGGTGCGGACGGTTGGCAGATACGACATGCCAATGCTTGCAAAACAGGACGTCACCACCCCTGACACGTTGATGGGCTTCAATTACGCGACCGGCAAAAAGACAGTCAAGCATTGCGGAATCCATTTCTTCATCGATGACTACCAGTTCCAGAGAGTCTGGAACCAGCCGGACAGATACATCGCACCGCTCAAACGCTTCCAGTGTGTGCTGACGCCTGATTTCAGCACATACATGGACATGCCGGAAGCGATGAAGATCTATAACGTCTTCCGAAGCCGTCTGATCGGAGCATACTGGCAGTCCTGCGGGCTGAAAGTCATCCCAACGCTTCAATGGGCTGGCCCAGAATCGTTCTCTTACTGCTTTTCAGGCATTCCAAACAACTCCACCGTCGCGGTAAGCACTGTCGGAGCGAATGACAATCCGACGGCAGAGCTCTATTGGCGGCTCGGCATGCGGTGCGCGATCGACAGGCTTGAACCGGAAAAGATTCTCCTCTACGGAGATGCCATTCCGTTTTTCGACTTCGGTGGCGCCGAAGTCGTCGCATACGAAAACAGCAATGTGGAAAGGATGAAAAATGGGCGGAAGAGGATCAAGCTCGAGCGCAGGCCGTGGCGGACATGGCGGCGGAGGGGGAGGCTCTGCCACCGACCTCTCATCCGTAAGCGACTCGGATCTCACCAAGATGATGCGCGATGCGGGAAGCCGCATGGACGCCGCATCGGAAATCATGCAGAGAACCGCGCACGGAGCCACGCAATACAACCAGCGCATGCCGGAAAGCGTGTTCCCGGAGGCAACCAAGGCGAACTACGACAAATACCAAGCGGCTTCCAAGGCATTCCACACCGCCAGAGCACAGCGCGACAGAATCTCCGACGAACAGATCCGACGCCAACCAACGCAACAAACTGAACGCAGCAAAACGTTCGTGAACTCCTTTGGCGAAGCGACGAAGAGGGAAATCACCAACCAGACATACACGAGGGCGCAGAAAGCATATCGCGGGCGGTCTTGAGAAACATGGGACACTGACCGATTCGAGGTGATGGCTGATGCCGGGGACGCCGGAGATACCGAAATCACTTGGCTTCCTGTTCGCCGACTGGATCGCCTGGCATTGCGTCGTCCCCAACGGCTTCGACCTCGGCAAACCCTTCGAACTGGTCGGCTGGCAGCTGGAGAACGCCATCGACTTCTACCGCGTGAAGCCCGATGCCGTGTATGATCCCGCGCGCCCACGTCAGGCGGCGGCGTCAAATGGCGCCGTGGACAGATCGTCGGCGGCCAGAAGCTCGGCAAATCACCGTTCGGCGCGGCCGTGGCCGCGTTCGAGGCGTCGGACCTGCGTGTTCTGCGGCTGGGCCAAAGGCGGCGAGACATTCCGCTGCTCCGACTGGGGATGCTCCTGCGGATTCGAATACTCTTACTCGCCCGGCGAGCCGATGGGCATGCCGCGACGCACCGCGCTGATCCAATTGCTCGCCACCTCGGAGGAGCAGACCGCCAACGTCTACCGGCCACTCCAAAGCATGGTGCGCAACGGCAGGCTCGCCGACCTGATGAAGGTGCGCGAGGGCTTCATCCGCCTCCCGAACGACGGACGCATCGACCCAGTCACAGCCTCCGCTCACTCAAAGCTGGGCAACCCCGTCAACTTCGTCCTCGGCGACGAATCCGGCATCTGGACGCGTCGCAGCGGCATGTTCGAGGTTGGCGACACCGTCATGCGCGGCGCATGGCCATGGACGGCCGAATGCTCGAACTCACCAACCGTGGGACCCGATGGACGCCAGCTTCGGCCAGATGACCTACGAATCCACCGCAACGGACATCATGAAATACTTCCCCCAGCACGACCCATCGCTCGACTTCGCCGACCCGAAGGATCGACGCAAGATCCTCGAATTCGTCTACTCCGGCAGTCCGTGGGTGCCGCTCGACCAGGTCGAGGCCACCGCGAGCGAGCTCATGCGCGCGACCCGGCGCAGGCACGCCGATTCTACGGCTGCGAGGTCGTCCAAGGCCTCGGCTCCTACATGCCCGAAGCCCTGTACGACGCGACTGCCATCGACCGCGAACCACCAAAGGACGCACCGAGATCTGCCTCGGCTTCGACGGCTCCCAATCCGGAGACTGGACCGCCCTGCGCGCGGAGACCGTCGACGGCTGGCGCTGGACGCCGGCCTACGGCCCATCCGGGCGTCCTGCATATTGGAATCCGGTCGAATGGGAGGGACGCATCCCACGAAGCGAGGTCGACGCCTGCGTGTCCGAACTCTTCGACAAATACAAGGTGCAGCGTTTTTATTGCGACCCGCATCCGTGGGAGTCGCAGGTCGATGAATGGGCGTGCCGGTTCGGCGAGGACATCGTCGTACCGTGGCCGACCAACCGCATCGGACGCATGTTCGACGCGCTCACCCGCTTCATGGAGACACCGCCGACCACTCCACCACCCACTCGGCCGACCAGATGGCCAGACTGCACATGATGGCCGCCCGAAAATCGCCAAGCCCGGCGACAAATTCGTGCTCGGCAAGCCGAGTGAAAACCAGAAGATCGACATCACCATGGCCGACATCCTCGCCCACGAGGCCGCATCCGACATGCGCGCGCTCGGCTGGAGCAAGGAAGGCTCGCCGGTCATGGTCTACGGCTGGTAAGGAGGCTGTTTTGGAGCTCATCCAGCATCGAGCTGTCCGACGACGACGCGAAGCTCATCAGAAGCCTCAACTACCGTCTCTCGCGGCTGCGCAGGCCGCACCGGCAATGGACGACTACTACCGCGGACGCCAGGTCATCCAAAGCATCGGCATCGCCGTGCCCGCCGAACTCCGCGCGT
>ENA-OQAS01001225-OQAS01001225.1-human-gut-metagenome-genome-assembly--contig:-NODE-1225-length-12425-cov-6.005204_pt1 | contig 12425 bp, 13 predicted proteins | sample MGYA00242733_ERZ504523 | MGnify/ENA primary metagenome ERZ504523 (study PRJEB26092, sample SAMD00036239) | human gut metagenome | host: Homo sapiens | study: EMG produced TPA metagenomics assembly of... | reverse complement strand
CAATGCTGGGGATGGATGCTTCCGCAGAAATTGAAAAAGCATATGAAAAAGGCCATGGAAATCTTCTGGTTCGCGGTCTGGAGTGGGTCGAGATGAAACGGGGAAAGGCAGAGAAACTTTCCTATGATGTGCAGCCGACTGTGGCCCATCCCTTCGGAATGGAGATGAAGAACTGACGCAGCAGGAAGATGCCACCGACGTCGGCCATACGCGGGATAATGATGCCCCAATAGCTGTTGATGAGCCCATGTTGGCGAGTAGCTTGTACACCGGGATGAGCAGGGCCATGCCCGGGATCATCATGGTGGCGATCAGCACACCGAGCAGCAGGCCGCGACCCTTGAAGTCCACGCGGGACAGACCGTAGGCGGCCAGGGAGTCGAAGAACACGGAGATGATGGTCACGGCACCGGCGAAGATGACGGTGTTGAGCATTTCTCGGCCGATCGGCAGGCGTTTGAACAGCGACTGGTAGTTTTCAAGGGTGAACTGGCTCGGAATGAGCTTCGGCGGCCAGGTCTGCGTGATGGCGTTCGGGGTGAACGACACCAGCACGACGATCAGCAGCGGGAAGATCATCAGGATGGTGATGAGGATCAGTGCGAAGTAGCTGAAGCCCAGGCCGATGCGACGCTTGCGGGTCGCCTGCTTGCGAAGACGCTCGTTTTCGGCGTTGATGCGGGCATTCTCTTGCTCTTGTGCGGAAAGAGTCGCGGTGCTCATGCGATTTCCTCCTTCTCATGCTTGTTGTTGGTGTACAGCTGGATGAGGCCCACGATGAGCGTCATGATCAGCAGCACGTACGACAGTGCGGATGCGTAACCGAGCTTGCCGTTGCCGAATGCCTCGGTGTAGATGCGGTACACGATGGTTTCGGTGGCGCGTGCCGGGCCGCCGGAGGTCAGGATGAAGACCTGATCGAAGACCTGGAAGGAACCGATGAGGCCGAAGATGACCACATAGTTGAAAGTTGGGCGCAGCGCCGGAAGGGTGATGTAACGGAACTTCTGCCATGCGGAGGCGCCGTCGAGGGAAGCGGCCTCATACAGTTCGGCGGAGATGCCCTGCAGACCTGCGAGGAAGATGACCATGAAGTAGCCGAAGTTTTTCCACACGGTGATGAAGACGATGGCCGCCATGGCGGTTTCGCGGGTGCCGAGCAGATCGACGTGCGCGATGCCGGTCAGCTGCTGGATCCAGTACGGAACCAGGCCTAGCGACGGGGAGAGGATGAACTGCCATGCGATGGCGGCGACGGTCAGGGAGATGACGAACGGCAGGAACATGCAGGTACGGAAGAATCCGACGAACTTGAGGTCCTTGCGGTTGAGCAGCAGTGCGAACGCGAGTGCGACGATCACGACGATCGGAGCGTAGGCCACTGCGTAGACGAGGGTGTTCTTGACGTCGGTCCAGAAGTCGGCGCTTTGGAACAGCTTGACGTAGTTGTCGAAGCCGACGAACTTGCCGGCGCGGTTGATGCGGTCGGAAGTCAGAGACGTGATGAACGTCTTGATTGCCGGATAGAAAACGAAGATTGCGAGAACGATGAGAGCCGGTGCGGTGAACAGCAGGCCGGTGCGCAGGTTGCGGGCCTGAATCGCCTTCTTGTTCTCCTTGGCCACTGCGGAATGCGCGGATCCTGGGGCGGCAGTTGCTTGTGCCATTATCTCCTCCTTAATGCCACCAGGGATGTGTTTTTAAGACAGCAAAGACCACGTCGCTGGCGTGAGGGCCAGCACCGTGGCCTTTTGCTGGGGTGGTGAGCGGGTCAGGCCCGCTCACTTATGTTGATTGTATGTGAATCCCGCTTCGATCACTCGGCGTACTCGTCGAGATAGCCCTGGATCTGGGATTCAGCGTCATCCAGCAGACCCTGGATATCGTCGTCGGTACGGGCGGTATTGGAGGTCAGGGTGTCGACGGAGGCGGCGATGTCGCCGAAGCCGCCCTTGAGGCCTGCGATACCGATGAAGGACTTGCTGGTGTTCTCACCGATCTTGGCGATCAGCGGACGCTCGGAGAGCTCATCGGCGGTGACGGTGGTGTTGTTCGGCGGGTAAGCGGAGCGAGGGACCAGGTCACCTGGTTGTCGTGGTTGTTATAGAACTTGAAGAAGTCGTAGATGCCCTGCTTCTTAGCGGAGTCGCCAACCTGGGAGGTAACCCACCAGTACAGACCGGTGGAGCCGGTGTTGGAGCCTTGGTGCCGTCCGGGTACACATAGGTGCCGTCGCCGTTCGGAACCGGGAACAGGTCGTGGTTGATGCCCTTGTCGGTGGAGGCCTGATCCTCCCACGGTCCGACGATCACCATTGCGGACTGGCCGGATTCGAAGGATTCACGAGCAGCGGTCTCATCCATGCCGGACACGGAGTAGCCGCCTTTGTAGAAGTCACGCATCTTCTCGAGGAAGGCCTTGTTCTCCTTGGTATTGATGGAGACCTTGCCATCGGTGGTGTAGATGCCGGAGCCATTGCCCTTCAGGAACGGAGCCCAGCCGAGATCCGGCAGAGCGATGCCGTACTGGGAGCCATCGGACTTGGTGAGCTTCTTGGCAACTTCGAGCAGCTCATCAAGTCTGCGGATAGTCAGCATCGGTCAGGCCGGCAGCTTCCACATGTCGGTGTTGTACCACACGGCGGTCGGTGCGTAGCCCATCGGGACGCCGCACTTCTCTTCGGAACCGTCGATGTTGAAGGTGATCTGGTCAACGACGTTCTCGATGTACTCATCGGTGCCGTTGTCCTTATCGTCATAGAAATCGGTGACGCACTGGAAGGTGCCGTCGATGGACCAGCCTTGGCCGTTGTCGGCGCCGGTGGTCACGAAGTCCGGGCCGTCGCCGGAGGTGACCTTGGTCACCATGGTCTCGCCGATGGTGCTCCACGGCTGCAGCTGAGCATCGATCTCGTACTTATCCTGGGACTTGTTGAAGTCTTTGACGATGGACTCGAGAGTCTTGCCATCGGCCTCAGAGAAGCCGTGCCACATCGTGATCTTGACCTTGCCGTCAGCGGTCGTCTCGGCGTCGTTGCTGCCGCCACCGCAGGCGGACAGGCCGACGGTGGCCATCATGGCCAGGGAGGCCGCGGCCGCGAGAGCCTTGGTGCTCTTCTTGATCTTCATGGATTTCTCCTTTTCCTCTTGGTCTCCCAAGACATTTCCTCCAACCGTTGCAGTGACATTCATCAACAACCTTGTTTGCGATGTCGTTCACGCTTCGTCAGCTGCACTGCCGTTTGCAACGTTGTAATTTTGATTATACAGCTTTTCCATCGTTGTACAAATCGGAAACACGCCGATGGAAAAGCTGTTTTCTTTATAATCTTCAATTATTCGTTTTTGTTGGAATCGCAACGTTTCTTACGATTACGCAAGTCAGTTCGCTACCGGCGTTCCCGCAAGAGCGCCGCCGTCGGCCGGCAACACATCCGTCGTGTCCGGAGTCCACAGATTGTCGGGTTCCGGCACACCGAAGTCGGGGCCGTACTCCGTCCACTTGACCACGCCGACCCGGGCATGACGATTCGGGTCGAACAGCGGATCGCCCTTGATTTCCGTATAGTTGCGGCAATGGTAGATCATCAAATCTTCGGAATCGTCCTCGGACTTGGTGAACGAGTTGTGGCCGGGGCCGTACTGGCCGTTTTCGGCGCAGGTCTTGAACACCGGCACCGGGCTCTTGGTCCAGGAATCCTTGCTCAGCAGGTCGCTGCCGCGCTCGGCGGTCAGCAGACCGACGGCATACGGCACACCGGTGCCGGAGGCGGAATACGTGATGTAGATCTTGTTCTCGTGGAACAGGAAGGCCGGGCCTTCGTTGACGAGGAAGTCGATGCACTCCCAGTCATATTCCGGCTTGGAGAGCATGACCGGCTCGCTTTCCAGCGTCCACGGGTTTGCCATCTTGGCGATGTACAGATTGGAATTGCCTTCGATCGCGGGATCTTTCTGGGCCCACACCAGGTACTGCACGCCGTCGATCACCTCGGTGGTGGCGTCAAGCGCGAAAGAGTCGATCGGGGTGACGATCTGACCCTTTTCCACCCAGTTGTCGGTGGTGGGGTCGTCATCGGTGTTCTCCAGCACGAACATGCGGTGGGTCGGTAGGCCGGAGGCCTCGAAATCCGTTGCAGCGCCTGCGAAGTAGATGTACCAAGCGCCATTGATGCGGTGCAGTTCCGGCGCCCAGATATAGATGCTCGCCGGTCCGGACTCATGCTTGCGCCACACCACCGTTTCGGGGGCTTTCTGCAGGTCGTTGATGTTCGATGCGTGACGAATGGCGATGCAGTTGTATTCCGGGTCGGAGCCAGTGAAGTAGTACTCGCCGTCAACTTTGAGGACCCAAGGATCTGCGCGCTGAAGCACGATCGGATTGTTGTAAACAGCCATGTCTATTCCTTTTCAATCCGCTGTTCCAGTAATTTACAACGTTGAATATATCACTATTACAACGTTGTAACAAATCGGAGGAACGCACCGCGTGTTTCTCGCATCCGACTCCTCGGAAGAATCGAATCGCAGTACCCGGCAACAGACACTCGCCAGAAAGGGAAAACAAAAACCTCGGCACCGGCAATCCGTAAAAACCGGACGCAAGCGCCGAGGCACCAATCACTTCCTTTCTTCCAAAAGAAGAAGAAAAAAGAAGGAAGGAAGATCACACCACCAAGGAATTCGTGGGCAGCTTGGTGGACTGACGCACCACCAACGACGACGAAACCTTGCGGAACACCTTCTGCTCCGGCCTGAGATCCTTCGACGGCGAAACCCCGTCGATACGATCCTTCAGCAATTTCACCGACAGACGCGCCACCGCCTCAAGACCGGGAGCAATCGACGTCAACGCAGGAGACAAATACTGCGAATCGTCGGAATTATCGAAACCGATCACCGAAATATCTTCGGGAATGCGCAGATTGTGCATCTGGATCGCATGCATCACACCGGAGGCGAGCATGTCGTTCAGCGCGACGACGCCGTCGGGAACCACGCCGGAATCAAGCAGCGCGTTCATCACGCGCACGCCATCGCTACGATGCCACATGCCCGACTCAACCACCAAACGCTCGTCGAATTCGACGCCGGCCTCCTCCAACGCCTCAAGGTATCCCTGATAGCGCAGCGCGGCGGAGCCGACCTTCTCGCCCGGATGCACGCCGACCACGGCCACGCGCTTGCAGCCGGTCTGCAGCAGATACGACGTGGCGCGCTTGGCACCTTCCACGTTTTCCGTGGCGATATGGTCCACCTTGTCGGTGAAGATGCGTTCGCCGACAAGCACCAGCGGATAGTCCACGTCCAATTGGTCGACATCATCCTGATCAAGTTCCAATGGACTGTAGATCAGGCCGTCGATCATCGTCTGCTGGGAGCCGTGCAACGCCTCAATCTCGCCTTCGCGCGAGTATTGCGTCGGCTCGACGATCACGCGCAGGCCCAGCTTCTTGGCCTCTTCGATGACCAGCGACGAAAGCTGCGCGAAGTACGGCATCTGCAGATCGGGAATGGCGAGGCCGATGATGCCGGTCTGCCCCCTGCGCAGATTGCGCGCGGACACGTTCAGCGTGTAGCCGAGCTCGTCGATGGCCTTGTTGACCTTGTCTCGCGTGGCCTGCGACACGAACTCGTAGTCGTTGACCACATTGGACACCGTTTTGATCGATACGCCGGACGCCTTCGCGACCTCGCGCATGGTCACCACGTGCTCGCCGTTGGCGCCATTCTGCTTCGGCATGTCAACCCCTTTTCACCAAAAACGTCTCATACATTCGGCCCCAACACCGGCTTTCGCCCCTTGCAGCGCTGAAGCCAACGAAATCAGCCTTTATTGCCGGAAACCACGATTTTCATCGTTATATCAGCATAGTCCGGATTGAGCTCTTCCGCCGCCTGCATGTCCAGTATCGGCATACCCTCCTTGGACCAGTGCACGCGGCGCACCTGGGCGTCGCGGCCGCCATACCGTCCATTCTCGTATTCCGCATTGTGAAATACATAGATGAGATTGCGTCCTCGTCGTTGGACCACATGCCATGGCCGGTGCCGAGCTGCCATTGCCCGTTGTATACTCCGGATTTCTGCAGCGGATAGTCGAGCTTCGTCCACACGTTCGGATCGGTCAGATCGGCGTCCTGCCCGGCCGGAGCGGTGACCAGACCGGTGGTGTAGTCAATGCCGACCAGCGAGCCGGAATAAATCAGGTAGATCGTGCCATCATGCACGATGGCGTTCGGACCTTCGGCGATCATATTGTCCCACGCGAATTCCGGCACAACGACCTGCTTCGGCTCGCAGGTAAGCCGTTCCGGACGGGCCGGATCGAAGCTGGCGATCCAAATGCTGCCGACCTGCTGCCACGCGTAATACCAGCGGCCGGAATCGCTGATGACGGTCATGTCGAGCGAGATACGTTGGATGGGATTGAGCACGCCGCCGGTCGGTGTGAGAATCGGCTTCGGCACCGTCCAGTTTTCGGGTTCGCGCGGATCGAAATCCGTGCCGTCGGAATGCTGCTTGAGCTGCATGATATGGCAGCTGCCCGTCCACATGTCCGGCTTGCCCGCGCGATCGTTGGGCGTGCGTCTGGATTGGTGGCCGGCCCATCGAAGATGGCATGAAGAGCACCGACAGTTTCCATCGATGACATGCAGTTCCGGCGCCCAGAAGCAGCCGGTCATGGCGCGTCCTTCAGCGTTGTAATCACCGCATTTGAGCAGATCGATTTCCTTGGCACGGCCGCCCGCCGCGTCGGAAAGCGCTTCGATGGAGTCGGCGATGCGCAACGGCATATGCGTGGCGCCATCGTTCGGATCGACGCAGTTGCCGTCGGTATCGTCGGTGGCGATGAACATGAACATCGGCTTGCCGTTGAAATTCCAAGCGAACACCGACGGGTCCGCACGCTCCACGGCAAATGGCACCGGGTATACGGTTTGGCGGATGCGGCCGCTCACCGTGCGCGTGTCGCCCGGCTGGAGCTTGCCTTCGGCGGCGTCCTGCGCAATCGCCTCAAGTTCGTCTTTGTTCCAATCCACGGCACGGGTGGCACCGGAACCGTCGCTGTAGACGAGATCGGCGCGGACCTTGGCGAGTGCCTGCACGGCTTCACGGGACGCTTCCCTGCTTGCCGTCATGTCGATATGCTGCGTCGCCACCGATGTTTCAACGTTGTAAATACGACCGAATCGTTCGATCAGTTTCGACGCTTCTTCTTCAGTGACGGCAATCACGTTGCCAGGAACGGCATTGGGAATATTGCAATCGCAGGAACGGCTTGATTCCGCCGTTACCACAGCTTCCGCAATATCGATCGGCTCGCCGGATTCGGCCACGGCGACAATATCGGCAACGGTCGCGACATACGATTTGCCGTCGTTCGACGTCCAGGAAATCACATAACGGGAGGCGTCCGCGTCGAATGCGACAGACGGACGATTGACGCCACCGCCGGTACGCAGCATCACCAGTCCAAGCTGCGTGAAGGAGGTCAGATCGTCGCTGACGGCCAACAGGAACGCCGATCGCTCGGAGCCATCCGGCTCGCCGCCGCGCGCGGTACGGGTGGCGGCGAGCGCGAATCGGCCATCCGCAAGGCGGAACAGATACGGGTTCTTCAGGGATTTCAACGTGATGTCGATCCCCGGCATCACCGCGCCATATGCGACGCATCGGTGGCCGGATGCGCCTCATCGAACGGATCGGCGACGAAATGCGCCGCCGCGACGCACGCTCGGCGCGACTCGGCGGTGGCGGCCTGAATAGGCACGCCGGCGGCGAAGAAAATACCGTAATTCTCGTTGAGCGGCTCCCATTGGGCGGCCCCATCGGCACGCAACGCAAGGTGCATGCTATAGGCGATGTCCTCATTATTCGCCTTTTCACGGCCGGTGGCTTCGCGCGTGTAGCACAGCAATTCGTAGGAACTCGACATCGAGAAACCCCTTATGATTCGACTTTTCTTTACAACGTTGTACACTATATAAGAAATTACATCGTTGTACAAATCAATGTCATCCGCAAGGAAGGGGAAAAATGAAATTCCGTACAACAGCAAAGCAGATCGCGGCAGGCATCATCGCCGCAGCCATGCTGGTCGGAACGCTCGCCGGATGCTCCGGCAATTCGACGAAGCAATCGTCCGCATCGTCGAAAGCCGAAACCAGCACCGCCAGCATCAAGCGCGGCGAATCGCATGATCCCTCCATCGTCAAAGCCAACGGAAAATACTATATTTTCGGCTCGCATCGCGCTTGGCTCAAAAGCGACGATCTGATCAACTGGAGCACCTTCACCAACAATCTGAGCACCGACTACGAGAAGATCTTCAAAGACATTTGGGACGGCTGGGCGAAGCAGTCCTCCAATCCTGACGTCAAAGGCAACATGTGGGCACCGGACGTGATCTGGAACGAGACCATGGGCAAGTGGTGCATGTACATGTCGATCAACGGCGCGAACTACCGTTCTGTGATCGTGTTGCTCACCGCCGACGACATCGAAGGCGATTGGACGTACGTTGCCCGGTGGTCTATTCCGGCTTCGAACGCGTGAACGTGAAGAAGACCGACGTGCGCAGGTGCTTGGCGAGGATGCCGACATCACCCGTTACACCTCGCAGACCGACACCGGCATCAACGCCATCGACCGTGCGTGAAAACCGATGACAACGGCGACATGTGGATGACCTTCGGCTCCTGGTTCGGCGGCATGTGGATGTTCAAGCTCGACTCGGCGACCGGCCTGCGCGACTACAACTCCACCTACCCCACCGAAGCGAACAAGTCCGACGCCTACTATGGCGTGAAGCTCGGCGGCGGCTTCGGCAACTCCGGCGAAGGCTCCTACCTGCTGCACGACAACGGCTACTGGTATCTATTCGCCTCCTACGGCGCGCTGCAGCAGACCGGCGGCTACCAGATCCGCATGTTCCGCTCCAAGGACATCACCGGCCCGTACGTTGACGAAGCCGGCAACACCGCGATTTCCACCAAGCCATCGGCAACAACTGGCAAAGCGACATCGGCGAGCGCCTGATGAGCTCGATCCAGTGGAGCGGCAACGACAACGCGAATATCGAAGTCTCCCAGGGCCACAATTCCGCGTTCGTTGACGACGACGGCACCACTTACCTCGTGTACCATACCCGTTTCTCCGGTTCCGGCGAAAAGCATGAGGTGCGCGTGCACGAGCTGCTGCCGACCGCCGACGGATGCTGGTGGCCGCACCGTACGAATACACGGGCACCAAGGCCGACAAGAAGGGCTACAAGACCGCCGACATCGCCGGCGATTACGAGATGGTGACGCACGACAAGTCCAGCTATTTCAAGGGCCCGAAGAAGGTCACCGACAAGACGAGCACCGACTATCGCGGCGTGAACAAGCCCATCAACATCACCCTGAAGGAAGACGGCACCGTGACCGGCGACCAGACGGGCACTTGGGAGCCATGGAAGGCGCCAACCAGATGACGCTTAAGCTCACCGGCAACGAGGGCGAAGTCACGTATTCCGGCGCGTTCGACAAGCTTCCGCGAGACAAGGATCGCAAGGCAGTCATGACCTTCAGCGCTCTGGGCACAAACAATCTGTGCATTTGGGGGTCGCAGAAGTGAGTGAAAACGGCACAACAACCGTGAATGCTGCAGTGCAATCGTCTGCAGAACCACTATCTGCGGCACCGGCCACCTCGCCCAACGGCATCGAGCACACGCTCGCCAACGGTCGGGTGGCCGTGCACGATCCCGCAATCGTCGAGGAAAACGGTGTCTACTATCTGTTCGGCACGCATCGTCGGTGCGCGCGCAGCACGGATATGGTGCATTGGGAGCGGTTCGATAACATCTGAGCCGCGACCCGTACGCGCTGCTCGGCGATATTTGGCAGGCATGGCCGAAACAGGATTCCAATCCCGACCTGCTCGGCAACACGTGGGCGCCCGACGTGATCTGGAACGAGACCATGGGCAAGTGGTGCATGTACCTGTCGGTGAACGGCGACCAGTTCCGCTCGGTGATCGTGCTGTTGACCGCCGACCATGTGGACGGCGACTGGACGTACGTGGGGCCGGTGGTATATTCCGGTTTCGACGAGAGCAACCTGTGGAACACCGACGTGCCGAAAGTGCTGGAACTTGAGCCCAAAACCGATGGCACCGTCGGCTATGACCTGACCCGCTACCTGTCGCTCAAAGACACGCGCATCAACGCCATCGACGCGGCGCCCGCATTGTGCGAGCACGGCGAAATGTGGATGAGTTTCGGTTCATGGTTCGGCGGCATCTGGATGTTCAAGCTCGATCCGGAAACCGGCTTGCGCGATTATTCCGTGCGATACCCGCTGGTCAAGGATTCCTCCGATCCTTATTACGGCGTGAAAGTGGCCGGAGGCTACTGGAATTCCGGCGAAGGATCGTACTTCATTCGTGAAAACGGATGGTGGTATCTGTTCATGTCGTACGGCTGGCTTGGGCGCACCGGCGGATATCAGATTCGTCTGTTCCGTTCAAAATCACTGCTTGGCCCGTACGTGGACCAGAACGGCAATCCCGCGATTTCGTACGGTGAGATTCCCGACAATCAGGAGCGCGGCACCGGCATTCGATTGACGTCTTCCGTACAGTGGGATGGCGGTCCGGCAGAACTTGCCGATGTCGAAGTCTCGCAGGGGCATAATTCCGCCATTCGTCGGTCGAAGGACGGTCGCATGTTCCTCGTCTACCACACCCGTTTCGCCGAGCGTTTCAGTAATGGCGATGATGAGGATTACGAATCGCATGTGCGCGAATTACTGCCGACTTCCGACGGCTGGCTGGTTGCGGCACCGTACGAATACCGCGGTTCCGTTGCCGTCGCGCCGACCGGCATTGCCGATATCACAGGCGATTACAACGTTGTACTGCATGATCAGCATACGTTCTTCAACGGCAAGCAAGAGGATGATGGCACGTACGTTGCATCAATCGTCCGACGCGATATACGTTCCATGAGGACGGGCGGATCACCCGGGGTGAAATCGTAAGTTTCTTCGATACTCCCGACGCGAATCTGCCAAGGTCGACGGACGGGCCGATCACCTGCGGATCGTGGAAACCGCTTTCCGGCGCCGTGAACGGATTCAACTGTTGCGCAAGCGACGCGGAAATCCGATTGGACGACGTGACCTACATTGCACGGTTCGCAACACTCCCCCGCGAGATCGACGGCAAGCCGGTCATGACGTTCTCCGCAATCGGCAACAATGTCTGCATTTGGGGATCGCAATCCTGAATTTCCGAGTTTCCGAATAATCCGGAAAAACTGGAAAATCCGGAAACTGGGAATCCTATGAAATCAAAAAGCAAAGGGCTTGTGACGTACTCGCAAGTACATCACAAGCCCTTCAGCTACGAGAACCGAAAACCCGCGGAAATCAGCGCTCGGAACGGTTGATGGCCGAAATAATGGCCTTCAGCGAGCTGGTGACGATGGACGTGTCAATGCCGACGCCCCACACGATCTGAGGATCCTCTTCCTCACCGATCTGGCATTCCACGTAGGAGGCGGCCATGCGTCGGTGCCGACGGACATGGTGTGCTCCACGTAATCCATCACGGAAGCTCGATGCCGAAGTTGCTCAGCGCGTTCAGGAAAGCGGCAAGCGGGCCGTTGCCCATGCCGGAAACCTCACGCTCCACCGGCTCATCAACGCCGACGTTCACGCCACGGTCAAGAATCCTGGCCTTCAGCACGGTATCGGAACCATCTTCACCGGAAGACACCGACACCTTCAGCAGCTTCAGACGGCCCCACTGCTCGAGGGACTCGTCCTTGCTGTCGCCGACCACGGCACCAGCCGCAGTAGCGCCGGACTCTTCGACCGGCAGATACTCGTCCTTGAACAGACGCCAAATATCCTCGTCCTTGACTTCCTTCTTGGTCTCATCGGCGTACGCCTGCACAACCTTGTCGAACTCGACCTGCAGACGCTTCGGCAGATCAAGATTGTGGTTGGTCTTCAGCAGGTAGGCCATGCCACCCTTGCCGGACTGGGAGTTCACGCGGATGATGGCCTCGTACGTGCGGCCGATATCCTTCGGATCGATCGGCAGGTACGGCACCAGCCACACGAAGCTGTCCAAATCGGCACCGGCACGATCGGCGGCCACCTGACGAGCCTCAAGACCCTTCTTGATGGCATCCTGGTGAGAACCGGAGAAGGCGGTGAACACGAAATTGCCGGCATACGGGTGACGCTCGGAAATCTTCAGCTGGTTGCAGTACTCAACGTCTTGCGAATCTCAGGAACGTTGGAATAATCGATCTGCGGATCGATGCCCTGCGTGAGGAAGTTCAGACCAAGCGTGACCAGATCGACGTTGCCGGTGCGCTCGCCGTTGCCCAACAGGCAGCCTTCGACACGATCGGCGCCGGCAAGCACGG
>ENA-OQAS01001224-OQAS01001224.1-human-gut-metagenome-genome-assembly--contig:-NODE-1224-length-12431-cov-2.163443_pt1 | contig 12431 bp, 17 predicted proteins | sample MGYA00242733_ERZ504523 | MGnify/ENA primary metagenome ERZ504523 (study PRJEB26092, sample SAMD00036239) | human gut metagenome | host: Homo sapiens | study: EMG produced TPA metagenomics assembly of... | reverse complement strand
TCGACTTGCATGTGTTAAGCACGCCGCCAGCGTTCATCCTGAGCCAGGATCAAACTCTCATAAAAAGTTTGCCTTGTCAGTTACAAACTAACTAGCTTTAATAGTTTCCTTATACTGTGTTTAAGGACTCATTCAATTGCTTGAATGATGTTCACAAAAGATGTATACCTAATTCTATTGAATTCTGTACTCATCTCGAAATTCTAAAAAGAATTTTCAAGGTTGTCTTTCTGTTCAGTTATCAAAGTTCATCGCTCTCAAGTTCAGTATTTATCTGTGCTTGAGAAGCTTTTGTGTCGCTCATCTCTCGCGGCGACTTGATTATAATATCACCACCTCTCACATATGTCAACATCTTTTTTCAACTTTTTTTGATTTTTTTCGCCAAATCTATTATAAACATTCGTAAAGCCTTATATTTACTGGATTTGTACCACTAAACTTTTTTGTAAATTTATGGCATATATCTGTATACAAACATAAATCCACACTATTTCCGCTATAAAATTCAGTGACTTCAAATTAACAAATTGCAATTTTAAGTCACTGAATTTCTGTCTTAAACCAAACCTTATATAAATCAATTATTATAATATATGCTTTTATTACATACATTATATATTAACGTGCCAATATCTTACCTACGCTTTGCCATTATAAAGTCAAGTATCTTTGAAGCAACATCTTCTTTAGACATCATAGGCAGTTCAATATTATCTTCCCCGGTAATTATAGTTACAACATTAGTGTCTGTTCCGAAGCCTGCCCCGGCTACCTTTACATTATTAGCAACTATCATATCCATATTCTTCTTAATAAGCTTATCCTTGGAATTGGCAATTACATTTTCTGTTTCCATAGAAAATCCACATATAAACTGTCCCTCTTTTTTATGTTCTCCAAGCGATCCTATTATATCCTTTGTGCGTTTAAGGCAATTGACATATCGCCGTCTTTTTTCTTTATCTTATTATCGCTTACATTTAAAGGTGTATAGTCCGCTACTGCGGCGGCTTTAATTATAATATCTGAATTCTTTGCTTCTTCAGTGACAGCATCATACATATCCTGTGCTGATATAACATTTATAATATTAACAAATGGAACTGGTGGAACATCAACCTTTCCTGATACAAGTGTAACATCTGCTCCACGAAGCATTGCCATTCTGGCTATTGCATAGCCCATTTTCCCTGTAGAATTATTAGAGATAAATCTTACAGGGTCTATTGCTTCTCTTGTAGGACCTGCTGTTACACAAAGCTTAATGCCCTTCATGTCCTTTTCATATGCTGTTTCCTTTAAAATGTACCATAAAAGGCTCTCCGGCGATGGCATTTTGCCCCTTCCAGTGTCACCACACGCAAGATAACCGCTATCTGGCTCAATAACTTCATATCCAAATCTTCTTAACCTGGCGATATTATCCTGCACAATAGGATTATCATACATATTAGTATTCATAGCAGGCGATATCATAACCTTGCATTTGCAAGCCATTACAGTTGTTGTAAGCATATCATCTGCTATCCCATTAGCTATCTTGCCTATTATATTAGCTGAGGCTGGTGCTATCATAACGCAGTCTGCTTTCTTAGCCAGTGAAACGTGTTCAACATTAAATTGAAAATTCCTGTCAAATGTATCTACTATGCACTTATTGCCTGTAAGTGTTTCAAATGTTATAGGATTGATAAAATTCGTAGCATTTTTAGTCATTATAACATCAACATTACAATGAAGCTTAACAAGTCTGCTTGCAAGCTCTGCAATTTTATAAGCTGCTATGCTTCCTGTAACACAAAGCAGTACATTTTTACCTTTAAGCATTTAATTACCCTCCACATTCTTATCATATATAATTCTAAGACCTTTAAGCAATAATTCCGCATCTATGTGTATATTATGCTTACAGTGAGGAACTATAACCTTTGCAAGTCCACCTGTAGCTATAACTTCGCTTCTGGCTTTCCATTAACTCCAAAACCATTAGCTTCTATAATTCTGTCAAGCATACCATCTATGCACGAAGCATTGCCATATATAACTCCACTCTTCATACAATCAATAGTATTCTTACCCATAACACTCTTTGGTGTATCAAGGCTTATTCTTGGAAGCTGTGCTGTTCTTGATACTAACGAATCAACTGACACACGTATTCCCGGAAGTATAACTCCACCTATATAATTCTCTTTCTCATCTACAACACTTATAGTTGTCGCTGTTCCCATATCTATAATTATGCTGGTGCACCGTAGCATTAAGTGTAGCAACTGCATCAACTATCATATCTGTTCCAACCTGTCTTGGCTGATCCATAAGAATGTTAAGACCTGTCTTTATTCCAGGTCCGACCATAAGCGGTGTAATTCCAACTGTCTTTTCTACTGCCGCTTTTATTATATTAACAAGCTGTGGGACAACTGATGATATAATTGCTCCTTTTATGTCATCTGAGTTAATATTATATATTTCAAGCACCGTCTTAAAACCTATGGCGTATTCCAATTCTGTCTTTGAATAATCTGTTGATAATCTTTCCTCAAATAATACTTCTTATCATCAACACAGCCAATAACGATATTGGTATTTCCCATATCAATTGCAAGTATCATTCCTTTTTCATTCTTTCTTAACTTTAATTCAGCCATTATAATTCTCCATTCCGATTATATGCAGCTTTTCTTTATCAAGACCGCAGCCCTTCACTGTATATATATTATTAATTATATTACCATTGCCTGAATTACTGCAAACATTTTCTTTATCAAATTCTTCTGCCGAAATCATAACTCTTATATAATTAGGTGTATAGCCTGTATAATACTCTTTTCCAGCTATATTCTGCTTTTCTTCAATAAGCACGCTCAAATCACTATCTGCATATGTACTTCTGTACTGTGCTGACATTTCATTAGCAAGCTCAATAAGTTCATTACTTCTTGCTGTCTTAATCTTATCATCTACTGATCAGGCATAGTATCTGCAACTGTGCCTTTTCTTCTTGAATACTTAAATATGTGCATTTCATAAAAATGCACCTTCTCAACAAATGCTTTCGTAATCTTGAAGTCTTCTTCTGTCTCACCAGGAAAGCCCACAATAACATCTGTCGTAATCGCTGGGTTATCATAATATTTTCTAAGAATTTCACAGCCCTTTAAGTATTCAGCAGTATCATACTTTCTGTTCATAGCCTTAAGTGTCTTATCACAGCCGCTCTGTAATGATAAGTGAAAATGTGGACAAAGCTTTTTCATACTGCTTATACGGCTGACAAATTCATCTGTCACAATTCTTGGTTCTAATGAACCAATCTGATTCTTTCAATTCCGTCAATTGAATTAACCGCCTCTATAACATCTAACAATGTCTCTTTACCTGTATCCCTGCCATAAGAAGAAAGATGTATTCCGGTAAGAACAACTTCCTTATAGCCATTGTCAGCTAATCTTCTAACTTCGTCTACAACATCTTCAATCGCCCTGCTTCTTATTCTTCCTCTTGTATAAGGAATAATGCAGTATGAGCAGACTGGTTACATCCGTCCTGTATTTTAATGTATGCCCTTGTATGCTCACTTACTTTATCTATCTTTAATTCTTCATATTCTGTATCGTGGCTTATATCAACCACATATTCGTCTGCTGTATTATCCTTAAAATACTGCTCAAGCACATCAACAATATTAATCTTCATATTGTTGCAAGCACGATATCTACAGCTTCATCTTTCTTAACTCCTGCTTCATCTGCCTGTACATAACAGCCGGCAGCTATTACAACTGCTGATGGATTCATCTTTTTAGCCTTGTGCAACATCTGACGGGACTTTCTGTCTGCTATATTAGTAACCGAACAGGTATTTATTATATATACATCTGCAATTATCGCTTCATCAAATGGAACTATTTCATAGCCTGCATTTTTAAGCATAAGCTCCATTGACTCTGCTTCGTATGAATTAACCTTGCAACCAAGGTTGTGTATCGCAACTTTTTTCAAATCGGCCTCCTTTGTTCTTGACATAAATCCCATAAATATTATAATTAACTCAGTAAGCAAATTATTATATTATGGGAGGTATTCCAATGAAAACTGTACAGATTTCATTAAACTCAATCGATAAAGTTAAATCCTTTGTAAATGATATTACAAAGTTCGATGTTGACTTTGACCTTGTATCTGGAAGATATGTAATTGATGCAAAGTCTATTATGGGTATTTTCAGCCTTGATTTATCAAAGCCTATCGACTTAAATATTCACGCTGAGAATGATATTGATACAATTCTTGCTGTATTAAAGCCATATATTGTATAATCAGCCAGATAATTTAATATGATTATTCTATAACAGGATGTCACACGTTAATTCGTATGGCACCCTGTTATTATTTACATCATTTTATTTAACAACTATCTTTTCTGTAGTTTCTATGGCTGTCTTCATAAGCTCATCAATAACATCATCAAGGTTATGCTCGTGCTGTTTGATTATATTAAGATTAGGCTTTGTAACTGGATGTTTAGCTACAAATATTGTACAACAGTCCTCAAATGGCTGGATTGATGTCTCATATGTTCCTATCTTTTCTGATATATCAATAATCTCCTGCTTATCAAAACCAATAACCGGTCTGTATACTGGCATTGTACATACTTCATTAGTACAGTAAAGGCTCTGCATAGTCTGGCTTGCGACCTGTCCGATACTCTCACCTGTAACAAGTCCCATACATTTGCTTTCCTTGCCAAGTTCTTCTGCAATCTTCATCATATATCTTCTCATAATGATTGTAAGCTCATCGTGAGGACACTTCTCATATATAGCAAGCTGTATATCTGTAAAATTAACTACATTAAGAGTTATTGGACCTGCATATTTAGACACAAGTCTTGCAAGGTCTACTACCTTCTGCTTAGCTCTCTCACTTGTATATGGTGGTGCATGGAAATATGTAGCTTCTATCTGCACACCTCTCTTGGCAACCATATATCCAGCTACAGGGCTGTCAATTCCTCCTGATAATAAAAGCATTGCCTTACCAGCAGTTCCTATTGGCATTCCTCCTGGTCCTGGAATTTCTATTGAATATATATTAATATGCTTTCTAATCTCAATCTGTAAAAGCACCTGTGGCTTATGAACATCTACCTTCATCTCAGGAAATGCGTCTAATATTCTTCCACCCATCTCCATATTAATCTCCATAGAATTCATAGGGTAGTTCTTTCTTGCTCTTCTTGCATCTACCTTAAATGTAACATTCTTATCAGGATATGCCTCATCAATATACTTAATAACGTGTTCAGCAAGGTCATCAAAGCCATTATCTTCTATCTGCACAACTGGACATATTCCAATTATTCCAAATACAGTCTTTAATGCTTCTACAGCCTCATCATAGTCAAATTCTGTCTGTGCTGTAGCATATATTCTTCCATTTTCCTTAGATACTACGAATTCCCCCTCAACCTTTTCAAGGGCAAATCTTATCTGTCTTACAAGTGCATCTTCAAAAAGGTATCTGTTCTTACCCTTTACACCTATCTCTCCATATTTAATCAAAATGCTTTATACATCTTTTATCTCCATTCAATTTTAATTATATTATTAATGTCTTGTATACTTTCTTAACACAGGAAGAAGTTCTTTTAATGCACTGACTGCATAGTCAAGTTCTTCCTTAGTTGTATTATAACAGAAGCTGAATCTTAATGTGCTGTCAAGCAGGTCATTATCAAGACCTATCGCAACAAGCGTATTGCTTAAGCCCGGCTTGTTAGAAGAACAGGCTGAACCTGAGGATACATATATATTCTTATCCTCAAGTGCGTGAAGCAGCACCTCTGCCCTTACACCCCTGAAGCTTACGCTTACAATCTGTGGTGCTGACTTTGTGCCTTTATATGAATTAATAACAACATCAGCAAGCTTTTCAAGTTCATCTATAAAATAGTCTTTAAGCTCGTACATATTATTAATCTTATCCTCAAACTGGTCATTATATATAGCTTGACTGCTGCCGAAAGTCCTGCGATTGCTGGTACATTTCTGTTCCAGAACGCATACCCTTCTGCTGTCCACCGCCATATATTATAGGTTTAATTCTTGTCTTATCCTTAATATATAAAAATCCGCTTCCCTTTGGACCGTGTATCTTATGTCCACTTACAGATAATAAATCTATGTTATACTTCTTAGGTACTATTTTGTATTTGCCATATGCCTGAATTGCATCTACATGAAACACTATATCAGGATTGTAGCTTTTTACAATATGTCCGATTTCTTCAATAGGTTCAACTGCACCAATCTCATTATTGACATACATTACTGATACAAGAATTGTTTCATCATCTAACGCTTCCTTAAGGTCATTAAGGTCCACAATTCCATTTCTGTCAACTTTAAGATATGTTACCCTGAAACCATTCTCACTAAGAAAGTTAAAAGGCTCTTTTACAGATGAATGTTCTACCGATGACACAATAACGTGATTGCCTTTTCTCTTATTAGCCATAGCAGTTCCTATTATTGCCATATTGTTAGACTCTGTTCCGCCTGATGTGAAAAGTATTTCCTTTTCCTGGCACTTTAAAGTCTTAGCTATTGTTTCTTTTGCTTCTTTTATATAATTTTCAGCTTCAACGCCCTTCATATGCTTTGATGATGGATTGCCATAATCTTCACTCATAACTTTTACGCACACATCTACAACCTCAGGTGCACACTTTGTCGTTGCTGAATTATCAAGATATGCCTGCATTATTATTCCTCCATATTGTACATAAGCACCGACATCAGCATAAGACCTGCTGTCTCGGTTCTTAATATACGTCTGCCAAGTGTTATTATATCAGCTCCTGCATTAGTTGCAAGCTCAAGTTCATCTTTATCAAAACCACCCTCTGGTCCAATAAAGATACCTATGCTCTTTCCTTTCCCGATAGAAGCAATAACCTGTCTTGTATGTTCAATTCCTTCTGCACACTCATAAGGAAGTAATAATACATCTAATTCCGAAGCCATAGCAACTGCCTGCTTAAAACTTACAACATCACTAACCTTTGGCATAATACTTCTTTTACTCTGTTTGGCAGCACTTTCAGCTATTGTATTCCATCTTGCAACCTTGCTCTTTGCTTTCTTATCATCAAGCTTTACAACACTTCTTTTCATTGCTACAGGAACAATCTCATACACGCCAAGCTCAATCATCTTCTGTATAATAAGTTCCATTTTATCAGCTTTAGGAAGTCCCTGAAATAAATATACCTTTGATGAAGTTCATTGCCTTTCTCATTAACTGATGTTATAAGGCTTCGTACATAATCATCGGTTATTGTATCAATAATACAATTATAATCATAATTATCACCACTGCTTATAAGTATCTCATCACCCTTTTTTAAACGCAGTACATTCTTAATATGATTAACGTCCCCGCCTTTAATATCAATGTAATCGTCAAATATATTCTCGTGCTCTGCAAAAAATGATACATATGTAATCCTTTCGCGTTATCTATTAATTACTTCTTCTGGCTGTTACATTAACCCATTCGCCATCGTGGTTAATCTCAACTATCTCAAGCTCTGAATTCTTCTTGAAAGCATTAACAACTTCATCTTCTTTAGTATTAATAATTCCAGAAGTTATAAAATATGCTCCATGCTTCATATGCTCGTGGATATTAACTGATAATGGCTCTAATACATCAGCAAGAATATTAGCACACACTATATCATAACATTCATATCCACATCTATCCTTAATATTCTTATCATCAATTATATTACCCTCAATAACCTCAAACTGCTCCTTAGTTATATTATTCTGAACCGAATTCTCTTCTGAGGCAATAATTGCATTAGGGTCAAGATCTGTACCAAGTGCATATTCCGCACCATATTTAAGGGCAACGACTGAAAGTATTCCGCTTCCACAGCCCACATCAAGTATTCTGTCACCTTTTTTAACGTACTTTCAAGCTGCTTAATAACCATTCTTGTTGTTTCGTGTGAACCTGTTCCAAATGCAGTTCCCGGATCAATGCTAAGGACAGGATGTCCTTTCATCTCCTCTGTAATCTCTTCCCATGTTGCTTAATATACAGATTACCGATTGTAAATGTATGCCAGTACTGCTTCCAGTTATTAATCCAGTCTTTATCTTCTGTCTCAGACCTTTTTATTGTTCCTTCACCGATATCAACAAACATTCTTAAATCTTTAATTTCCTGTTCAGCCTTTTTAACTAATGTTCCATCGTCCTCATCTGAATCAATATAAAAATTAACAACTGCTGTTCCATCATCTGGTGGCAGCTCAGGAATAAATCAACAACATTGTCTTAGCTTCTTCTTGTGTAAGCTGTACATTGTCCTGTATCTCTATCCCCTCAATTCCTATATCATCAAGAGCACTGCTTATTAAATCAACAGCCTGTGTTGTTGTCTTAATTGAATATCTATTCCATTTCATATATATGTCATCCTTCCAAATATTAATATTTTGCAAATATTATATAATCACTTTTGCATTATTGTATTATTAAGCATTTTTTAAAAATGCCTCATAACCCTTTAATGTTTCATACAAATCTGCCTTGCTTATAACTTCATATGGCGCGTGCATATTCTGTACAGCAATGCCACTGTCAATTACATTCATATCAAGATTAGCTAATATATAAGCTATTGTTCCACCACCGCCGATGTCTACCTTGCCAAGTTCAGCTGTCTGGAATGATACATCTGCATCATCCATAACCTTTCTTAACTTTCCTACAAATTCTGCTGATGCATCATTAGAGCCGCTCTTGCCTCTTGCACCTGTGTATTTATTAAACACCATACCTTTGCCAAAATAAGCTGCATTTTTCTTCTCAAATACACTCGCATAGTTAGGGTCATATGCCGCACTTACATCTGATGATAACATATAAGAATTAGCAAGTGCCCTTCTTAATCCAAGCTCAGAATAATTTCCACATCTGTCCATAACTTCTGCAACCATATTTTCAAAAAATCTTGACTGCATTCCTGTAGCACCAACGCTTCCAATTTCCTCTTTATCAACAAGAATACATACACCTGTTCTCTTAACTTCACTTGAATTAATAAGTGCTATAAGTGATGGATATGCACACACTCTGTCATCGTGTCCATAGCCCATTATCATACTTCTGTCTATTCCATAATCTCTTGCAGGACCTGCTGGAACAGCTTCTAATTCTGCTGACAGGAAATCTTCTTCCTCTATTCCATACTTATCCTTTAACATTGCAAGTATATTCTTCTTAACAGCATCTTTGGCTTCCTTATCGCATTGTTCCTTCTCCTGTGGCATACTTCCAACAAGAATATCAAGTGCTTCACCCTCAACAACCTTTGTGCCTTTCTTTTCCATCTGCTCCGAAGCAAGATGTATAAGAAGGTCAGATACACCAACTACTGTATCAGACATATCTTCACCAATTACAATCTCTACTGTTGTTCCATTCTTTAATGCAACAACTCCGTGAATGGCAAGTGGAATTGCAACCCACTGGTATTTCTTAATACCACCATAATAATGTGTATCAAGAAGAACAAGTCCTGTTTCTTCATAGAGAGGGTTCTGCTTTATATCAAGTCTTGGTGAGTCTATGTGTGCTCCGAGTATGTTCATTCCTGCACTTATAGGTTCTTCACCTATATTAAACGCAACAAGTGCCTTATTCATATTGACAGCATACACTTTATCGCCAGCTTTTAATGTCCTGTTATCAGCAATAACGTCTTTTAAGTCCGCATAGCCAGCTTCCTTTAAAAGCCTAACGCCTTCTTTTACACATTCTCTTTCTGTCTTACATTTTGAGATGAACTGTCTGTACTGTTCCGCAAAATCAAATACTTCTGCTTTCTTTTTAGAATCATACTTATTCCACGCATTTGCTCTTTCCATAATATACCTCATTTCTGCCCACTGTTTAAGATAACCACTTGTATCAGGTGAACTCATTATATTCTAACTATCTATACATAAATGTCTGGTTAATTATATGTCCAATGTAAGCTGTTCCTCATTCATAGCTTCTTCTTTTAATTCGCTTGCTATTTCATATTCAGCCTCTTCCTTGTACTGTTCAACCATATCCTCGCTTATAACCGGAAGTTCATCAATAGAACCTACACCAAATGTTCTAAGGAATTCTTCAGTTGTTCCAAAAAGCATCGGTCTTCCCGGTGCATCAAGTCTTCCAACTTCTTTAACAAGTTCTAATTCAACAAGCTTATTAACTGACCTGTCTGAATTAACACCTCTTATCTTTTCTATCTCTATCTTGGTAACCGGCTGCTTGTACGCTATTATTGAGAGCGTTTCAAGTGCTGCATCTGTCAATGTATATCGTCTTGGCTGACTGCATATTCTAATAAGATTGTCGTAATATTCTTCTTTGGTACATAATTGAAAGCTTCCCTCTAATTCAATTATCTTGATACCTCGGTCTTCATTTTCATATTTATCCATCATATTATGGATAATCCTGACCGTTGTATCAACATCGTGTTCTATAGCCACTGCAATCTTTTCTGCTTCTACTGATTCACCCATAGTAAATAGTATAGCTTCTATTGCCGCTTCTGTCTTTTCTATACTCATTCTGCACTCCATTCTTATCCTGCTTTGATTAACAGAATTAATACACACTTACTGTGTCATATACATATATGCTTTTAAAACTTATAAAGCATTGCTGTATTATTAATTATTCTTCGGTAATTCCTTCTATAAGTTCCGGATCCTTCGTCACTGTTATATATATTTCCTCGCAAGTCCCCTCTTGCTCTACAATAACAAATCCTGTCTTAATAAGCTCTAATACAACAAGAAATGTAACAATAACCGCAACCTTTGAAGCCCCCTTCATAAGAAGTTCCCTGAAATTAAATGTCCTATGTTCCATCATAAACGCCTTAATATCAACAAGCTTTTCTGACATAGTAACTTCTTCTTTCTCTATCTTACCGAACTTGCTTCTTATTGGGTCAACCTTTTCATCTTTTCTTCTCATTACGTCTGCAAATATTGCATTAAGCTTTAAAAGATCGGTATCTCCTATGACATCTTTTATATCAACCTCTGGCACATATTCACTGACCTCTTTAGGAATATCAGGCTTTCTATAATAAAGCTTTGTGGCATCCATCTGCTTATCTTTAAGCTCTTCTGCCATTGCCTTATAAAGCTTGTATTCTAACAGCTTTTCGACAAGCTCTGCTCTTGGATCCTGCTCATTACCCTCCTCATCAACTTCCTTTGGAAGAAGCATACGGCATTTTATATCAAGCAGTGTAGCCGCCATAACAAGGAATTCGCTTACTACATTTAAGTCTTCCTCCTGCATTTTATTGACATATTCCATATACTGCTCTGTTATATCAGCTATTGGAATATCATATATATTAACTTTATTCTTATCTATAAGATGCAGTAAAAGATCTAACGGACCTTCAAAAGCCTGAAGCTTTACACTAATCCCCATTATAAGCAAGCCTACCTTTCATTAACAGGTTACACTTAACCTGATTTTATTCATTAACTTATATATTGTACATAAAATATAATAGTAATGCAAGTTATTAACTTATTGATAATTGTGGGAAAATAACATATAATAATTTGAAAAAACCTTACATCTAAGTTTTTTCAAATATCAAGTTTGTGGCAAGCACAACTTGCGACTTACAAAAGTACTGTATATACCGAGGTTTTTTCAAATATTTTATTAAAATTTTTAGAGAGGAGAAACAGCATGAAAATTGCCCGTGTGATTTTCACCTGTCAGGAAGCTTACAACAAAATCACCAAAGACCGGCTTACTGAATATGCAGCACAGACCTGCTACTATCTGCTTTTAAGCTTTATGCCATTCGTACTTGCACTAATAAGCATAATACATTATTTCCCAGTAACTTCAACCGACCTTATGAATCTTTTTGAGAATATAATTCCTACAGAATTCCACGGTCTGTTACTAAACATAATAGTTGATATTGAGAATTCTTCATCAATAACAATTCTGTCGGTAACTGCTATCGGCTTAATATGGTCAGCTGGCAAAGGCTTTATGACAATAAAGACCTGCCTTAACCGTATTAACAATTACGAGCTTAAAAGAAGCTGGCTAATACAGAGGTTATTTTCAAGCATATATGCTTTAATACTGCTATTATCAATTGCAACAAGCCTTGTCATAATCGTATTTGGCGAACACCTTTCAGCATTTATTGAACGACATCTTAGTGCATTTTCAATTGATATTACAATTATTAACGCAATATTCAGCAACAGGTTATTTCTTGTTCCTACTCTGCTTACAATATTCTTCACTGTAATGTATTCTTTCATACCTACAATTAAAAAAAACGTCCTTTAGA
>ENA-OQAS01001223-OQAS01001223.1-human-gut-metagenome-genome-assembly--contig:-NODE-1223-length-12435-cov-3.729526_pt1 | contig 12435 bp, 15 predicted proteins | sample MGYA00242733_ERZ504523 | MGnify/ENA primary metagenome ERZ504523 (study PRJEB26092, sample SAMD00036239) | human gut metagenome | host: Homo sapiens | study: EMG produced TPA metagenomics assembly of... | reverse complement strand
CTCCCAATACCAGACTGAGTACGTAGGCAAGTTTGCGGTTCTGAATCATCGGGATGATCGTTGCCCAAATAACGGAACCGATGGCTTGGACAGCAAATAAGATCCCGACCCAATCTCCCGCTGTCTGGTATTGTGCGGATTGTGTATCCAGTACCACTCTGGAAACACCGTTTGTCATGGTTGTTATGACCGGTGTGTCGAACACATTCAAAGCAACTGTTCCATTGGTGTAAGTCCACATGAACATGAAGGCTGCCCAGCAGAAAAATTGTACCAGTCCTACTGTCCAAAAGGCTTTGGGAGCCTTGACCAGCAATTTGAACATATTTGTCTTTTCTTTTTTGCTTTCATGGGTGATGCCATGATATGCTGCATATTCTTCGGGAGGAAATTCCTTTACTTTGGCCGAAGTATAGATCACGCATAGAATCAGTATCAATGCGCCGATGTAGAAAGAATAGATGACAGAGTCGGGAATAATACCTTTGGGAGCAATATTACTGATGCCGATGGCGGCAAAAATAAACGGGAAAAGATATCCTGCCAGACTGCCGGCATTACAGAGAAAACTCTGAATGGAGTAAGCCAGTCCTTTTTGTTTTTCATTCACCATATCGCCCACCATCATCTTGAAGGCTGCATGGCCATATTGATAGAGGTATCAAGGAACATCAGTGATATCAGACCGAATACCATAGCTGCACTGACTGTCATTCCGAAACTACCTGCATTAGGGAGCAGGCACATGACGCAGACAGCAACCAGAGCTCCTGCAAACAGATAGGGGATACGCCGTCCGAAACGCGTCCAAGTGCGGTCACTCAGTGCGCCTATGATGGGTTGGACGATGATTCCTGCCAGCGGAGGTAATATCCAAAAATAGCTTAAACTGTGTGGGTCTGCTCCCAAAGTGGAAAAGATACGGCTGATATTCGCGCTTTGCAAAGCGTAGCTATCTGCACGCCAAAGAATCCGAAACTAATATTCCATAGTTTCCAGAAACCTAAATCGGGAATTTTTTTCATGGTATGTGTGTTATTGATTATCGTTGGGGTAGGGAGTCACCACAGACAGCCCCAGCTGTCTGTGGTGGATGGTTAGAATCTGCCAGTGGTGTCAATCATCTCTACCAGCTTTTCATTGAACTTCTTGTTCTTTATCAGTTCTTCCAAAGTGAGATGCATACGATATCTCCAGTAATGTCTTGGATTGGCAGGTACGTTGATACGTTCCGCGTTCACATCGGGATAGCGGATTTCTTCGTCTATTGACAACCAGTCCTGAAAGGACAGGATGCACAGCAATGACGGACATTCCAGATGGTGGCGTACTATTTCCTCGCAAACCCATCCCGGGGCTGAAACCGGAACTTCTCCCAGTGTCCCATTACATGGTTGTAGTAGCGGCAGGTCTGTTCATAATCTTCTTCCCACCATCCCGCAGAGTAGACATGTCATGAGTGGAAATAGTACAGACCGAGCGGTACGGATATTCCCACACGTGACCGAACTCGTGTTTGGGATTCTTGGGCATACGTTGGATTTCCAGGCTGAGTATTTGCAACTGGTCCATTACCCAAGGCACACAGTCGGGAACCATTCCTAAATCCTCTCCGCACACCAGCATAGAAGTGGCTTGTGTCAGGATAGGCAGCTTTTTCATCGCTTCCTGATACCAGAACTGGTTATGGCGTTGGTAATAATAATGATTATACAGACGGTTGAAAGCATCTTTCTCCTTCCAGTCGAGGCGCCCGAAGATGAAATCATTCTGAACGGCAATTCTTGGATGATACATGGAGGGGTGCTTGCGGTCGGGAACAAATAATACATTGCTTATCAAGGCATATACTCCCTCGCGTATATGGATACTTTCTTCATCTTTCTTATCGGAGAAATAAGCCTCCACTTTGCGTTGGGTATCATATTCCGGGCGCATTTCATAAATGTCATCGTGAGCATGTTGTACGAATGTTTCTTTTACAAAGGCAGCTTTGTCACCAAACATCTTGTTTAGCATCTCTTCGTTGATGAACGGTTTGGTCATGAAGTCCTTTTGGAACGGCAGCCCGTAACTTTGAATTTCGTCCACACTCATAGGCAATGCCGGTACAAACTGTCCCAGCAAACCATGTACCGAATGGGACGGGATTTCCCAGATACGGAAGAAACCAAGAATATGGTCTATGCGGTAAGCTGTGAAATACTCTGCCATTTTGCGGAAACGCTTCTGCCACCATTGGTAGTTGTCTTGTTCCATTACCTCCCAATTATAGGTGGGAAAGCCCCAGTTCTGTCCGTTCACGGAGAATGCGTCGGGCGGCGCGCCTGCCTGACCGTTCATGTTGAAATAATACGGCTCAATCCATGCCTCCACACTGTTGCGGCTGATGCCGATAGGGATATCACCTTTAAAGATAATACCTTTTTCGCGGGCATAGTTTCCTGCATCAAGTAATTGGATATGTAAATGGTACTGTGTGTAGTAGTAAAAGGCGATTTCTTCATAACAAGAGCTGTCCGGTGCGCATAAGGCTGCTATTTCTTCTGCCTTGTACTCTGTATGCTCAGGCCATTGGCTGAAATCCGGAGTGCCATACAGATCTCTTAGATAGCTGAATGCGGCGTATGGCAGCAGCCAATGTTCATTTTCTTCAAAGAATTTTTTGAATTCGGCCGAAGCCAGCACTTTCCTTCCGGTTTGTTGGAACATCACTTTCAAATAGGCACGTTTGGCATTGTTCACTTCTTCATAATCTATTTGGGGAAGAGCGTTCAATTCTTGCCGGCGGGCTTCAAAAACAGCCAGCGCTTCCTTATCCTTCATCTTACCCAGCTGGTTCAGGTCAATATACATCGGGTGGAATGCATAAATGGAAATGCTGTTGTAGGGATAAGAATCCATCCAGGTATGGGTAATGGTCGTATCGTTGATAGGGAGGATCTGTACAGCTTGCTGGTGAGTCTTTGCCGCCCAGTCTATCAGTTTCTTCAAATCTCCGAAATCTCCTACTCCAAAACTTTTCTCACTGCGGAGAGAAAATACAGGGATAGCTGTTCCCGCCACTTTACGGGCCGATGAAGTGAAATGAACTTCAGTTTCCGGTGTCAGGTAAATTTCTCCTTTTTTAATTCCGGATTATTAAGCATCCGGTTGTCGTGGTTCTCCCATTCCTCTACCTGCTTGCTGTCGGCGTTGCAGGCTACGAACTTATAACTTAGCGGAAACTCCAAAGTAGAAACATTCAGTGTGATGGTCCACTCGTTCGGTTGTATTTCTTCCATCAGGACCGTTTTTTGAATATCCCAATTGCCTAAAGCCGGGCAATCTCCGCTGATAGCCAGTACTTGACGCTTATGATGCAGACAAGGCATAAGGCCCGGAAAGTAATGCTTCCATCGGCGCTTGCTGTGACTTTTATAGTTGTCTCAGACTGATAATCACCACTGAAGGCGGAACTGTATAAGTAAGATTCAGCCGGAAGGTCTTTCCAGAAATCATTTAATATATAGTGGCAGTTTTTCTTTTTTCCGGAGCAAAACAAATGAGCCATGGTTCCGCTTTCACGGCGGATGCACTGTCCGTCACGATATACTCCATAGCGGTAGGAAACAGGCACGCATGCAGGGAGGTCCGGCATTTCAGCTTCACCTTCCCAATGTTCCCCGTTTGGAGTGCGAAGGATGATAGGTTCACTATTGTTTCCGTCCAGTATCACCCCCAGTTCTTCTCCCCAGGCTGTACGGTATTCAATTCGAAATGTGAGTTTCATGTTATTATTCGAGTTAAATGGTTTAATGTCCCAAAATTAAGACTTTCTGGCAGAATATCGTCTTTCATCCAATTAATTTATAAGAAAAATGAATGAGGTTATGTTTGTTACCGGCGGTGAACTATTACAATTTCTGCCCATTTCATCGAAAAAAAGAGTCGGTATGAGTATCTGTTTCTTCGGGCATTTAAAGGAGGAAAAATATAAATGGGGTCAGGTTGGTTTTCATTGATAAAAAAGCCCCGATCCAGAGAAAAGCAGGATCGGGGCTACCTCAAATTGTAAGATGTGAGGATGGATTTTGATTAAAAAATAATGAATGAAAAATTACGCGTCTATATTCGCATATGTCGCGTTTTTCTCTATGAACTCGCGGCGTGGAGCTACATCGTCTCCCATCAGCATGGAGAAGATATAGTCTACGTTGGCGGCATTGTCAATTGTTACCTGTTTCAGAATACGCGTTTCAGGGTTCATTGTTGTTTCCCACAGTTGTTCGGGATTCATCTCACCCAAACCTTTGTATCGCTGTGTATGGATTCCGTTTTCTTGTCCGTCACCATATTTTTGAATGAATGCCTGGCGTGCTTCTTCGGTGTAGCAGTATTCACTGATTTTTCCTTTGCTGCATTTATACAATGGCGGATTGGCAATGTACAAATGTCCGTTTTCTATAATTTCCGGCATATAGCGGTAGAACAATGTCATGATAAGGGTGTCGATGTGAGAACCATCGACATCGGCATCGGTCATGATCACCACTTTGTGATAACGCAGCTTGTCGATGTTCGCTTTTTTGCTGTCATCATTTCCGTCCACACCGAAACGGACACCCAGGGCGGTGATGATATTATTGACCTCATCGCTTTCAAAAGCCTTGTGCCACATCGCTTTTTCCACATTCAGGATTTTACCCCTCAAAGGTAGAATTGCCTGGAAGGCACGGCTACGTCCTTGCTTGGCAGAACCACCTGCCGAGTCACCCTCGACCAGGAATAGTTCACATTCCTCCGGATTACGGCTCGAGCAGTCGGCCAGTTTGCCCGGCAGTCCGCCACCGCCCATCGGACTCTTTCTTTGAACAGATTCACGTGCCTTGCGTGCGGCGATACGCGCTGTTGCAGCCAGGATCACTTTGTCAACAATCTGTTTTGCTTCTTTCGGGTGTTCTTCCAGATAATATGTAAGCGCTTCGCCTACAGCTTGGTTCACGGCACCACTCACTTCGCTGTTGCCCAGCTTGGTCTTGGTCTGTCCTTCGAACTGCGGCTCGGCTACTTTCACTGAAATGACGGCAATCAAGCCTTCGCGGAAGTCCTCTCCCGAAATCTCGACTTTTGCTTTTTCCAGTGCTTTGGTATCTTCCGCATATTTCTTCAGTACACGGGTTAATGCGCTGCGGAAACCGGCCTCGTGTGTGCCGCCTTCTATTGTATTGATATTGTTTACATACGAATGCAGCTTTCACGATAGCCTGTATTGTACATGATGGCACATTCAATGGGGGTATTGTTTTTTTCGGTATTCAGATAAATGACATCATTAATCAGCGCTTCGTTGTTACGGTTCAGGAAACGTACAAACTCTTTCACTCCTTCGTCCGAATGGAATATTTCTTTCTTGAAGCTGCCATCTTCTTCTTTGATCCGGCGGTCGGTCAGTGAAATGGTGATACCTTTGTTCAAGTAGGCCAATTCACGCATACGTGCCTGTAGAATGTCAAACTTATATTCGGTAACAGTGAAGATGGTATCATCCGGCCAGAAAGTCTGTTTTGTTCCGGTAATATCAGCTGTTCCTACTTCTTTTACAGAATACAAAGGATGTCCGCAGCTGTATTCCTGCTGGTAGATCTTGCCACCGCGGAATACCTGTGTGGTCATGTGAGTAGACAAGGCATTCACACAAGAAACACCTACACCGTGCAGACCGCCTGAAACCTTGTAAGAACCTTTGTCGAACTTACCTCCCGCGTGCAGCACGGTCATTACTACTTCCAATGCAGATTTCTTTTCTTTTTCGTGAAAGTCTACCGGGATACCACGGCCATTATCCTGTACGGTAATGGAGTTGTCTTCATTGATGGTGACTTCTATATGATCACAGTAGCCGGCCAATGCCTCGTCGATAGAGTTGTCCACAACCTCGTAAACCAAGTGGTGCAATCCCTTTTCGCTGATGTCTCCGATATACATGGCGGGACGTTTACGTACAGCTCCAAACCTTCCAATACCTGGATGTTACTGGCCGAGTAATTGTTTTCGCCGTTTATCTTTTCTTCTTCACTCATGTTTGATTCAATTATCTTAAATATTAGCTTTCAAAGATACGAAAAATTGCTGAGACAGGCAGCTTTTATGGACTAAAAAACGTAAAAAAGAGGGGATTGGACAGGTTTGGAATAAGTCTGTCCGTCGAACGCCGGGAAAGGTAAGGGAGGTGATGGTATTTATTTCGAGGGTAAGTCTTCTGAAGATCAATGGGGCTTCTTTTTCCTTCAAATCCTTCATTGACGCTTAACAGGCTTTTTATCAGCATCTTATCATGTATGATTCTCTTCTAAATCCTTCATGAATGCTTCAGATTCTTCAGGGCTGTTTTCCGCGGAGCGAGGACTTGCGTATTTTTTCGATGTTACGTTTGCAATATGTATTGCTTGTGTTTTATGAAACACATAAAAAGACAAAAGGCCGGATTGAAAAATCCTGCCTATTTTATCTTTTAGTTTAAGACTTTGCTTAAGCGAGTTTGCTAATGTAAGCAGCCAATTTTGACTTCAAGTTAGCGGCTTTGTTCTTGTGTATGATATTGGTCTTAGCAAGCTTGTCCAACATCTTCTGAACGCCCGGATACATTGCAACAGCTTCTGCTTGTCAGTAGTTGCACGAAGTTTTTTAACAGTGTTACGCATTGTTTTGCATAATATCTGTTATGAAGTCTTCTCTTCTCTTCCTGTCTGATTCTCTTTAATGATGATTTGTGATTTGCCATTTCGACTAATCTTTAATTTTGTTCTTTTATTATTTTTATTTGTAGCCCGTGGGGGAATCGAACCCCCCTTTCAAGAATGAAAATCTTGCGTCCTAACCGATAGACGAACGGGCCGAGCCTTGATTCTGCCGAGCCTTAGCTTGGCTTGCTTTCGGAGAGTGTTTTTCTCTTTTGCGGTTGCAAAGGTAGGAACTCTTTTTGAATTGACAAAATATTCGGCATATTTTTTTTGTAAATACGTGCATTTTCATCTAAAAACCTATTTTTGTATGTTCCAACGATGCGTATATTTGTGTGGAAAAGCAAAAACGTATTGCGGACAACGATTACCTAGTATATAAAAGAGAGAAAGAGTATGCTTCAAAAGACGGTGGGAATTGTACTTCATACCTTAAAATACAATGATACTTCGAATATCGTTGATATTTATACGCGCGAGAATGGCCGTGCTTCTTTTCTTGTGTCTGTTCCCCGTTCACGAAATCGGCGGTGAAGACGGTATTGTTCCAGCCGCTTTCCATGATAGAGTTTGAAGCGGATTATCGTCCGATGTCCAATTTGTATCGTATAAAAGAAGCGAAGTCGTGGTATCCTTCCGCACGTTGCCATACGATCCTTATAAATCTTCCATTGCCATGTTCTTGGCGGAATTTCTGTATCGTGCTTTGCGTGAAGAAGCGGAGAACGGGCCGTTGTTTGCTTATTTGGAGCATTCTATCCGGTGGCTGGACGAATGCGACAGAAGTTTCTCCAATTTTCATTTGGTTTTTCTGATGCGTTTTTCACGTTTCCTCGGTCTGTATCCTAATACGGAGGATTATAGGGAAGGATGCTTTTTTGATATGCTGAATGCCTGCTTCGTGTCTGTCCGGCCATTACATGGTGCTTTTTTGAAACCGGAGGAGGCTTCACGTATCAACCTTTTAATGCGTATGAATTATGAAACAATGCATCTTTTACTATGAGCCGTCTGGAGCGTAACCGCTGTCTGGTTATTATGAATGATTACTATCGTTTGCATCTGCCGGATTTTCCGGTGCTGAAATCGCTGGATGTGCTGAAAGAGTTGTTCTCGTGAAATCCTTTCTATCTGGATGTGTTCATGTTCACGCCTTTTTTTATTTATCGTTTCACTTTAGTGAGGAAGCTTTAGCACTCTAGTGATGAAGTTTCATCATCCTAGTGAAACAACTTCATCACTAAAGTGAAAGATGAATTAGTCCAGGAAGCAAATGAGTATTCTTCCTGTCTTGAAAGTTAAGATGGAAAGCAGGTGCAATCTTTTGACCACGATATTGTATGACTCATTCTTGTCCTTTAGCATGATGGTCAAGGACATCGGTCCGGTGCGGGTGTTGCGGCGGCTGAAGGTGCTGACAGCGCACTGAAGGAACTACTGTCAGCCTTATGCGCTGTATATCAGAATTTTATTGTGGCTGAACACACTGAAGGATACTTTGAATTCCAGGGTATTGGTGAAGTGAGAATGATAAACGGGAAGCTGGATAGGGTACTGCATACGTTTGCTTCTCACTGATTTTATAAAAAACGAAACTTCTGCCCGTAAAGATGAATCGGGGCAGAAGTTTCGTTTCTCGAATATGGATTGCCGGAGTATTATCCCAGTAATTCTTCACTTTAGCCGAGATGGCACGTCCTTCGGCTTTGCCTGCCAACTTTTTGGTGGCGACACCCATGACTTACCCATATCCTGAGGACCGGCGGCACCCACTTCTGCAATAATTTCTTTCAAAGCGGCTTCCAGTTCTTCGTTACTCATTTGTTTGGGCAGATAGGCTTCAAGCACTGCCACTTGGGCCAGTTCGGCTTCAGCCAAGTCGGCGCGACCCTGACCTTGGTAAATGGCGGCTGAATCTTTCCCTTGTTTTACCAGTTTCTGCATGATTTTCAATGCAGCGTCATCCGTCAAAGTGTCGTTGGCGCCCGGTGCTGTCTTTGCTTCAAGGAAGAATTTTTTCACATTACGCAAAGTTTCCAGTTTCACTTTGTCCTTGGCTTTCATAGCTCTTTGATATCGTTGCTGATTACGTCAAATAAATCCATGGTTCTTTTCTATTTTAGTTGTTAAAATGTGATCGTTATTCCGCCGTTTTCGGCATCGTTATTGAATGTTTCCTCTTCTTCGGCTATTGCTTTAGACTGGATACTTTCCAACACAGTTTTGGTACGTTGGAAAGTAGGGGTCGTTTCCACCATACTGATAATGTCATCATTGTCCAGATCCTCCAGGCTGAAGATGTAAATGTTATGGCGTTTCTTCTTGTTGCTGTTCTTGAAGGTGTCTTTGCCGTAGTAATCTCCACGACGTTCATCCTTGCGCTGTTCCTCTTCTTCCAGTTCTTCCAGTTTCTTTTGTTCCTCGATGGTGCGTTTGTTCATCATGTTGTCCATGCCCGGTACATCCTTGATGCCGAAGCCGGTGGCAAGTACGGTGAACTTCACCTGTTCTTCCAGCGACTCGTCGATATAGAGCCCCCATTTGGTTTCCACGTCTTTGCCGAATTTGCTCATGAAGTCATGAACCTCATTCATCTCTTCCATCATCAACTCGCTTTTGGTGCTGAAAGAGATGTTGAACAGGATCTTCTTTGAGTTGAAGATATCGTTGTTGTTCAGCAGCGGGGAATGGAGCGCATCATTGATAGCCTGGCTCACGCGGCTTTCCCCTTTGCCGTATCCCGTACTCATAATGGCTACCCCACCATCTTTTAGTACTGTTTTCACGTCATTGAAGTCCAGGTTGATGGTACCGCGGATGGTGATAATCTCGGCAATACTCTTGGCTGCTATGGATAAAGTGTCATCCGCTTTGCCGAAAGCGTTCATCACGCTGAAGTCCGAATAAATATCACGCAGACGTTCATTGTTGATCACCAGCAGGGCATCTACATGCTGCTCATTTTCTCCACGCCGTCCAGTGCCTGGTCAATCTTCCGGTTTCCTTCAAAAAGGAACGGAATGGTGACAATACCTACGGTGAGGATATCCATATCTTTGGCTGTCTTGGCAATGATCGGAGCCGCACCGGTTCCGGTACCTCCTCCCATTCCGGCAGTGATAAATACCATTTTACAGCCGTCGTTCAACATTCCTTTTACGTCTTCTATACTTTCTTCGGCTGCTTCACGTGCACGCTCCGGGCGGTTTCCGGCTCCTAATCCTTCTTTTCCCAGTTGCAACTTCACGGGAACGGGGGATTCGGCCAACGCCTGGTTATCTGTGTTGCACACAACAAATGTTACATCGTGTATACCTTCTTTATACATGTGATTTACGGCATTGCCGCCGCCACCTCCCACACCGATTACTTTAATGATAGTCGGGTTTTCTGCCGGGAAATCGAATGGCATTATAGTTTCATCAGACATAATCTTCTATATTATATTAAGGTGATGTAATTCGTTATTATTCTTCCAGAATCCTTCCAAACAAGTCGGTCAGCCGTTTGATCGGATTGTTGGCTTCTTTCAAACTCTTGATTTCTTTTTCCAGGTCGCGTATTTGGTTCAAAGCTTCTGCCACTCCCAGATCGCGTGCTTTGGCCAGTTGCGACAAGGCATTTTTGTATTTGCCTGCCTCTTTCAGCTCTTTTGCGTTTCTTATCAGGCTCTCGCTAGTGGCTTTTCGCAGCTTCTCCTCTTCCTCTGCTTTCTTGGCTGCCGCTGCTATTCTGGCTGCTTCTTCTTTCTCTCTTTTCCTTTTGTCTTCCACATTCTCGCCGCTTTCATCGAAGAGAGGTACTTGGATAGGACGTTCCGGGCGGTAACAGTTCTCTTTTCCGGCTCCTAACAAAGCGATGATTGTATTGCATGTACCATCTTTTTTCAGTTCCATCATGCCACCTTTCAGGCTTAGCTGGCTTTCTTTGGCCATTCTTACCTTTTCTACTTTGGTACGGTTGCTGAATGCTTCCTCCATATTCTTTAGATTGGCGGCACCGCCGGTAATGATAGCTCCTGCCAGCAGTTTGTCTTCATATCCCGAAAGAACAATCTGGTTCCATACATTGGCCAGTATCTCATTGACACGCGCTTCTACGATGTCTTCCAGTAAGTGTGACTCAATACTGCATTTCCCGTCCAGCGAGTAGGTAGGGTTGTCATCTCCGTCTTCCGACTTGTCGGCATAGGCATTGCCGTATTTCTTTTTCAGTTCTTCGGCATCTTCCTCTTCAATCTGCTGGCTGCAAATGTCTTTGGTGATGTTGCTTCCTCCCAGTGGGATGACTGCCAATGGCGGAGTATGTTGTTTTTGTAGACAGATACGGTAGTCGTATCTGCGCCAAAGTCGATGAACATGCAGCCCGAACGTTTTTCACTGTTGGTCAGTACGGCATTGGCCAGAGCCAACGGTGAGATGATGTAGTCGGCTATTTCGATTCCTGCCTGTTTGAAACATTTGTCAATGTTCTGCTTCACGCTGCTGCGGGCGATGATATTAAGGAAACGCCCTTCTATATGATCGCTGGGAACTCCTACAGGATCGGCCAGCAGGTTGATGCCTACTTTATATTCCTGGGGGGCCACTTCCAGTATTTCCTGGTCTATGATGGGGACTTCGCGGTTGCTGTCCATGATGGAGTCAATCAGTTCCTGTGAAATTTTGGTTTCTTCTTCCAGATGACGTACCTCCGTATTACGGATGGTGCGTAGAGATTGTCCTCCGATACCTACATAGACCTTTCCGATAGAAGCCTTTAATGTCGATTCCAGTTTCTTGATAATCGAAGTAAGGCTTTGTGCGGTTTTGTCCAGATTGTAAATCACTCCCTTACGGATAAAATCCGAAGAGTTTTCGCTGGCGAGGGCCAGCACTTGTATGCTTCCGTCCGCATGTTTCTTTCCTGCAATACCTGTGATCTTGGAGGATCCCAGTTCTATTGCTACTATAAATCTGTTGCTGCCATATCTTACTTCTCTTTTTTAGTACAAATAATCTGATTATTAAATTCCAGACTGATGCGGCTGTACTTGTTCCAGCTACTTGGTTCAGTCCTTTCTCATAAAAAGTTTTTAGTTTCTCGAACTTTTCCTCATAATTCCCGGGCTTGCCTAAGAATATGATATGTTCGCCAACCCGTGGAACCAGTTCCAGTTCTTTGGCTTGTGTCACGTTGATCTGCTCTATCTGGGCATCCCATAGCGGATGGGCCTGTAGAAAGACTCCTAAGGTATATAGTTCCTTGACGGCAAAATCACGATCCACGTATCCTGTAACAACAGCTACGTGTGCCGAACTGTTGGGTATCGGCATGATTTTTCCTTTATTGTCAATATAATAGTTGTCTCCGTTGTTTGCCATCACTCTGAGGATGGGGAGGCGCTGTGTCACTTCGATACCTATCTTGCATCCCGGTGTACGGTAACATTCCACATTTTCAATCAAGGGATGTTGGCTGAGTTCTTCTTCCAGGAGGCGGGTGTTGATGTCACCCATCTTCTTACCCACAGGGGAGAGCTTCTTACCGTTCAGTAAGCGGAGTATCCCTTTCTGGCTGATGAAACCATGGTCTATACTGTCTTGATAATCAATTCCATACCCTTGCAAACCTGGTCGGCAGGCTTGGTGTTGAAAGCGGTAACGGCTACAATAAGGTAGGCGGTTATCAGCAACAGAAACAGGAGTATGAGAATTTTCTTTATCATTTTTTA
>ENA-OQAS01001222-OQAS01001222.1-human-gut-metagenome-genome-assembly--contig:-NODE-1222-length-12441-cov-2.647718_pt1 | contig 12441 bp, 19 predicted proteins | sample MGYA00242733_ERZ504523 | MGnify/ENA primary metagenome ERZ504523 (study PRJEB26092, sample SAMD00036239) | human gut metagenome | host: Homo sapiens | study: EMG produced TPA metagenomics assembly of... | reverse complement strand
CCTGAATTTATCGGGGAATGGATCATCAACAAAGCGGCTACGATCCGCTGTTATAAAGGTTCTAAAGTAGACAGATACTGCCAGCAGTCAGGATTCAAAGTAGAATACTTTTCCTAATAACAACAAAATCTGTATTGAACAGACAAAAAAGAGGAATGTTTATGAATGATACTTTTACTTATTTTCAAAAGAAGGGATGTACTGTTTTTTCTTTTCCGGGAAAAACAAGGGTTCTTAGCACCAGTCCTCTTAATGGCGGGATCACTGCTCATCTCACGCATGCTTTAAATATCAACTGCATGAATGGTGCCTATGAATGTGAAATGCTTGGAAACACCTATGAGGAAGACCTGAACATTCATACAAAAGAGCTGGGAATTGATCCGCAGACAGCAACCGCACTCAGCACAGCGGCATGGACTGAACTGTGTGCTGTTGAGAAAATCTGTTATCAGGAGTTATCCGTGACTGCTGCTGTTACAGGGGGAATTGATTCAAACGGAATGTGTCCGGGAGATCCTTCTTCTTACTATGAAAGAAACGGCGCTTACGAGATGCTGCCACCCGGTACGATCAATGTTTTTATCTATATCAATCAGAATGTTACAGAGGCAGCCATGGTCCGCTCAATGATGATTGCTTCGGAGGCAAAAGCAGCGGCCGTTTCACATCTCTTACTTGGAAGCTGTTATTCAGAAGAAATCGCGACAGGTTCTGGTACTGACGGAATGGTGATTGCCTCGGCTATGGAGGGAGAGCTGACACTTACCGATGCCTCCGGACATTCCAAGCTTGGAGAGCTGATTGGCAGGGCAGTCCGTATGGCAGTAAACATGCCTGATGAAACAGACAGCTGCCTGTGGTCCGAGACAGTTTCAGGTTCTTTGTTCGTACTGGCAGATATGGAATCACCCCGGGAACTCTGTGGGATTTTTATACAGAGCACGAGATTCTTTTTCATGCATACAATATTAGTTTTAAGAAAGCTTCTGAGCTGGAAGGAATACTTCTATCGCGAAAACAGAAAACAGCAATCTGGTTTTATGTGTGTCTCTTTATCTTCATCTGATGGATCAGCTTCGCTGGGGACTAATCATGGAACCGGAGGCTGTCCGAGAGGGAAAAAGGCTGCTTCTTTATGGACTGTACTGTGGACGGGATACTTATCTGGGCGATGTTTATCCTGAAGATGTATGGAAGAACGAAGTACTGAAAACATTTTCACTTAAAGAACAGCTGATTTATATTTTTAATCTGTTATTTTTCTGTCAGATCATAGTTGGATCATCACATTTTTATGGTAAAAATATTCTATGCCTGCTTTCTCCTGATGAAATACAAAAGGGAAGTGAATAGAATAAGTTCAATGCCACTCACTTCCCTCCTGAAATCGTTGAAATCTATATACACATTATAAGGGAAAAGCCGCAAAAAAGCGAATCCGGGTGGTTGTGGATAAAGTAAAAATGACGGATAAAAAACAGTACATAACATCAATAAAAAAATTTAAAATTCGTCATTTTTACTAATGCCCTATGCAAGGGTCTGAACAATAACCTAACATCAAGCATCAGGTAAACTAATAAACAGCCTGAAGAAAACTCTCCAGACTGTTTTTATCATTTCTGTGCAAAATACTCTTTTGTAAGTGTAATGGCAGTTCCTGAAAGCAGGAATACACCAATTAAGTTGGGGATTGCCATGAGACCGTTGAATGTCTCAGCAATGCTCCAGAGAAGTCCCAGATTTACAGTTGCACCAAGGATTGCCACTAATGAATAGGCAATCATAAATGGGCGGATAACTTTTGCAGAGAATAAGAATTCAATGCAGCGAGCTCCGTAAGTCCCCATCCGATAATCGTTGAGAACGCAAAGCAACACATGGCAACTGCTGTAAAGATAGAAACCCAGCCTCCGTATGTAGCAGTAAATCCGGAAATTGTAAGTTCTGCACCTGCCGCTGCACCGTAATTTACCGGCACGCCGCTTACAAGGATCACAAGTGCTGTCAGAGTACAGATCACGATCGTATCTGCAAATACCTCAAAAATACCAAACATACCCTGTTTTACAGGTTTGCTTGTATCCGCACAGGCATGAGCGATAGAGCCTGTACCAAGTCCGGCTTCATTGGAGAAAATACCTCTGGAAACACCCTTTTTCATACTGAGGAAAAAGCTTCCGATCACACCACCTGTCACTGCTGACGGATTAAAGCTCCATAAACAATATCATGGAAAACTGCCGGAACTCTTCCGATATTTAAGATCACAACGCCCAATGCAAGTGCAATATAAAACAATGCCATAAACGGCACCAGCTTCTCGGAAACACTTCCGATTCGCTTGATACCACCCAGCAGTACCATACCAACCAGCAGCGTGATCACAATTCCAAGGATCAGATTCAGTCTGCCTGTGGAAGACTCTGAGATCACATTAAAGTTAATAAGAGCTGTATCAATTGCTGTTGTAATGGTATTTACCTGCGTGGCATTACCTGTTCCAAATACAGTCAGTACACCGAATGCAGAATAAAGAACTGCAAGAAATTTCCAGTTCTTTCCCAGACCATTCTTAATATAATACATAGGTCCGCCTACATAATCTCCATGTCTGTTTCTCTCACGGAAATGTACTGCCAGGGTAACCTCTGTAAATTTCGTGCACATTCCAAGGAGCGCGGAAACCCACATCCAGAATACAGCTCCCGGTCCGCCGATGGCGATAGCTCCGGCAACACCGGCGATATTTCCAGTACCTACTGTACCTGCCAACGCAGTACAGACTGCCTGGAAAGGTGTCATGGAACCGTCAGAAGCCTCTTTCTTCTTAAAAATTCTTCAGTGTGGTTTTAAGCGCATACGGGAATTTGCGGATCTGGACAAAACCAGTCCGCAGCTCAGGTAAAGCCCTACGCCGATAATACAGATCATAGCCGGGACACCCCAGATAAAATTATTTACGACGTTATTGATGGATTCAATTGTCTGAAGCATGTTAAATAAACCTTTCTTTCGTGTAATAATAACAGTTTAGCACTTTTTCACCGTATGTACAGAAAAATTCTATTAAGATAAAGCATTAAAGCACAATAAGTTAACAGCGCAAACAGATACGATCAGCCGCTCCACTGCTTGCCATACCCATATCACTACTTCACAGTTTGAGCAAAAGTCAAAATAACGTATAAATTGTCATAATTTCAGTAGCATTTCCTCACCCAAACCTCTATTATTGTAAATATGAAATCAAGGAACACACCTGTGTATTTTCTAACAGTACTTAAGCGTTTCAGTTATTCGGTGTAGCGCCGCGTAGCAAAGCGGATGATTTTATCCGCTTGACCATTTTCAACCTAAGGAGGACATGACAAAATGATTCAGAAATATACTTACGGAACCCCATTTGAAACCGATGCCATCGTAACTTCTATCCCGGCTTCTGAGGGAACTCCTGCATACGGAACTATCTCCACAGAGAACGGCTTCTCTTTTACTTATGACATGGATGACAACGATGTTGTCTATGGTCTGGGCGAATCAAACCGCGGAATCAACAAACGTGGATACGTTTATGAAAGCAACTGTTCCGACCAGCCAAACCATACAGAAGATAAAATCTCCCTCTACGGAGCACACAACTTCCTCGTAATCTCCGGAAAACAGACTTTCGGTCTCTTCGTTGATTATCCCGGAAAACTGAAGTTTGATATCGGTTACACACTCTCTTCCCAGTTAAAGATCACCTGTGAGGATGCAAATCTTTATCTGTATGTGATCGAGGGTGAAACCCCTTACGATATCGTAAAACAGTTCCGCAAAATCATCGGAAGAAGCTATATCCCGCCTAAATTCGCATTTGGTTTCGGTCAGAGCCGCTGGGGATATACAACTGCTGACGACTTCAGAAAAGCTGCTGACGGATATCGTGAAAACAATATTCCGATCGATATGGTATACATGGATATCGATTACATGGAAGACTACAAAGATTTCACAGTCAATCAGGAAAACTTCCCTGACTTCGAAGCCTATGTCAATGAAATGAAAGAAAAAGGCATCCACTTGTCCCGATCATCGATGCAGGTGTCAAGGTAGAAGCTGGCTATGATGTTTATGAAGAAGGCGTTGAGAAGAACTACTTCTGCAAACGTGAAGACGGCAGTGATTTCGTTTCCGCTGTATGGCCGGGCTGGACTCATTTCCCTGATGTCCTGAATGCAGATGCCAGAGCATGGTTCGGACAGAAATACGAACGTCTCATTTCAAAGGGAATCGACGGTTTCTGGAATGACATGAACGAACCTGCAATGTTCTGTACACCGGAAGGCGTTGCTGAATTAAAAGAATACATCAAAGACAACTTCATGGACAAGGAAGAAACATCTGGATTCGTTCTCGGCGCAAAGGTAAAAGGACTTGCAAATAATCCGGAAGATTACAAACGCTTCTATCACAATGTAAACGGTCAGAAGATCCGCCACGACAAGGTACATAACCTGTTTGGCTATAACATGACCCGTGCAGCAGGTGAAGCATTTGAAAAAATCGCACCTGGCAAACGTTTCCTGATGTTCTCCCGTTCCTCCTATGTGGGAATGCACAGATACGGCGGAATCTGGATGGGAGACAACAAATCCTGGTGGTCACACATCCTTCTGAACTTAAAGATGCTTCCATCCTGAATATGTGCGGTTTCCTTTACACAGGTGCAGATCTGGCGGATTCGGTGCAGATACACACGTGACCTGGTACTTCGCTGGCTGGCACTGGGTGTATTCACACCTCTTATGAGAAACCACTCCGCTCTGGGAACCAGAGAACAGGAAGCTTACCAGTTGAAAACATCGAAGACTTCCGTCATGTGATCGGTGTCAGATATCGCCTTGTTCCATATCTGTACAGTGAATACATGAAAGCAGCATTAAACGATGATATGATGTTCCGTCCGCTGGCATTTGACTACACAGAGGATGCATTCGCAACTCAGGTAGAAGATCAGCTTCTCCTTGGAAACGAGATCATGATCGCACCTGTTTACACACAGAATGCAAAAGGCCGCTATGTATATCTGCCAGAAGAAATGATGTTCGTAAAATTCTTGCCGGATGGAACCATCTCTCAGGAAATCCTCGAAAAAGGACATCACTATGTAGAAGTTGCCCTGAATGAAGTTCCACTATTCATCCGCAAAGGAAAAGCAATCCCGGTTGCTGATGTTGCGCAGACAGTAAAGGATATCGATCCTTCTACTATCCGCATGATCGGATATGAGGGAGCTGAATATGACCGTTATGATGATGACGGTGTAAGTACTCTGTAATTTAACCGAATCAGACAACTTTCCCTGCCTGAATTGCAAAAGTACCAGGCAGCAGATAGAACTGAACCAGAAGTCACCTCATAAAAATAATAAAAAGAAACAGGCACATACATCTGATGAATGTTGAGACATTCACTCAAGTATGTGACTGTTTTCTTTTACATTGTTATTCTTTATCTTTATTTGCCAAAACAATATAACGGTAAATTTCTGTAAACGGGATCTCTTTTTCTCTGCTCAACTGTGCAACGCTCTCATATTCCGGATAAAGCTGCTCTTTTCCATTCAAAGTGCATACCTTTACCTGAACTTCTCCCCATGGAGTCGGAAGGGTTCTCGTTTCTCTGGGAAGAATCGTACGTTCCATTCTGCTATAACGAATTCCAATCGTAGTAGTTTCTTCAAAAATAATATTCTGAAGCGTTTCCATATCTTCTTCCTTACAGATCACATTCAGAACCCATGCAGGTCTGTTTTTTTTTCATAAAAACAGGCACATAATGTACATCTCTGGCACCGGCTTTCATCAGACGTTCCATGACAAATCCCAGAACTTCTCCACTGCAGTCATCAATGTTTGTCTCCATCTTGATAATCGTATCTTTGGTTTCCTGATTTTCAGCTTTCGGATTATTTCTGATTTCCGGGTTTTTGAATTCTTCTGTCTGAGCCTTTGCTTTATCTCTTCCTTTAGCCTGCTCTGTGCTTTCTGAGATAATCATTGCCCTTAAGATCCCAGGACATTCATACTGGCGTTTACCTGCACCGATTCCAATCTTCTGGATTTCAAATGTTTCCGGAAGTTTATCTTTTGTTTTCACTGCTGCCACGATTGCTGCACCTGTAGGCGTTACAAGTTCACCTTCTACCTCTGTCATTTTCAGACGTAAATGATTGGCACTTACTATATTTGCAACTGCCGGAACCGGGATTGGCAGGATGCCATGCTGACAACGGACAGTTCCACGTCCCTCGCAGAGGACAGGAACGATAACCTCTGTAATATCCAGATCATCCAGACAGACTGCCACAGACACAATATCCACAATAGAGTCCACTGCTCCCACCTCATGAAAATGCACCTGATCTACAGGAACATTGTGTGCTTTACTCTCTGCCTCTGCAAGAATTTCAAATATACGCAATGCAATCTTCTTTGCATTCTCAGTCATTGCACTATGCTCTATAATATAGGTAATTTCTTTTATTCCACGGTGTTCGTATGGTGATGGTCTTGCGCTGTTCCTGTGCCATGGGCGTGATTGCGCTCATGACCTTCATGATGATGTCCATGCAGATATTCCATATCATGGTCATGATTTTCATAATCTTTATCCAGCACAACATCAAAATCACATGCATCTATTCCGGACTTCACAACTCTGCTGATCTTTGTCTCAAATCCTGATATCGGAAGGCTTCTCAGCACCTTGTCCAACACAGTTCTGTCACCCCCCAGATCAAGAAGAGCCGCAACCGTCATATCACCACTTATCCCTGAATAACATTCCAGATATAATGTTTTTCCCATAATCAATTTCCTTTCTCATCTGTACCTGCTGCCAGACGGTTGATCTGTGTTGCCAGATAGCCGGCACCGTAGCCGTTATCGATATTCACCACAGCAATCCCGTTCGCACAGGAATTGATCATGGTAAGAAGTGCCGAAAGACCATGCATACTTGCACCATAACCCACAGAAGTCGGTACTGCGATCACCGGTCTGCTCACCAGACCGCCCATCACACTGGCAAGAGCTCCCTCCATTCCCGCAACTGCAATTACACAGTTCGCACTCTGAATCGTCTCCAGTCTGGAAAATAAACGATGCATTCCGCTGACTCCCACATCATAAATCCGTTCAACATTTGTGCCAAAATATTCCGCTGTCTGTGCAGCTTCCTCAGCAACCGGAATATCTGCAGTTCCTGCTGAACACACCGCAATCTTACCAATACGCTTCTTATCTTTCTTCTCAACTTTTAAGATGCGCGAGATCGGATCATATTCTGCTTCCGGAAACTTCTCTTTCACCAGTCATACTGATGTTGGGAAGCTCTGGTTCCGAATACCTCGCCGTCTTCTCTGTATAATCTTTCAAAAATATTCAGAAGATGTTCATCTGCCTTATTACTGCAGTAGATTACTTCTGCGAAACCGGTTCTTGCCTTGCGGCTTGTATCCAGCTTCGCATATCCCATTTCTTCATAACTTTCTTTCTTAAGGATTCTCTCTGCCTCTTCTACAGATACAGAACCACTTTTTACACTTTCAAGAATCTCCTGTAAGGTCATGGATTCCTCCTTTTAGAACACCACCTGCACCAGAAACATACAGACAACCGTTCCCACTATAATACTGAGCAGTGTATTTCTCTTCCACAAATGAAGATTTTGCTGTTATCATTCTTTGTCCTTATCAGCGCCCTTATTTTCACGCTGATCATAGTCGTCCAGGAAATTGTAGTATTCTCCATCTTTATGATATCCCATAACAGTACGAAGATTAATATCCCGCACACTGTTAAAGATATTCGTCTCGATCACACTGCTTGTATTTCTAAACTGTGCAACCAGCTCTTTCATCTCATCACGCTTGGAACCACGTCCGCCCCCACAGCTTACACAGTTCTCGGTGAAACGGCATGCACACTGAATGAAGTGCAGCCCATTAGTATCTCTCCATGCCTTGATCGCAGATTCCTTGATCAGATACATGGGACGGATCAGTTCCATTCCCTCAAAATTCTGACTGTGCAGCTTCGGCATCATAGTCTCCACCTTACCACTGTACAGCATACCCATGAGGATTGTCTCGATCACATCATCAAAATGATGTCCCAGCGCAATCTTATTACATCCCAGCTCCTTGGCATGAGAATACAGATAACCACGTCTCATTCTCGCACACAGGTAACAGGGATTATTCTCAATTTCTGCCACTGTATCAAAAATATCACTTTCAAAAACCGTAAGAGGAATTCCCAGAAGCTCTGCATTATCCTGAATAATCTTCCAGTTATCCGCATTATAGCCCGGATTCATTACCAGAAACACCAGTTCAAAATGAATCTTCCCATGACGCTTCAGCTCCTGAAGCAGCTTCGCCATCAGCATAGAGTCCTTACCACCTGAAATACAGACAGCAATCTTATCTCCCTCCTGAATCAGCTGATACTGATTCAAAGCCTTGGTAAACGGTCTCCAGACCGTCTTTCTGAACGTCTTGATAATACTGTGCTCAATCTCTTTCGTCTTCAGTTCCTTCTGCTCCTTAGCATCATTCTCCATAAAACGGCTCAGAGAAAGTCTCAGATAGGCACGATATCCACCTTCAATATTCACAGCCTCATACCCTGCATCACTCAGCTTCTCCACACAGTCCCGGCTTCTGTCCCCCGTATGACAGAGAACATACACCATCTTCTCCCTGTCCACAGACTCCATTCTTTCCTCAAACTCATCCAGCGGAATATCACTGCCCCCGGAAAAGATCCCTGCTGTACTGATCCGCCGGCCGCACATCCACGATCGTAATCTTAGAAGAATCAATCTTCTCCAGCTCTTCCACACTAATTGTATTCATATATAACCTGCCTTTATCTATTAAAATCAATCACTTACCTCTGATGAATCACCCTGTATTTCCGCCCAATTCACCAGCCATCATTATACTTTGAAACCCCATGATAGTCAACATATTCCCTCGCCGTTGACTCGTAACAGTCCCTGTTTCGTTACTGTGTGAACGGAGTGAACAGTAACACAAAAGGAACAGAGCCAACGCCCTGTTCCCTTTTTATTATTTATAAACTTTTACACCAAAGGATTCATGAATGATAGTACGAGCCTCTTCAATGGTTTTAAACTCTTCTGCTTTCAGCATCTGTGCTGTGATATTTCCGATTGCAGTTGCCTCTCCTGGACCTGCATGGATTTCTTTCTTTGTTGCCTTTGCAGTCAGCTCATTGAGATATCCTGCGTTGGAACCGCCGCCCACGATATGAATACGGCTGTAAGTCCTGCCTGTCATCTCTTCCAGCTCTTTTGCTGTCTTTGCATAGCATTCCGCAAGACTTGTGTAGATAACTGTTGCAATCTCTCCCAGAGTTTCCGGAACCTTCTGTCCTGTTCTGCGGCAGTAATCCTTAACTTCCTCTGTCATATTGTCAGGAGAAAGGAAACACTCATCATTTGCGTCTACTCTTGACGGGAAATCCTTTGCTTCCTCTGCCATTGCGCAGATTTCTGCAAAGCTGTATGCATCATTTACTTCATGACGCACAGACTGGATCATCCAGAGTCCCATGATATTCTTCAGGTAACGGAAACGGCCTGCATAACCGCCTTCATTTGTGAAGTTCATCTCACAGCTCTTCTCAGAGCAGTCAGCTTCTTTTCTCTCAATTCCCATCAGTGACCATGTTCCTGAACTGATGTAAATAAAGTCATCATCATTTGCAGGAACTGCCAGTACAGCGGATCCTGTATCATGTGTTGCAGGTGCAACCACTTCCAGATCAAAGCCCACTTCTTCCCTGATCTTATCTGACAGATGTCCGATGCCTGTTCCGGGCATAATCAGCTTCTGGAACATTTTTCTCGGATAACCGAGCATATCGATCAGTTCATAATCCCAGTCCTTAGTGATCGGGCTTACAAGCTGTCCTGTCGTAGCTTCTGTGTACTCACAGGTTTTCTGTCCTGTAAGAAGGAAATGGAAATATCCGGCACATGAAGAAGTGTCTCCGCCTGTTCCAGATATTCCGGATGTTTCTTTTTCACTGCCATCAGCTGATAGATCGTATTATAATCAGCTTTCTGGATACCTGTTCTTGCATAGAGATCTTTCAGGGAAATTGCCTTATAAACTTCTTTATCCATTCCCTCTGTACGGTGGTCACGATATCCTACCGTATTTCCAAGAACTTTATCATCCTTGTCCAAAAGTACAAAGTCAACACCCCATGTGTCCACACCCATACTTACCGGAATCTTGCCAATCTCTTTGCATTTCTTCAGACCATTTACAACCTCTTTGAAAAGACGGTCAAATTCCCAGCAGAGTTCTCCGTCTTTCTTTACCATTCCATTCTCAAAACGATAAATTCTTCCAGAACCATTTTTCCGTTTTCCATATGTCCAAGGATATGACGTCCGCTGGATGCTCCGATATCTACTGCTAAATAATATGCTGCCATTGCAAAACCTCCTCAATATATGAATTTATACGCTCTTCATATCTGATGATTTTATTTTATCTCAACTTACTCCCCAAAATAAGAACCTTGTTTGTCTGAAAAAGTGTCCTTATTTGCTATTTTGAAATCTATCGTCGAAATAAGTATCTTTACAACTTAATAAAATCATCATTTCCAATCATTGTTTTATTGTTTGAACAACAACGCCGCACTTGCCATACGGCAGTGCGGCGTCTGTATTTGTATTAATAATTAATACTTAATTCTAAGGATTCATTTCCTCTCGATATTTACTTATCGATTAGTCATAAAGGTTAGGAGCGATTTCTTCGCTGTCCATATTTGTGGAATCATACCAGTATCCATCTGTAGGAACATCTTCAAGTTCCTGTCCGTTAGCTGCTGCTGTCAGAGCGTAGATTGCATAGTAACCCATCATCAGAGGAGACTGTGTAACAGCACCGATGAATGTTCCATCCTGTACAGCGGCTTTAATGATAGAACCAGCATCGAAACCAACACCGATAACATCGCCTGCTCCTGCGTCAGAACCAAGAACGTTCAGGTTAGCATTAGCTGCAAGAACACCTTCTGCTGCTGTCTGGTTGGAACCGAAGATAGCGATGCAGTTTTCCTGAGAAAGGATTGCCTGAGCCTCTGTTGAGCAAAGCTCTACAGTTGTCTGTGCAGGAACAGCGACCTGGATAACAACGTCTGCGTCTGCTTCTTTTGCATCTGCACCTTTAGCTGCGTTTACATAGAACTCGTTACCTTTAACTGCAACTGTTTTTCCGTCAGCCTGAATAAGTTCGATCATTTTGTCAATGAATCCGCCACCACGCTGCTGGATGTTCTGACCTGTGGCATCCTGGTTAACTTCACCGATGATAACCTGTCCATCTGCATTAGCTATAACATCTTTGATTGAATTATACATGTTTTCAGCTGCAACAGAACCAGCCTGTGTGTTATCTGTACAAACTTCACATACTACAGATCCTTCCGGAGCATCAGCGATACCTGTATCAAATGTTACTACCGGGATTCCTTTGTCAGCACATTCCTGAAGTGCATCAAGAACAGAAGATGTATCACATGCAGCAAGACCTAATCCGGCCGGCTTTGCAGCGATTGCTGTGTTGATCATGTTAACCTGGTCAGCGATATCAGATTCACTGTTTGGTCCTGTGCTTTGTATGTAACACCAAGTTCATCAGCAGCTTTCTTCATACCTTCCTGAGCTGCATCCCAGTATGTAGACTGGAAAGATTTAACCATCATCGGGAAATCATAAGCTTCATTAGCTTTCAGATCTTTGAACTGTTCCGGCATATCATCAGCTGCCATAACACTTGATGCGGACATTCCTGCTACCATTGCTGCACACATAACTAATGCGATCACTTTTTTGCTTTCATTTAAAATTTCCTCCTTTTAAATATACATTTTTAATATAGTTTTTTTATAAATGATACCCCGGAGGCTTCCTCTCTCGTTCCGCCTTCCCCAAAATACACATATGACAATACTGTCGCCGAACATCCCCTGGAAGCCCTCCGTTGTTTCATATCCTGCTGTTTTGCATCTGTCGTAAGATGCATTTTTCTTTATTCAGTTTTGAAAATTATTTTGCTGCTGCTTTCTTTTCTTTCATGATATCGATCAGTACTGCAATGATAAGAACTGCACCTGTAATAATCTGCTGCCAGTTTGCCTGCAGGCCGATATATGGAAGACCGGTTTTCAGAAGCATGATAACGAAGATACCGGCCAATGTACCGATTACTGATCCATAACCACCTGTTGCTGCAACACCACCTACGAATACACCACCGATGGCATCCATCTCAAGTCCTGCACCGGTACCAGGCTGTACAGTTGGCGTAACTGCCGCATATGCGAATAGCTGCAAGAC
>ENA-OQAS01001221-OQAS01001221.1-human-gut-metagenome-genome-assembly--contig:-NODE-1221-length-12451-cov-1.877962_pt1 | contig 12451 bp, 23 predicted proteins | sample MGYA00242733_ERZ504523 | MGnify/ENA primary metagenome ERZ504523 (study PRJEB26092, sample SAMD00036239) | human gut metagenome | host: Homo sapiens | study: EMG produced TPA metagenomics assembly of... | reverse complement strand
CCACGGCATAGCCGCCGTCCAAAGAGGTCACGCGTCCCATGTCCACATCGATGTGTGATCCGCGCACGATAGCACCGACGATACCTTCCACTGCGGTTTCGATACGGTTGACCGGCAGCTTCAGTCCTCGTGCGAAATCGTTGCCCGACCCCGTGGCCACGATGCCCAACGGCTTGCCACTGCAGCCCACGGCGTTCGCTCCAAGTGCGATCATGCCGTCGCCACCGACCACTACGAGATAGTCGTACTCGTGCGCGCGTTCACGCGCCTGGTTCAGGGAATCGTCGAAACTTACGCCGGTGATGTCGATGACGTCGAAGTTATGGGCACGGCCGGCTTCCTCCAGCAGACCCAATACCTGCGCGTCCACCTTAGCGCCACGGCCTTTATCGGAAGTGGGGTTGCCCACCATGGCCACCACGCGACGGCGCTCGTTGCGTTCACTCTCGCTCATGCTCTCACCTTAGCCAAAGGCCAGAAGCCCGCCAGAGTATCGGTGCTTTACGGTCCATTATTGTGATAATTGTCTCCTTCCGTACAACTCACCGGTCCGGCCCGAGCCATCCGCTCCACGGATGATGCCACCAGGACCATGGTTTCCACCTTGATGGTTACCAACACGTCTTCATCCCGCACGGAGCAGGAGCCCAAAACTACACCATTCGCTTCAGCCATGTTGGCGGCGAGCACACATGGATCACCGATATCCGCATGCCACAGCGCATACGCGCGTCAAAGGCGATAAGGTCGGCGAGGGAACGCGCTCGGTTCTGGCAGATCATGAGGTTGCCCACACTTGCCGCCACCGCGAGCGCAATGCCCACCACCATAACCAGCATGGCTCCGGCCATCGTGCCCGATCCCTCCTCATAACGCATTCCCTGCACCGCAGTTCCTTTCTGTTGCGGCCGCCCAGCCAGCCGACCGTTATTGGCTTATCGCCGTAGCGTTGCCGGTAACCCGCGTTGGAGTTACATCCAGCGGACCGGGCAATACCGAACATTCGACCGTCACACTCGTCGATTGGCCGTCGTGGGCAATGCTGACGTGGGGCTTTCCCCCGGCAACGTCCGCAGCTATGCTGCGCGCGGATGATTCGTCACCGGTAACCACAAACTCGCGTGCAGCCGCTGCCGCGGCACTTTGACAGTCCATGGAAACGATGACCACACGTCCTATTGCCAATATCAGCCCGGCGATGGCGATAATGCTGGGCAATACGATTGCGAATTCGGCGGTGGCCGATCCCGTGCATAGGTCTGGCGGCAGTCTGGCGAGCCGCCACCGGCATGTCATGGTCTTCATGGCTGTCACCCGACTTTCAGAGCCTGTTTGATGATGTTGGTCAGCAACGTCTTGATGGCATCCGACTTCAGGATGGCGACCAGCACCGCCGCAAAGCCTGTAGCCGCAACGAGTACGACTGCGTATTCCGCAGTGGCCGCGCCTTCTTCGGGCTCAGCATGAGGGTGCGGATGCGTGCTCCATGAGGCATAGCCGTTCTTTCGCCTTGGCGTTCAGCGTGGCCACACGAGCCTTGCTGTGCGCAAAGATGCCGGCCTGCCCGTCGACGATGACGGGGATAGGGGTATTCATTGGCGTTCCTTTCGGTAAGGAGGGGAAGCTGCGCAGTGGCTTCGCACCTTCCCCATGCGTGTGTGAGTGGTTGGCCCCCGCGCCGGGTTGACGCGGGGTGCATACCACTGTGGACTATCAAGCTTCATGCACCAGGGAAAACGGGGTATGTGGGTTCTAGCTTGCCGAGTTATCCACACCCCGACGTGTCGTCCACCACCAATGTGGATAACCAAACGCAGCCAAGTGCAATACCGAGCGATACAACAAGATTCACCCTAAGCGCACTCAGTTCACGCCTATATTCACATCATGAAGGACGCAATCGCCGGAATGACTCCTACCAGCACGAATGCCGGCAGAAAACATAGCCCTGTAGGCATCAGTAGCTTTACCGACAGCTTCGCGGCATTCCGTTCGATGGCGGCACGCTCGTCACGGTCCAGCTGTTCAATGGCGGATTCGAGGCGCACGCCAGGCATATCGCCATGCGTCCATGACGATTCCAAAGCCGATTGCAGCAGGCCAAGATCTCGTTGCGTTCTGCTGGTACGTTTTCCGGATGAACTATCAGCTGGCGCACCCTCATGCTGAACAGCCATAGCGGCATGCCACGCATCAGCAGGGAACCCTCTGGTCAGGGATCTCCCGACCTCGCTCATGCGAGCGCCGCAGTCGCCGCCGACGGCTTTGCCCACCATGTCAAGCGCCCGGGGAATCGAGGAGCCCTGACGCAAGGACACCTGCGACATACGCAATATGAGTATGGTCCATGACGACCCGCAATCATGCGCTACGGCCGGTTCCTCGCCCGGCAAGCGGCTGTCATGACAAGACGGAGCCTTATACAGCCAACTAGCGATCGCCGCACAGCCTGCCGCGGCGTGTACCCACACCGTACTCATAATCCGCTGCCTTTCAACAATGCCCGCATCCATGCCAAGCCGGCAGCATAACAACATCCCCCTAATACCAAGCAGACCACACCGCGTGGCGATCCAAGCAAGAACGCCAATGGTCTAGCTCCCAGAAGCTCGCCCAATGCCACAGTGACGGCCGGAAGCGCGCTCAGCAGCCCCACAGTGGCTTTAGGAACGGCACATGCTTGCGATCGCAGGTTCTGCATCAGCCTCATCTGCCGGTAAGCAGTCAATACCGCTTCCAGACATGGCACTGCTTGGCAACCGAGCTCATCGCTCAAAACCGCTGCGGCGGTGACCCCGCGTGCAGCTTCAAGTACCTGCGCTGGTGATTCGTCGGGCAGACGCCGCTGTTCGAACACCGTTATGAGCCGTTCCACAGTAATGCGCTGAGTGGCGAAGCGTCTGCTGGATTGTTCCTCGAATGCTTCAACCAATGTGCCGCCACCTCGCAATCGCGCGATGGCGGACGTAATCACCTGCGCAACGCCCACGCGAGGTGAGCCGGCATATCGAGGTTCGTTTATGCTGCGGAATCGACCGCACGCCCGCGGTAAGCCAGCCGATACAGCCTCCCGGACTTGTTCCCCGGCCATATCAGCACGGCGAGCGCCACCAGAACAGCACACCACATCATCACCCACCACCACTCGGCCCTGGAACGATGCCCCATCGTTCAATGAAGTGCCCCCATTCGGCGGCATACCGAGGAGGATGGCAGCCATTCCATACCGCCAGCGGTGTTCCTGCCAGTTCACCATGTGCTACACGCAGTTCGCCGATCTGCGTGATACGCCGCTGTCCGTTCACTCGCTCCAAATGCACCACCGCGTCGAAAGCGCCTGCCGCCAGCATGGCCAACGCCTGTGGACTGACTCCGGCGAGTAATCCAAGCGAAATCAGCCTGGACGGTACTCGGTTCACGCCGTCCGCATGCACAGTGGTCATGCCACCGTGATGACCAGAATTGAACGCGCGCAATAGGTCGACGATTTCCGCGCCACGCATTCGCCCAGCACCACGCGGTCGGGGCGCATTCGCAACGTCGCTTTGACCAAGTCCGTCAGACTTATGGCTCCGACGCCCTCCACATTCGCCTCGCGCGTACCAACGACACATGATCGCCACGCCCCAGTTCTCCCAGTTCACGAACTTCCTCTACGGTGACGATGCGCTCGTTCACATCGCATTGCGCCAGCAGCGCCTTGAGCAAGGTGGTCTTGCCCACGCCTGTTCCGCCGGTAATCAGCACTGTGGCATGTCTGCGCACCAGTCCCACGAACATCGGCAGCCAAGCAGCCGGGAATACACCTAATTGGCTCAGATGTCGCAACGATGCCATGGTCCTGTCAGGGAACCGTATGGAGATTGCGGCACCTTGTGGCACCAATGGGGCAATCACCGCATGCACGCGGATGCCGTCTGGACTGGCGGCGTCCGCTATCGGGCAGGCATCATCCAGTCTGCGCCCAAGCTGCGCGCACAGTTGGACGGCGTATTCTCGAACTACTTGCGGCGAGCGAAACGGCACACGCAATACTGTTTCTCGCATGCCGTTGCCGCGGTCCGCCCAAACGCGGCCATCACAGGTCACCGCCAGATCGGTAACCTGCGGGTCGGATGCCACATCATTCAATAGACCGAAGAACACAGTTCTGGGCACTGCGCCGGGCTCATCAGCGAGTGATTACGGCAGCCATACCGCATCACCGGTCCTTGCAAGAAGCTCCCGAAACCGGGCGAATGGCCTGCTCGACAAGATCGGCAAGCAAGCTCACGGCTTTGCGGCTGCCTTTGGTCACCGATCTGATGCCGAGGCTTCCAGTACGTCTCCACACAGATTGACACTTGGTTTGACAGGCCCCAATACCGTGGCAGTCAAATAGTCCTGCGCCTCACCAATACCCACGTGACCTCTCCCACGTGGAGCGCCACGTGGTTCCACGCCGACGATATGTGGCGCTTCACAGCCCCATGAATCCAGTCTGGCCGGTGCGACTTGCTCTGGCCAGCCCATCACCGACAATTCCGCGGCAATCACCTGCATGCCACTGCGCAGATCGGGTACGGTCTCAATGAGTCCACCCTGACCGGCATCTACGATGACAACGTCGTTCGTTTCCGCCAAGGCTCGAATGGCCGCTTGAACTTCCCACCAGTCAGGCTGGCGCGCGCTCCAAGGGTCATAGGGAAGTACTCGCACACCCTCCCACATCATCAGCTCATGGTTCATCGCATCGCCCTCGATGCGGCCGAGGGGTGCGTCGACTTGGCTGAATCGTAAACCCGGCTCTCGTTCCACACCGAGCAGCAGGTCAAGGCATCCGGCCACGAAATCAGCGTCTATGAGAGCACAGCTGTGTTCACGTCTCGCCAATGTCCATGCAAGCATGGAAGCCATGACACTCAGCCCCACGCCTCCATGACCTGACGTCATCGTCACAATGTTATGGAAGCTGGTGTCTGTAGTTAGGGCGAGTGCCGGAGCCTCGCCCGATCTCTGCCGGTTCGCATGAGGCCAACGGCCTGGGCGGCGGAGTGTAGTAGCGATGCGCTGGAATCGGCGCACGTCCGTGGGCAGCGGAATGCCCGGAGGTGCTACCGCTGGCGAGGTGATCCTACGCGCCACGCGGGGTGTGGTGTTGCTATTCATAAGCCGATTGAAACGTGTCCGAGTTCAATGCTCAACACGAATCGACCATTGTGGTTCTAGCTTGCTGAGTTATCCACACCCCGGCATGTCGTCCACGACAAATGTGGATAACCACGCTGTTGTTTCACGCCCATCTCATGCAGAAAAGGCCCTGACCTCATATGCACAGTCAGGGCCTTCATTTTCACGACGATTCCTTATGCGGTAATCTACATTCCTTGCTTACTTATCGAGGTTCTTGATGCCGTCTTCCATGACGTCCAACTGAGCATCGGTCACCTTGGCCGGCTTCTTCTTGCCGAACTTGGCCTTGAGCAGACCGATGATGGTCGGGGCGAGCGAAACCAGCAGAATCAGCACGATCACCAGTCGAAGTGATCCTGCACGGCCGGAATGTTGCCGAAGAAGTAGCCCAGCAGCGTGAACAACGTGGACCAGCACAGGCCGCCGAGCACTGAGAACGGCGTGAAACGGCTCCAACGCATACCGGAAATACCGGAAATGAACGGCATGAACGTACGAATGAACGGGAAGAAGCGGCCCAGGAACACAGCCAGCGGGCCCCACTTTTCAATCATGCCCTCGGTTTTGGCCAGTCGCTCAGGAGTCAGCGCCTTCACCTTGCCGGATTGGATAATACGGCGGCCAAAGAAATGACCGATGAAGTAGTTGCACTGGTCGCCGATAATCGGCGCGCACCAAACCACCGGCAGCAACCAGAACAGCGGCAGCGCGGCCTTGCCGGTCGCAGCATCCGGGCTGCGAACACGCCGGCCGCGAACAACAGCGAATCACCGGGCAGGAACGGGAAGAACACCACGCCCGTTTCGATGAATACGATGAGGAAGATGAATCCGAGGGTCGGCGCCACGCCCATGGCAATCCAACCGGCAATCGCGGCACGCGGATCCTTCAGCAGTTCGATGATGAAATTAACGAAGCCCATGTGTTTCCTATGAGTCCTAAATCTTGTATTGAGCTGCCAGCCCAATGAACCAGACAGTTATATGCAAACCGTCAAATACCCTACCAGCCGGCCTATAACATCAGGTCGACTGGGGTTTCCCACACAACTCCGCAATACAAACGAAATTTCTACTCCCCCAAACGCTGCCGCACAAAGGCGTCCAGCGCGGCCGCATCGATGCCCTCATACGAGTCGATGGAGGCAAACTGGCCAAGGCCGGAAGTGTCGGTGCGAATCCAGCCAGTCTGCGCAATCAGTGTGGCCCCCGAGGCGGTGCCGGAGCGCAGACCGGATGAGGAATCTTCCATTACCACGCACTTGACCATGTCTTCAGGCGCGATGCCGAGTCTCTCAGCCGCGGCCAGATATGGGGCAGGGCTCGGCTTGTGCTCGTACGGATCATCGCCGCAGACGTAGCCGGCAAGCAATCCATCAGCCTGCTTCATGATGTTCTCGGCCATGCGGCGAGGCGAAGTAGTGACCAGCATGGATGGGATGTCGCTTCCTTGAGTGAATGCAGCACGTCTTGCACACCAGGAATCCACGGCAGACGTTCGACCTCCGCCTTGAACACATAATCCTTGAGCTGCTTGTCGATTTCGGGAACGCTCAATGTGCAGCCATGCGCAATCATACCTCTGCCACGTGTGGCACCGGAGTGCCGGAGCACTCCCAACCGAGGTCCTCGTTCCACTCGCCGCCATTGTTGTGCGCGATCTCAATCTCACCGTCATGCCAGAGCGGCTCAGAATCGATGAGAGTACCGTCCAAATCCCAGAACACGGCTTTGAGCAGCATAGTTACCTCCGTCCACATGCCCGCACGCCAATTGGCGCCTTACTCTTGCTGCATTCCATTGCACCAATCGGATGCGACAACCATAGCGCGTCAGCACACCGCCCCTGCGCCTCAGCGCATGGTCAGCCCACCATCGACGTGCAGACATTGTCCGGTAATGAAGCCGGCCATGTCGGACGCCAACACGCGACCCCTCCGGCGATGTCATCGGGACGGGCAAGGCGGCCAAGAGGCGTCATGGCAATGATTCGTTCACGAACATCCTCGGTGGTGGCTGCGCTGGATGCGGTTCCGGCCGTCAAACCTGCGGCAATGGCATTAACGGTAATGCCGAAGCCGCCCAGCTCCTGGGCCAGAGAGCGGGTCATGCCGACCAAGCCGCCTTTCGCAGTGATATACGAATGGTAGGGCACGATGGGCGAATCGACCAGATTGCTGGAGATGTTGATGATACGCCCGGAGGTCTGGGCTCGCATCAGCGGCACCACATGTGAGCACATCAGATATGCACCATGCAGGCATCCCTCGATCTGTGCGCTAAACTCATCCCAATCGCCTCCAGCAAAAGTGGAACGGCGACGCGGGTCAAAGGAGAAGCGTCCGAAAGCATTATTCACTAAGATGTCCACGCCGCCGAATGAGTCGACAGCGGTACCCACTAGCTTGGAAGATTGCGATTCATCGCAAACATCCGCCTGTACAGCTATAGCCAAGCCTCCCAGCGAGTGGATGTCTTCAACGGTGCGCTGCGCGCTGGCGGCGTCATGTACGTAATTGATGACGACAGCGGCTCCGTGCGATGCCAGGCATTTCGCCACAGCCGCTCCTATGCCCTTGCCGGAACCGGTGATGATCGCTGTTCTGCCATCCAGATTCACCATTGGACGCCGTGCCATATCGCTTTGCTCTGTCATTACCCTTGCCTTTCGCCCTGCTACCAGCCTCTGCTGCCCGCAACAGCACAGGCCTATTCCATATCCATATCGAACGAATCACTGTACGCGTCGCTGCCGCGTTCGACATCCACCGCGCGCAACAGATCGATGAGGTTGAAGCCCCCATCATGATGCCAGCCGGATTTCGCCCGATCCATCTCACCGAGCGGACAGATGCGATTCACACCGACCTCGGCCAATGTATCTGCAAGACCAAACAGTCTGGTTGAATCCACAGCGACACCGCAGCTCTGCAGCCAGCCACGCAGGAAGTCAGTCTTCTGGCAGCGTCCAACAAATCTGGCACCGCCACCACGTTGACGGTGCGGTTCAACGGCGACATCAGCGAAGCAACATCCTCGTCGGCACCGCTACCGTCAAGTTCTCGATACAGCACCGACCATGCCGTGCTATGGCACTGGCGAACACCGCGGCTTCCCGCCCATCAAGGCTCTCATCTCAGCGTCGGTGCGCGCCCGCTGAATGGCCACGTTCTCGGCGTCACTCAATACGGAGCGCGGATATTTGCGCTGCTGATTCTCAAGCTCGCCACCGAGCAGCTGAGCCACTTCACGAGGGGTGAGGGCTCCATCAGTCTCCACGAACACGGTCTGCGGAGCCAGGCAGCTTTGCTGGTCATATGTGGCGATGTCAACAGCCACACGATGCACGGTATCGGCATAGGTATCAGGACGCAAAGCCTCTCGGCCAATGAACGCCAACCCGACTTTTGCTCCGTAACCTAGACAGGGCTTGGACCGGCGACTTGCCCGCAATCAATTTGGTAGTCTGCGAAGAACCGTAAACAATCACGCATCGGCCGCATCGATGGCTGAATCCTCGAGCTGCTGCGAGCCGCCCTTCCATGGAACCACCGCAATGGCATCAGCGAGGTCGGAATTGACCATGCAATGCTGCGAGCAAAGAACGCAGGCATCACCGGCTCGGAAAATGAAGATTTGCCAAGAATCGCGCCTTTGACCAGCAGGGTCATCGCCATGCTCCACACGGGAATCCCCGGCACATTGCTGGAGAACACCTGATAGGTGAGCGCTGGGCCCACATATTTAGAGTATCCCCCCGCCTTGTTCGGCCGGAATTCGTCGAGCATAGACGGCTGACCGATTTCGGAGTCAAGGAACCGGAGCAGTTCACGACGCCTGAACTGGCGCATATACCGTTTGAGCTCAATCCGCACCATGTCAGGCTCATATCCGGTGATTGCGGGAATCAGCAGTTCAGCCTGACGCCGCAGCTCAAAATCCGGATCGGCCCATAGTTGGGCCGCGTCGGCCACGATGTCGAGAATATCGTTGACACTCATCGCGGCAAGCGTGCGGTTGCGAACATCGACAAGCTGCTTGGCAAGGGAAGTCACCTTTGAGCCATCCAGTCGCGGATAGCGCAAACGCTTCACCCCATCCGATGTGGCGACCTCATAGATTTCGTAATCCGAAACATCCACTCCCGAGGCAGGTGGAAGACATCAATGGCCTGACTCACGGATCATCAACGGTTGGCACTGATGACCTCGTCTACCGCGATTGAGCACCCACGAGCTCGGCTCCCTTCGCCCTGCCCTGCAGCAGGAATCCGTCCGGGGTCCGATGGCCGAGGTCCTCGGTCAGAATACCGATGCATGAATTCCAATTGGCAAGGTCGTAATGGCTATCACACCGGTCTCACCATCCTTGACGGGAGTCAGCGTTTCCGGATCGAGGAAGACCGTGCGCACCCAGGCGGGGTTCGCCTTGAGATAGTTGCTGGTGCCATCCGTATACCACGACAGAATATTTTGGTCATAGATCTGCGAGCTCAACTCGGTCATGCCATACATGTTGACGCAGTGGTGGCGCGGCACCCCCAGTGTCTGTTCCAGCTCATCAAGCATCTGGTCTTCGGTGATGTCGCGCTTAGTGCTCTTGAAGCCGCCAGTGTCGAACAACCGGCTATCGGGGGCCAGCGCGAACGTCAGATCATGCTCATGCAGGTAATCGAACAGATACAGATAGGACGACGAGACACCCATCAGCATCACCGGTTCACCGTCAGACACCGCACGGTTAAGGAAGGCGATGATTTCATCGAACTTGAGTCCATGCTCGTCGAAGAACACACCGCTGCCTTCGCTGCCGCAGCACTCCACGGCCTTGGTAAGGTAGCGCGACAGGGAGGAGTTCTGGTTCATGTCCCATGCCGGCGAAATCACGGCGATGCGGATACGCTCTCGATCCGGCATGATGAAATGACGGAACGGCACAATCATTGATTCATCCCACACCTCAAGATCGGGATGGAAGTTGCGCCCACGCATCTTGCCGCCATGCGTGGTTCCGCTCGTCATGAATACGGCTTCGCACTGCTCGGTCGGTATGGTCGAAAGGTCAAGGTGCTTGAACCCGTCCACCGGCATCGGCGGAATCTCCCGCCAATCCTTGAGCGTTGCGGGGGTGACGCGTTTAGCCGCGCAGTAACGACGGTACGGCAGATCATACGTGTACTGATAGATGAACACGTCGCGCGCCAACGCACCAAACGCCTCTTCCGGGGCCTGCTCACAGCCATAGGTATGGATAAAATCCAGAATCCCGCGCTTGATACGACGCGCGTCATCCATCACATCAGTCATTGCATCGCTCCTGTCAATATCCAATATCAACCAGCATTATCGTTCATCGTACGCCGCAGCGCCAGTCCCATCCGCCGGATCGGCTGCTGGAACATCCACGGACGCCGGCGCACGATGCTTCGCCACCAAATCCGGAAGAGCGACGAAAAGCGCATTGAGAATGATGGCGCTGAATACACCGACCATGATGTTGTTGCCAAGGAACACGCTTGCGCCGCCGGTCAGGCCGGAGAGCGCCTTGGGCAGGGCGATGCCGAGCAACAGAGACATGCCGATGACCGTTTGACGGCGCTCGTCATCAGCGACCTTGCGCAGGGCGCGCAGGCCGGTCACGATTAGGCTGGCCGCAGCCGGCAGGAAAATGCCTCCGACGACTGCCGAGGGAATGACGGACAGCAACGCGCCCGCCTTTGGCACGAAGCCCAGAATCAGCAACAGCACAGCGGCGATGATCACAGGCGTGCGCGTGCGCAACTTGCCTTCGCCGGTCAGGTTGAGCAGGCCGACATTTTGCGGGTAGGCGGTGGTGGTGAATCCACCAATCAGCGAGGAAATGGCTGAACCGGCCGCCTCGCCGGCAAGACCGTAGCGCACCTGCTTGCGTTCGAGGGACGTGCCTGAATCTCAGAAGCCGCCTGATAGACGCCGAGAGCTTCCATGACGGCAACCATGTAGGCAATGAAGAACGGATGAAGATCTTCCAGTCAAATGTGAACGGACCGTAGGCAGGAAGGTCGGCAGGCCCAGCCATCCCTTGGATGCCACAGGAGAGAAGTCCACCATGCCAAATGCTGCGGCGACCACGGTGCCGACGACGAGCGCGATGAGGAATGAGAACGACTTGAGCAGGCCCTTGCCGAGCAACGACAGGACAAGCACAATCGCCGTGGTCAGAATCGACACGGTCAGGATGTGCGGATCGGCGAACGTCTTGTCGCCGGGAGCCCCGCCTAGAAACTCGCTCAGCGTGAATCCAGACAGCGAGACACCGACCATAAAGATGACCACGCCCGAATCATCGGAGAGAACAGGAACCGCATCCGCTCTATCACACCGGTCAGGCACAGCAACAGGAACACAAGCGAAGCGATGAGAATGGACGAACTCGCCGCCCCCAGCATGCCGGCCGTACCTGCCGCGATCATCAACGCGTCAAAACGCGGCTGACGGCCCCTGCACCACCGGCAGGCGAACCAGCCGAGTGGCCTGAACCAAAGTAACCAGACCAGAGACGATGAAGATGGCGTTAATCATATTCGACGACAGGGCAATAGGTAAGCCGATTGCTCCGGCCACAAACACCGGATCAAGCCAGACGTTGGAAACAAGCACATGCTGGAAACCCAGCAGTACGTTCTGGGCGGTCAGCTCCTTGCGTATTGACATACGCTTCCTCTCTCTCAACGCGTATATGGGATGCCGAGCCGAACAGAGGAGTTCAACCGTCGCATTCCCTACGCGAGTGTTAGCTCACAGGTTCGAAGGGTTCGGCACATACCGTCTCAGCCTAAAGCACCCCTTACGAATCGGTTTTCGCACGTCACCGTAACAAACCTTGACATCTCCGTCAAGAAGATTCGTGCTTTTCGGCAGCTGCCCGATGTGAGATAACAAACAGTTTTACGAATGGAGAAGGAATCGAAGCAATGCGGCCAGACTCACCAACCCACAGGACCATGGACTTGGAGTCGGCGGGAGTGTAGTTGGAGTCGCCGGTGGCGCCGGCAGCGATATCGGCGGCAGTATCGCGGCCGGGCAGTTCGCGGGTTTCGCGGCGGATGGCGTTGCGCCAGAGGCGGGCGCGGTTGGAGCGTTGTACCTCCACGATATTGCCGTCACGGCCTGCGGCGAAAACGCTCTCCTGGTCGCCGGTTTGCATGCGTTTGACTTCGCGGCGCAGTTGGCGATTCTCTTCTTCGAGGACCAAAATGCGCGCGATACCGGAAAGGTTGATGCCTCATCCTGGCTCAGGCG
>ENA-OQAS01001220-OQAS01001220.1-human-gut-metagenome-genome-assembly--contig:-NODE-1220-length-12460-cov-2.872618_pt1 | contig 12460 bp, 10 predicted proteins | sample MGYA00242733_ERZ504523 | MGnify/ENA primary metagenome ERZ504523 (study PRJEB26092, sample SAMD00036239) | human gut metagenome | host: Homo sapiens | study: EMG produced TPA metagenomics assembly of... | reverse complement strand
CGAAATGGGCGTATCCAACAAGATCACAAGTATTGCCATTCCTCTTGGCGCTACTGTAAACATGGATGCCGTATCCATCCTGATGTCATTCATGATCATGTTCTTCGCCAATGCATGCGGAATTAACATAAGCATTTCCATGATGATCATAATCCTTCTGGCAAACGTACTCCTGTCAGTAGGAACCCCGGGAATCCCAGGCGGCGCTATCGCATCCTTCGCAGCCTGCAACCATGGCAGGACTTCCCGCAGGAGTTATGGGCGTTTACATCAGCATCAACACTCTCTGCGATATGGGCGCAACCTGCGTCAACGTTATCGGTGATATGGCCGGATGTGTGGTTCTGAAGGAAAAAATTAAATTGGAAGATTAAACGCAAAAAGAAAAGCTATTGTTTCTAATCGATTTAATGCCAAAAGTTGCTGTGCATTTCTATAACTGAAACGCACAGCAACTTTTTTATTTACAGCAATCTTTTCGTCATGTTAATCTACACCGAATAACTGCTCCTAGTTTATTGGTTAGACTGCTATCTGGCTCTATTTCTTTAATCCGGTTGTAACCTTGCAGTTAGTTACTTTCAGGCTTCCTTCAGAAGCAAAGAGTGACAGGCTTTCTCCCGGACGTTTATATGCTCTTGCATTTAATGCAACACCGTCTACATAGATTGTAGCAATTGTATCATCTACGATCATTTTGATATTGTATTTCTTACCAGGTACCAGTTCCAGCGGTCTCTCCAGTCCGATATTCTGGTTTGCAGGCCATGGCCAGTTTGGTTTTTTCTCAAATACATATCTGTCTTCTGTTACATTAAATACGAACTGGTAAGACTCAGCTTTATCCTCATCTTCATAGAATCTCACACCGAAAGTTCTGGTTCCTTCTGTGAATTCCACATCTGCTTCGAATTTGAAGATATCTCCTGTATCTTTTGCAACTACTTTTTCTGTACTCTTAGTTGGAGTATCAATTACAAAATCTTCTGTTTTTTCTTCTTTATCAAATGCATTCCATACAGTTTCCGGATTCTTACACCAAGAGTTCCGTCTTCTCTCTGATAAACCTCATGTGCCATAAATGTTCCTGCCCAGATGAAGTTATTGTCATCATCATCCTGATCCTTGGTAGCAACCCAGCCAAAGAGGATTCTCTGTCCGTTCAGTTCAAAAGTACGTCCTGCATAATAAGATCTGCCGTCAAATGCATCATCTTTCGGTGCGATCCATGGACCTTCCAGACTCTTGCTCATACGGTATACCATTTTACTTCTGTCACTGTATTCTGTCACAATATGATACCACCAGTCACCAATCTTAAATAAGTCCGGCATCTCATGCATAGTATAGAGATCCGGCGCCCAGAAATCTCCTTCAAACTTCCAGTTTTTCAGATCTTTGGATGTGAATTTAACAGTTCTTCCTGTCTGTCTTGTCTTTGGTCCCTGTAATCTTGCGCCAAGGATCAGCAGATACTGATCATTTTCCTCATCGCGGATCACCCATGGATCTCTCCAGTCATCCGGGTCATAACCTTCCTGTGGTGTGAAGGTAAGTGCATCCTGAGTTTTGTGCCATGTTACAAGATCATCGCTGTATGCATGCATCAGAACCTGAGATGGTTTTCCAAGTGCCGGATAATCGCGGTTATAGCCTGTATAGAAAATATGATACTGTCCTTCTGCCTCGAAAACACTTCCTGCAAAGATAAACTGATCCTGCTCTTCATCTGTTCCTCTCGGAATTGCCACACCTTTATCTTCGTAATGTACAAAATCAGAAGTTGTTGCCAGATCCCAGCCAAATGGTTCTCCAAATGGTCCCGGTTTTCTGGTATCTCTCTGATGATATAAATAGAATTTATCTCCATGTCCAAATGGCATGCAATCGCCAAACCATGTTCCCGGGAACTGATAGTATAATTTCTGCATAGTCTTAATCTCCTTTTTTATACTTTATTTCACTTTACAGGCCTGCTTGTACTTTTCCGGCAAGCCTGTTATTTACTCATAAATCAAACTACTGTTATCAGGTAATTCTTGCATATTATCAACCTTTTACTGCACCTGCTGTCATACCTGCCAACATCTTCTTGCTACTGAAGAAGTAGAAAATAAATACCGGAAGTACTGTTACAGTGATGGCTGCAAATGTACCACCCCAGTCTGTCAGTCCCATGCTTCCTACGAAGTCATTTAAACCAAGTGTAATGGTTTTCATATCTGTAGATCTGGTAAATGTATAAGCATTAATATACTCATTCCAGCAGAATACTGCCTGCATGGTTGCTACTGTGATAATAGAGTTCAGTGACATCGGAACCACCATCTTAAAGAAACATCCTATCGGTGAACATCCATCAATGATCGCTGCTTCCAGCATTTCTTCAGGGAAGAATTTGCTAAATGAATAAAACAGCTGAATGGAATAAGACAGTGAAAAAGCAATCTGTGGCAAAATAATTGCCGGGTATGTATTGATCAGTCCCATCTTATTAAAAATAGTAAACAATGGAATCAGTGCAACCTGCATAGGAAGCATCAATCCAAGAAGGAAATAATTAAGGACAAATTTTCTGCCTTTGAATTTGATTTTGCTTAATGCAAATCCAGCCATCAGTGCAAATAAAAGCAGAGGAATCAGTACACCGATCAAAACAATGATACTGTTTTTAAAATAAGTCAGCATATGGCTTTTTGTAAAAACATTGATAAAGTTTGTCAGCACCCATTTTGACGGGAGTGCATATGCCGGTAACTGTCTGAAATCATCCAGTGACTTAAAACTTGAAGTAAATACATAGAAGAAAGGATAAACCTGCATCACAACAAGGATTAATGCGATAACCCATTTAATGATGCTCGGAATGGTTGTTTTTTTCTTTTTCATTCGTCATCCCCTCCTCCTGTAAATTTACGGAATAACATTCCAACTACCATACAGATGATTACGATCATGATCGCTACAGAACTTCCGTAACCATATTTCATACTGCTGAACGCCTGTTTATACATATAAGTTGTCATAAGTTCAGAAGCATTTCCCGGTCCTCCATGTGTTAACAGATAAGAGAACTCGAAAGATCTCAGGGAACCATTCAGTACCAGCAGACAGTTTGCAATGATAACCGGTTTAATATAAGGAATTCTTACATAAAGATATTCCTGCCATGTTGATGCTCCATCGATCAGTGCTGCTTCTCCCAGTTCATCCGGAACACCGATCAGTGCTGCATAAAAGATAACCATATACAGTCCCAGGTATTTATATGCTTCTACAAAAGCTGTTACATACAGTGAAATCTGAGGATTGGAAATCCACTCCATCAGTTTCAGAGATGGATCGATGAATGATAATACCTGATTCACAATACCGGTTGGAGTTACTGATAATAACTTTGTAAAAATCTGGCAAATCGCTACAGAAGAGATAACTACCGGAATATAATACAGAGTCTGTAAAGCAACTCTTCCTTTTTTAATACGACTGAGGAGAATCGCAAATAATAAACCTCCAAATACCTGAATTGCCACATTAATTACAGTATAAACAAGAGTATGCCCTATTGTAGCTCTGAAAACTTCATCCTGCGTAACAAGTTCTATATAGTTTTTTAATCCTACAAATACTTTCTCTCCAACACCACTCCAGTCAAAAAAGCTATAATAACCAGCCCATATGATGGAAACAATTACAAATGCTGTATAAATAAGAAATGCTGGAAAGATGAATAAAAGGATGACTGACTTTTTTCCAAATGCTTTCTGCACAATTCTCCCTCCTCTCTTTCTCTGAAAGAGACTGACAAGGCAGCTGTCAGTCTCTGTTTATTATTATTGAAAAATCACTTACTTTTTACAAAAGAATCACAGGTTTCGATAAATTCATCCGGAGTGGTAATTCCCTGAGCCAGTTTCTGCTGTTCATCTGCAATTTGGGTCAGATTTTCTGAATCAAGCTTATCATCCCATGAGGTCCATGCTGTTTCAGCATTTTCAAATAACGGCTGAAGATCATAGAAAAGCTGTGGAAGTCCTTCTGGAATATCATCGTTAAACGGTGAGAAAATATTTCCTTTGTTGTAACAAGCCTCTGAATAATGTTCACATGCATAATCAAAGAATTCCTGCATAGTGTCGTCATATGTAGCCTTATTATATCCAATACCAAATCCTGCGTGAATTGGAATATTTGTCTCCATATTATCCATTTCTTCTGTGTCAGGCACAGGGAAAAATCCTATCTGACCTGCATCATACATATCCTCAGCAAGATTGATCTGACCTGAACCACTGTAGAAAATCCCACCAGTGCCACCATAGAATAAGTCTGTGGCTGAAGTGTAATCTACACTTGCAAATCCTGGTTCAAAATATCCTTTTGTTCCAAGATCATAAACCAGATTTACACCATATTGGCAGCTTCATTTTTGCCAAAAGAGTCTGTTCCAGCCTGATATCCAGTGATAAATTCCGGACCTGTTACTCTCCATGGAGAGAATGAAAGATATCTCATAATCTGCCATACATCTGAACCACCGATAATAACCGGAATTTCTCCTATATCCGCAAGTTTCTGACAGTCTTCTTCAAATTCTTTCCATGTTGTCGGAGTTTCTTTAATACCGGCTTTTTCAAAGAGATCCTTCCTATACATAAAGAATTCACAATATAATCCCTGTGGGAAAAGATACAAATTACCATCATCTGCATCTGTAAGGAAATCTCGTACCGCACCATTCATCTTATCCGCATATCCATTTCGATCTAACTCAGCACCTAAATCCACTAATGCATCAATGTCTTTACATGCTTTAGAAAGTGTTCCATTGGGGCATCCGAAGATATCTGGTAATGTATCACTATTGATATACATCTGTAATTTCGTAAATAATCTTGTTTATCATTAACCATTTCTATTTCATAGTCAATGCCTTTCTCATCACAGAAATTTTTCAACAAATAGTCATAAACCTGATACTGTTCTGTCGATTCTGTTGAGTTTAATAAAGCAGTAATCTTCGTTCTTTTTCCATCGTCCGATTTCTTCGCAGAAGCTGTAACTGCTCCCATGCCTGTCAGAAGACTGGCTGTCATAGCTGCCGTCATGGCAAGTGATAACACTTTTTTTCATGTTCCTCATTTACTTGTTTCCTCCTTTTAATTTGTGTTTCCTCGTTCTTGATGATTTTATTTTAGTCTTTCTGCCTTTTATAAACAATTGGAAATAAAAGTAAAAATAGGAGATTTGTGCACAATTTTATACTGTGCACAAATCTCCTGTTCTATCGTCAGGCAGATAAAATCATCCGCCTCGCTACTTGCCTGATTCGATTAAATGACTTACCTGATACAGTTAACCTCGCTGTTTATATATGTTTCCTGAATTCATTGGGTGTAATACCGTAACGCTTTTTGAATACTTTTATGTAATATCCAAAGTCTTTGTATCCTACCATTCTGCGATTTCATATTGTTTATATTTATTATCTGCAATCAGTTTCTCCACCTGTTGGAACCGGACATCTGTCAGATATTCCAGAAAACTCTTTCCGGCATATTTCTTAAGAAGGCGGCTGATATAGGTTCTGCTTACATGGAATTTCTCAGTCAGATCATCCATAGATAAATCTCCTGAATAATTCTTCTCAATGTAAGAAAGAACACTCTGAACCAGTTTCCGGTTCCGTTCATCAGTTCCTTCTGTATTCTGTTTAATCAGCGTTCCAAACAGATTCAGCAGACAATTCAACACCTCTTCTGTGTTCTCGCACTGACAGATTCTTTTTATTCCATCCTGAAGCACAGAAAGATTCCAGTTTTTATTATGAATTTCACTGTCAACTGCACAGATATATGGAAATTTCATACATCCCAAAAGTAAATCCATTGCTGCAAATTTCACCGGAGATACATCTCCCGGTGCGTTTCGAAACATCTGGTGAAGTTCATCCTCCGCTTTCTCAAAACTGTCCTGAAACAAAGTCATCATAAAATGTGTTTTTTCACCGGAAGTAATCACAAAATCTGTCTGCTTTTCATATTGCAGATCTTCGTATCTGAGTATGATATTCGTACCCAGATAAACACATTGCCTGCATGCTGTCTGTGCCTTACGGTACTGTGCATTTGCCTGATATTCGTCCACTTCTACATCGCTCAATCCAAAATTCATATGTGCTTTCAGATACCGTTCTACTTCTACCTGTATCTTACTGCATGCCTGCAATGCTTTTTCCATACATACTGCGTTTTCTTCTTCCTTTTCAAACAAAAGAATAAAATTATATTCTGCAGTTGCTGTATTATAATCGCTCAAAACATGAATTCCAAAATCATTAAAAATTTCCTCAAAAATATTGATGCATGCAAATTCCTCTATCCATTTATCTCCTGTATGGATTTTATTTTCTCCAACAACTTTTCGCCCTACACACACAATATATTTCTCTATTGTCAGATTCAGAGATTCTGCCTGCTCTTTTACAACTCCTTTTCCCTGGATTCTTCCATACAGAAGATTTCCCGCAAATTTGGATCTCAGCTGCGGAACTGACCTGTTGAAATATTTCTTCAAATCCCGGATTTCCTGCTGTTTTTCCTTCTTTGCATGAATTTTCCCTGCAATCCGGGCAGCCATTGCCTTTAACTCATCATAGTCCACCGGTTTGAGAAGATATTCTTCCACACCAATACTGATTGCTTTCTGAGCGTAGGCAAAACTGTCATATCCTGTCAGTATCACTATAACCGCATTGGGATAAATCTCATGTGCTTTTTCTGCAAAATCCAGTCCATCCATTCCCGGCATCTTCACATCTGTAAGAATCAGATCCGGTTTCGCCTGATCCAGTTTCTCTAGACCTTCCAATCCGTTCCTTGCAGTTGCGGATATACGGTATCCATAATCACTCCATGGGAACGAACATAAGCCATCCAGAATAATATATTCATCATCTAATATCATTACCTGCAATTCCATTATCTCTCATCTCCTCTTTTTTTGTTATTTTCATTGACAGTTTCATCGTATTTCCTGTAAGTAACTCCGACATTACCGTTCATCGGAATTTCCAGTATCACCTGGGTTCCCTTCCCCGGTTCTGATGTAATGCTCATCCTTGCTTTGTTCTGATATACATAATCCAGTCTCTTTCTCACCGCATATACTCCCAGATGGGTATGTGTCCGCTCTGCTTCATGATCTGGCTCTTCCTCTGTCCCCATCAATTTCTCCAACTGCTCCTGTGACATTCCAACGCCATCATCCTTTACTGTAAATACTGCCATTCCATCTGTAATTTCTCCTGAAACATAAAGGAAACAGTCCCATGTCGCATTTTCCACACCATGAACTACCGCATTTTCCACCAGTGTCTGAATAGTCATCTTCGGAATCTCTAATTCATTTAATCTCTCATCCACTTCAATATAAGATGTAAATTTATCTCCATATCTGGTTTCCTGTATGTAAAGATAATCCTGTACATATTTTATTTCCTCACGAATATAAACCATACTTCTTTTATTACTGATACTTGCACGCATCAGACTGCTGATAGAAGTAACCATATGACAAATATTATCCTCGCCCTTCTTTCGCGCCATCCAGTTGATTGTATCCAGTACATTATAAAGAAAATGCGGATTGATCTGTGCCTGCAAAGCCTGGAATTCAATATCTTTGTTAACTGTTTCCATCTCCACAACCTGTTTTATCAGCTGCTCTATTTTCTCTATCGTCTGGTTGAAAACAGAATTCATGGCTCCAATCTCATCCCTTCTTCCTTCCGGAAGACGGACAGAAAAGTCACCCTCCGCAAACTGCTGCATTGCTTTACTTGTACGCTCGATCGGACCGGCGATTCCCTTTGCCAGAATATTAGCAAGAAAAATACACAACATCAAACTTGCCAGAATAAGCATGATTGTCGTTTTCTGTAATCCTCTGGCTGTTTTCTGCAAGAAACTCATAGGAATCATTCCTACAACTGTAAGTCCTGTGTCAGAACTTCTCTGATATACACAGTCATAACCCTGTCCATCTGCAGTAAACAGAAAATCTCCTGTGTTGCCTGATATTTTTTCTATCCAGCTTCTGTCACTGATCGTCGCATCATTCTCTGCACTCTCTATCAGAACATTTTTGTCATTGTCCAGAAGAAAAATATGTGCAGACAAAGAATCTCTGGCTGTGATCGTCATTTTTTTCAGATAACTCAGTTTAATAGATGCTCTCAATATTCCCACTGGCTTCATAGCCAGAGAATCTTTGATCTGCTTTGCCATATACATCAGGCCTTCCTCAGAAGCATTATAATAAATACAGCGCCCTTTTGCCTGCTCCGCCAGTTCACAGGATATCTGAGCGGTCTTTTCATGAATCTCACGATTATTTGCCAGCAGATGATTTGCTCCGTTATAACCATACAGCTGGATATCATTCATATAAATACTTGTATATCCCTGCAAAAGCAGCCTTCTGATCTGCCCCGATCTTGAATAATAGGAATACAGCTCTGTACCATCCGATTTATATGGTTCATCAGACTCCAATTCCTCCTGAACCGTATTGTTATTTGCAATATACTCAAATGAATTCCTCACCATATCAAAATAATGATCCAAATTCACCGACAACTCGTTCACCACTCCCGCAGACTGCTTCCTTGTCTGTTCTGTCACAATTGAAGATGCAGACATATACTGCGAAACACTGGCAGCCAGCAAAACAACCAATGCTACCCCTAATGTACAATACAGAATTTTTCTCTGTATTGACAGATTAATATACCACTTCTTTAAATTTTCATCTCTCTTTTCCCTTTAATGCCCCTTTATTTTTCCCGGTTTTTACTGCTACAGTCTATTTCGAACAGTGAAAAAGCCGACACACTGTTTCCAGTCAATGTATCGGCTTTACTGCTTCATTTTATTATGTTCGGAATTTTATTATGTAGGTATATTCCGTAACTTTTTCTGTTTTACAGATACTGACTGAATTCCACTTTCTCCCTATTCGGACCCTCAATGGTAAAGAATTTTACACCATTTTCCCAGAATGGCAGGAAATGAATGGTATCCTGTGTGGAGTTTAAACCAGCTTCATTAATATACTGGAAAATCTCCTCAATATCTCTCACATCAAGCGCAACATGATCAATCGCCCCATGCTCCATCTTCGCCGCATGATTCTCATAAGTCTCCACAACCAAAGTTCCCAGCTTCAGAAAAACAACCTTCTCATTCGCTTCCTCATTCACAGTCTCAAACGCCGTCTCAAATCCCAGCTTATGATAAAACTCCACCGTTTTGTCAATATCATTCGTCGGAATCCCGATATGCTGTACACCTGTTGAATAGTTCTTTAAGTCCATAATCATTTGCTCCCTTCTAGTCAATCGGATATTCGCAATCCGCTTCTGCTACATGGCTCATTTTTCTACAATATACTCAGAAAACAATTTAATTGTCAATAGCCGTTATAAATTCTTTTTATTTGCTTTTCTATTTTGTACAAAATTCCCATGACATAGAACTCTAATACCTGATAAAATAAATACGACATAAAATGTCGCTTACACAACGTCAGACGAGCAGGCGGCATTTTTGCATTTATATGGAGTTTTTGTTACTACCCACTCCAGGTCCTGATTGTCGGACCACTCTGCCGCTTCATCTTCCGCCACCTATTCGCCACCACAGCCCAGGATTAGGAAAACTCACCTGTTTAAATAATATAAAAACCATCCTGTTTCTAATCATATCAATGATATCATACAGGATGGTTTTTTATATTTTTATTCATAAAACCAGACAGATACTCGCAATCCAATTTCGCTACTTACTTAATTCGGTTAAATTCTGTTTCTGAGAATCTCCGTTTTACATCTGTGTATTTTATCGATTTTACTATAACTAATTCCAACACCTAAAATCTCACCAGTATATTTCGGTAATTCACCTAATTTTCCCATAAACCGTAGCATATAATCCTTATCTCTAATCTGTTCAATGGCTTCTTCCGGTGTATGGTCCACTTTTAATTCTAAAATAATACATGTGTCCGATCTGTCTTCTGGATAAAAAATAAAATCAACAAACCCCTTCCCTGACTTATCCTCTCTCTCCACACGGTATCTATCTCTCGCTGCCAAATAAACAAGATTCACAACCACTGATAATTCTGTTTCATTATTGTAAGAAGGATTGGGGTCTCTGTATTGTGAACATAAGCCAATATATTCTCCATAGTTTCTGTATCCCCATGAAGTGTGGCCTCCAGCATACGCTCAGATTCTTTCGCCAATCTGTATACATATCCCAATGAAGCTTCTTTCTGAACCATCTCATCAAATTTGTCCATCAATTCTTTATTAGGAATATACACCTTTCCATTATAGTAGCTTAAAAAACCATATACTACCATGGCAGATAAAATTTCTTCTCTGGTCAGCAGATTCAGAGAAGTGGCCGCATACTCCTGAATCTTCGCCTTGACACCCTCACCAGAAATCATAAGCGCAATATCTTTACGCACATCTGCAATATTATTCTCAACGTAATAGAATATTTCATCATATGGTCCTGAACTTGTCCAGTAACTGCCCAGATTATTATTCTCTAAGGCTGCCACAACCGATCTTGGATTATACATTCTCTCCCCATTTTTAGTAAAATATCCATCATACCATTCACGTAATCCTTCCCTGGTCACATTCAGCGTTTCTTCTTTTCCGGCATTGTTCTCGCAATATCTTTCATAAAGCATATCAACTTCTTTATCTGAAAATCCAAATACATTACCAAACTTAGACTCCGAAGCCATCGTATACTCCATGAACATGTTTAATTCAGATCCACTGGAATACTTGGCGATTGGCAATATTCCCGTCATATATGCCAATGCAACATACGGCTTATCCTTTAACAATCCCTTCAAAAATAGCAAATAAGACTTTTTATCATCCTCTGTCACAAACGGCATATGAAATACCGAATCCCATTCATCAAAGACAAAGACAAAACGTTCTTTTTTTTCCGCAAAAATCCTCTGTAGGTCTTCTCTTACAGAACCATTCTCACGAAAATCAATATCCGGATATCCCCTCTTTAAATCCTCTTTTAAATTCCCCTTTATCTCATCTATATATTCCTTATAACTTATACATTCATCATCAACCACGCTAAAATCAATATAAATTGTATTATACTGGTTCAAATGCCTTCTGTAATCAGCAAATTCTGAGATTTTCAATGTCTCAAATACATCCTCCGACGCAACATCTTTCCCCCAAAAAGCGCCAATCATATTTGCCATCACTGTTTTTCCAAATCTGCGGGGACGTGTCACACACACATGACGATTTCCAACCTCAGCCAATGGAATCAGTTCTCTTAGCATCTGCGATTTATCCACAAAATACGGACTACATACTTCACTTTTATATAACGTATACGGAGATACGCTGTTTAAATAAATTCCCATGTGGACAGTCTCCTTTCTGGACAATTTCCCTTTTCTCTTACTCCAAAATATCATAAAACATACAAAACTGCAATTATTACCAATCTTATATCATTTTCTCCCAAACATCCCCCAGCCAGAACCAGCATCACGATTCCCACCATTACCAACGGCAGAAATCCGTCTATATACCCTTCCAAGTTTCCAGCTCATAATAAATCATATAACAATACAAACTCGCCACAACCACAACCAAGGTCAACACCACAAATGCAACAGAAACTCCAGCTGAAAACAATCCACTGGCATACAGCGTATCAACTGTGATTAGATTCAAAACCGCCCATCCGATAATCAGAAACAACTCCGTCGTCACCATACGATGAAAAATAATATTACTGATTACCAACAAAACAACATAACCAATCACACCACCAGCCAGAATCCATCCACCAGGAATTCCTGCACGCACCTTCTCTGCCTGAAAAATGCCCTGCGCCATCCAGTTTACCGCCATAATCCCACAAGCCGCCGTCGCCACCAGCAAAATCCCCGACAGCCACAACGGAACATGTCTCTCCGGATAAAAAGCCACACCCCACCAAACCAGATAACACCCCGAACAGGCTGCAAGCATCAAAATCCCTTTAAACAACGTCCCCATAGCCGTTCCATAATTTGAAAACATCCTATCACTCCTCTAGAATACCTATAAATCATCTTATATATTTATAATTGTAAATCTTTTCTCTAACAGAATCAACATCTTTACATCCAGCATTGCAGTCATTACTGTTCCCTCTTACACAGCCAATCCCCAGCGCGAAGCAGCATCTCTCTGCAGGTGAATTTGGAGGGGGCTTAGTAACTCTTAGGTGGGGGGAAATCCGCGTTATGAAGAAAAATAGCAACCTGTCTGAGCGGAGTCTGCAACGGAGCGAGTTTTGCATTTTTTCTTCATGCTTTTAGCGGATTTTCCACCTTAGAGTTACTT
>ENA-OQAS01001219-OQAS01001219.1-human-gut-metagenome-genome-assembly--contig:-NODE-1219-length-12462-cov-2.788407_pt1 | contig 12462 bp, 11 predicted proteins | sample MGYA00242733_ERZ504523 | MGnify/ENA primary metagenome ERZ504523 (study PRJEB26092, sample SAMD00036239) | human gut metagenome | host: Homo sapiens | study: EMG produced TPA metagenomics assembly of... | reverse complement strand
TATCCCGCGAGGTGTTTTGGCATGAATATGCCAAAATCCCGAGACATACAAGCCAAAATTCCATTGCCGCAGGCAATCTGGAATGAATTTTGGCTACGTTACTGTGAACGGAGTGAACAGTAACGAAAAAGCTGAAGAGCGGATTGTTGCGCGGATGTGTTTTGTGGTGTATAATTAAATGCAATAGGCTTGTGAACAGTAGCTCTGTAATTTAAGCAAGGATATAAGGTGAACAATTTTGAAAAAGACGATAGAAGAACTATTAAGTGGAAATTTCAGACATGAACATCCGCAGCTCCTTTTTTTCGCAGGACAAAATAGAAGTGACTCTGAAAGCAGGTGATGTGTACAAAGGGGAACTGTATTTCGGAACAGAGGATAATCAGAAAATACGTGGATATATTACATCTTCCAACAGGCGCGTGGTACCGGGAACCGAGAAATTTTCGGGAACTACGGTGAGACTGCAGTATGGAATTGACGGTGCGGGGATGCACCCGGGTGAGAGACATGAGGGATGGCTTTGTTTCACCACAGACATTGGAGAATATAAGCTGCCATTTCTTATTCAGACAGAGAAAGCAGAACTGAAAAGTGCAGCCGGAGATGTGCCGGATATGGATACCTTTGTGAATATTGCAAAGGACGATTTTAAAGAAGCATATCGTGTTTTTACAGACCGCAGATTTGAACTTCTGTTAAGAAATGCCGGACAGAAAGAGAAAGCTCTTTATAAAGGACTCTCAAAACAGCCTGTGACATTTCAGCATGTAGAAGAGTTTCTGATCGGAACGGGAAAAAGGATCCTGTAAAAATTGAACTGAAGGCAGATCAGAACAGCTTTTATGATATCAGTGAATCTGTCCGCGAAACTTTTGCAGTCCAGAGGAGCGGATGGGGACATCTCAGGCTGGAGGTAGAGGCGAAAGGCGATTTTCTGGAAGTTTCCAGGCATGTGGTCACAGATGAGGATTTTATAGGAAGCTATTATCAGGTGGAATATGTAATCCGTAAAGAAAAGCTGAAAAAAGGACGTCAGTTTGGTGAGATCACTGTGAAGAGTCTTATCAGCAGCTGACTTATCAGATCACTGCATCCATGGAATCGAAGTGCAGCTCAAACAGAGATTCATGTGAAACGGCATAAGCTGGAACTGTTACGTGACCTTGCAGAATACTCCTGCAAAAGAATGGACAGTAAGACATGGATCGGCAGCAGCAGATTTGTCCTTAATCAGTTAAGGGAAGAAGGCTGTGATTATCCGGAATATCAGATGTATGAAGCATACATTCTTCATATGGAAGAAAAGGATGAGCAGGCAAGAGAAATTCTGAAGAAATTAAACATCAGAACTTGTCAGAGAGAATCTGGAACTGGCAGGTGCTTACCTTTATCTCTGCGTTCTTACAGGATTGCACAAAGACAGAGAACAGGCGATAAGACGTCTGTACAATTTCTTTCTGCAGAAGGAAGACAGTTTCCTGTTGTTTAAACTCTGGCTGGAGATGAATCCGGAGGATAAGGGTTCCCCTTCAAGGCTGGTATTTATGATGGAGGAACTTTTTGAGAAAGGCTGCAGGAGTCCGTTTCTGTATCTGGAAGCATGGAATTATATCAGCAGTGATACAACACTTCTTCACAGAATGAGCAGTTTCTGGACACAGGTATTTTTATTTGCGGGAGAGAAAGGTCTTCTGACAGAAGAGCTGGTGATGAGATTTGCCTATCTTACAGGGTATGAGAGAGAATTTTGTACCAGTATGTACAGAGCACTGGCAATGGGATACGATGCTTTTGAATCCGATGATACGCTGGAAGCAATCTGCAGATATATCATGCTTGGAAATCCGAGAAAACCGGAATATTTCAGATGGTTTTCCCTGGCAGTGGAGAAAGGAATCCGTCTGACAAGGATATATGAATATTATGTGGAAACAATGGATACATCTTATCAGAGAGAACTTCCAAAGCCCCTTCTGATGTATTTTACCTATAATAATACTTCTCTTGCAGATGATAAAAAGGCATTTATTTATGCAAGTATTGTGGGAAACAGAGGCCGTCAGCCACGGACATATGCGGATTACAGGGATCATATGAAGATTTTTTGCCATGCGCAAGGCGAAAGAAGGACGGATGAATGAGAATTATGCGGTCCTTTATCAGGAATTTTTAAGCAATCCCAAAACAGAAGGACAGGCAAAACTGCTCGCGCAGAAGCTGTTTACACACAGACTGTACTGTGATGATAAGAAGATACGCTATGTGATCGTGCGCCATGAACAGCTCAGGGAAGAAGAAATTTACCCATGTATCCAGGGCGTAGCTTATCCAAGAATTTATACAGATGATGCGGTGATCCTGTTTCAGGATGGGAAGCAGAGAAGATATGTATCAACAGTAGATTATAATATCAAGAAATTATTTGATGAGCGTGAACTGACAGATAAGGTTCTTGGTTTTCATATTGAAGAGCCGGGACTGGTACTTCACTGCAGTGAGCATACAGAACTGAAACCGGAGAATCTTCAGGCATTCCAGAGAATCCCGGAGTCAGAGGAATTTTCAGATGAATATCAGAAATGTATCAGAGAGAAGCTGCTTTCTTATTATTCCGAACACACCAGAGCAGAAGAAGCAGATAATTATCTGAGACAGATGGATTATAAGAAATATGCGGCTGTAGACAGAACAGCTCTTCTGGAAGTACTGATCTCCAGAGGAATGTATCAGCAGGCAATGTCCATTGTTTCCCAATTCGGATATGAAGGAATCCGCATAGAGAGCCAGCTGAAGCTGACCAGCAGAATGCTGACAAGATGTGAGATGGAGGAGGATGACGAATTGCTTGCCCTTGCATCGGATGTATACAGACGCGGAAAATATGATGAAGTGATCCTGAAGTATCTTATGGAATACAGATTTGGTCCTGTAGATGAACTGATATCTGTATGGAAAAGTGCGCAGGGCTTTGAGATGGATACTTATGAACTGGAAGAGAAGCTTCTTGGCCTTCTGATGTTTACTTCTGATTACAGGAAAGAGGGAGAGAAGATCCTGGAGGATTATGTTCATCACAGCGGAAAGGAACGTATTACAGGAGCATATCTTACGCAGACTGCATATGGTGCATTTGTAAAAGAATATCCGATGAGTGTTTTTGTAAGAAGTCTGCTGGAGCGGGCTTATGATGAGAAATGGCCGGTTGATTTTGTATGCAGTCTTGCTCTTCTGGAAGCGTATTCCAAAGAAAAAAAACTGGAGAAAAAACAGCTTTGCAATGCAGAGGAGATTCTTCAGAAATGTGTGAAACAGGGAATGTACTTTGCGTTCTTCGGGAAACTTCCGGTATCTGTCTTAAGTCCTTATCAGTTGGATGATAAAACCTTTGTGGAATACCATGCAGATCCGTCTGCAAAGGTGACACTCTATTATGCACTGGATGCAGGCCTCGGAAATCAGGTGAAATATCAGACAGAGCCTTTGCGTGATTTATATGAAGGTATTTTTGCAAAATCATTTACATTGTTCTACGGGGAGACATTGCGGTATTATTTTGAATCAGTAACAGGAGAGCGGGTAAATCGGACACAGGAGAGGGTACTTACAATGAATAAGATTGAGGGTACACCTGTAAGCAAATATCATATGATCAATCAGATGCTCTCTGCACGCAGACTGGATAAAAAGAAAGAAGTGTTTTCACAGGTGAAGAAGTATCTTCGCCAGGAACAGTATGTGAAGAAGATGTTTGTGATCGAGAAAGAAGAGCAGGAACAGATTGTCCTGAAACCGGGAGGAACAAATGAACGAAATTCGTGATTTGATCGTGGGAATTGATTTTGGCAAAGAGTATTCTCAGATATGCTATTATGACAGAAAAGGAGACGAGGCACGTTCTCTTTCTATGAAAGCGGGTGGAAATCAGTATGAGGCTCCCTGTATTCTGTGCTGGAGACCGGAGCAGAAAGACTATTGCGTAGGACTGGAAGCAGATTACTTTGTCCGGGAAAAGGGCGGAGTCATGATCGATGATGTCTATGGAATCTGTGAAAAAAAGTGATTCTGTGCTGGTGGAAGGACAGGAACTTGCACCATGGGAGATCCTGGCTCAGTTTCTGCAGGGAATGCTTAAATTTCTGGGAGTGGCAGAACTGGTCAAAAATACTAAATGTGTGGCGGTGACACTGCCCGGGCTGACGGAAATTCAGGTTGAGAATTTCCAGAAAGCATTTGAGATAATTGGATTTCCACATGAGAAATATATGCTGCTGGATTATGGGGAAAGCTTCTATTATTATGTGCTCTCACAGAAAAGAGAAACCTGGAACCGCAGTGTGGGATGGTATGCCTTTACACCGGAGAACGTGTCTTTTCGCAAGATGACAATGAACGGTGCAACAAAGCCTGTCACTGTAAAACTGGAAGAAGCTGTGGAGACAGAACTTCCTGCTGAGGGACAGGAGAGAGATTCAGAATTCGGTAAGTTTGTCCAGAAAACACTTGGCAGAGATCTGTTTTCCAGCATTCAGATCACAGGAGATGGATTTTCACAGGACTGGGCAGAGCAGTCTGTAAGGTTACTCTGTTATCAGAAAAGAAAGGTTTTCTATGGAAATAATCTTTTTGCAAAGGGTGCCTGCGCTGCAGGAAAAGAGAAAACAGAGAACAAGGCATTAAAGGATATCGCTTTTTAAGCGATTCTCTGGTTATGGCTGATGTGGGGATGGAAATGAGAGTGATGGGTTCTCCTACCTATTATCCGCTGATCGAGGCAGGAAATAACTGGTATGACAGTAAGGCATCCTGTGAATTTATTCTTGATGATACAGAGGAGCTTGTGTTTATTGTAAGCACGTACCACAGACCGGAGAAAAGAAGGGTAGGAATGATGCTGCCCGGTATTCCGTTGCGTCCGGACAAGACTACCAGATTACGGCTGGAATTACAGTATGTCTCATCTGCAGAATGTAAAGTGACGGTTACAGATCTGGGATTCGGAGAAATGTTCCCTTCCAGTGGGAAAACCTGGACAGAGACAGTAGAATGGTAAAGGAGATGGAGCAATGAGCGGATATATTTTATGTCAGACAAAAAAAGCACAGCGTCCTTATTTTATAGAGAATATCAGTATGAATATTTATTCTATAGAAGAACTCTGTTATTATCTGTACCACAATCTTTACCTTGCTGATCATACTGTTTTTAATGAAGAATTATGCAACTGGCTCAGAGATGAGCTTGAACTTGTGCATCTGGCTGCAAAGCTGAAACAGAATCTGGAGAGAAATGTAAGTGTGGAAGAGATGATCTATCCTGTTTTCAAGGAGATCAATTACCTTACCTATGAGGAGATGAAAGGCTTTAACAGCAGGATTGTGACTTATGGAAAAGAAAAAGCGGCAGTCCGTCAGAAGAGAAAGGGAGATGCACTGACAGAAAACGGAATGTATGTGAACGCCATCCGGGTATACCAGAAACTCCTGGAAAGAGAGGATCTGTCTGAGCAGAGAAAAGGATTCGCAGCTTCAGTGCGCTATAATCTTGGCTGTGCATACAGTTATCTTTTTCAGATGGAAAAAGCACAGGAATGTTTTCTGGAAGCATACAGAGAAGCACATTCAAAAGATGCCTTAAAAGCTTATATCATAGCATACAGCAGTGTTCATGATAAGACAGATTATGATAAGGTTATGGAAGAACTTGAAGTAGATGAAGAACTGAAGAAAGATATAAAAGAAGAAATCAGGCAGTCTCTGAAAGCTTTCGAGTCTGTACCGGAAGAGAAAACAGATGAAAAAAATCTGGATGCCCTTCTGGAGAGACTTATGAAAGATTATCACAGAAGTACAGGTTCATAACTTACTCTTGACAGAGGCGGAGGTGTGTGATAGGATTAACACATACTTTCACATGGTAGAGTGGCTGTGTGATAAATAACAAAACAGATAAAGAGGAGATATTTATCATGAAAAAGAGATCTTTAGCAGTACTCATGGCAGGAGTTATGGCAGCTTCTATGATGACGGGTGTTGTTTCTGTATATGCAGATGCTGACAGTAAGACATTAACTGTAGGATTTGATGCACAGTATCCTCCTTTCGGATATAAAGACGATAATGGAGAGTATGTTGGTTTTGACCTTGACCTTGCACAGGAAGTATGCGACAATCTCGGATGGGAACTTGTAAAGAAACCGATCAACTGGGATTCCAAGGATATGGAACTGAATTCCGGTTCTATTGACTGTATCTGGAACGGATTTACCATTAACGGACGTGAGGATGACTATACATGGTCAGATCCATATCTGAACAATGAGCAGGTGATGGTTGTTGCAGCCGATTCAGGGATTGAGAAGCTGGATGACCTGGCAGGCAAGAATGTAGTAGTTCAGGCCGCTTCCGCAGCACTGGATGCATTAAACAGCGATGATAATAAGGATCTTACAGCAAGCTTTGCATCACTGACAGAGAATCCTGATTACAATACAGCATTCATGAATCTGGATTCCGGCGCTGCAGATGCTATCGCAGTAGATATCGGTGTTGCCAAATATCAGCTTTCCCAGAGAGAAGAAGGCAAATATGTGATCCTTGACGAGCCAATCCAGAGCGAAGAGTATGGAATCGGCTTTAAGAAGGGTAACGATGAGCTGAAAGATACTGTATGGGAAGAAGTCTGAAACTTTATGATGCAGGTGAAGTTGATAAACTTGCTGAGAAGTATGAAGTAGCAGATATGCTCTGCATTGGAGATGATGAGAAATCTGATGATAAAAAAGATGATGCAGCAGAGGATGATGCTTCCGATGCAGACACAGCAAAAGAAGATACAGCTGATACAGCGAAAGATGCTGAATAGTCAGCCGGAACAAAAACAGTTATGATACAAGAGGACAGATCTGTGCAGGCTGTCCGCATTATAAAGGAATGGAGGGTACATTTTGTTGCACCCTCTTTTCTTACTGTACAGGAGAATTTTTCAGGAGGAAAGCTTATGTCTTTAAGTGTAATGCTGCAGCAGCTTGCCAGTGGTATGGTAGTTTCTGTAGAGATTTTTGTAGTGACATTACTTTTTTCACTTCCGCTGGGACTTCTGATCTGCTTTGGCAGAATGTCCAAGAATCCGGCGATACGTGGAATTGTGTCTGCCTACATATCAGTTATGCGTGGAACCCCGTTAATGCTGCAATTGATGGTTGTGTATTTCGGACCATACTTATTTTTGGAATCCGTATTTCCATGGGATATAGCCTGATCGCTGTGTTTATTGCATTCAGTATTAACTATGCTGCATATTTTGCGGAGATTTACAGAGGAGGAATCGAATCTATTTCAGCGGGACAGTATGAGGCTGCAAAGATCTTGGGATACAGCAAAGCCCAGACATTTTTCAGGATCATCCTGCCGCAGGTGATCAAGAGAATCCTTCCATCTGTGACAAATGAGGTTATCACACTGGTAAAGGATACGTCACTGGCATTTGTTGTTGCTGTTTCGGAGATGTTTACAATTGCAAAACAGATTGCAAGTGCACAGACGACTATGATGCCTTTTGTGATCGCTGCTGTTTTCTATTTTGTGTTCAATCTTCTTGTTGCGATTGTAATGGATAAGATTGAGAAAAAAACTGAATTATTATCGCTGACAGGCGGCTGGGTTATAAAATATTTTTTGACTCTGACATCATTTAATTTAAGAGGAATATTTGCTATGGTATTATTTGAAATGAAAAACATAAAGAAGAGCTTCGGCAGCCTTGAAGTATTAAAAGACATTTCACTTCAGGTAGAGGAGGGTGAGGTTCTTAGTATTATCGGACCTTCCGGTTCCGGTAAATCCACACTTCTCCGCTGTGCCACCGGTCTTGAGACACCGGACAGCGGTGAGATCATCAAGCAGGGGGATGTGGGACTGGTATTTCAGAACTTTAATCTTTTCCCCCATTTTTCCGTACTGAAAAATATCACAGATGCTCCAATCAGAGTGCAGAAGAGAAAGAAAGAAGAGGTTTATGCACAGGCAAGAACTCTGTTAAAGCAGATGGGACTTGCAGACAGAGAGAATGCATATCCGTTTCAGCTTTCCGGCGGCCAACAGCAGCGTGTCTCTATTGCCAGAGCATTATGTATGAATCCGAAGATCCTGTTTTTTGATGAGCCTACTTCTGCCCTTGATCCGGAGCTTACGAGTGAAATTCTTAAGGTAATCAAAGATCTGGCAGCAGAACACATCACTATGGTGATCGTTACTCATGAGATGACATTTGCAAGAGATATCTCTGATCATATTATTTTTATGGATAAGGGACTGATCGCAGTTGAGGGGAGTCCAAAAGAGGTATTTGAATCAGAACATGCGAGAATGAAAGAATTTCTTGGTAAATTCCATCAGGGATAAGGTTTTTGTGGTTGCTTTTAGAGGAATGATGTTATATAATTTCAACGTACGTGGTTGAGAAAAACGTACGTACAGAAGTGAAATAAAAGGATTAAAAATAATATCCTATAAAAAACAGGAGAGTGAAGATGAGTACAGACAGATATGTAAGTCCTTTATCAGAACGTTATGCCAGCAAAGAAATGCAGTATATTTTTTCCCCGGATATGAAATTCCGCACATGGAGAAGACTCTGGATCGCACTTGCTGAGACAGAGAAAGAGCTTGGCCTTAACATTACACAGGAGCAGATTGATGAACTGAAGGCACATGCAGAGGATATCAATTATGACGTTGCAAAGGAACGTGAACGTCAGGTGCGTCATGATGTTATGTCTCACGTATATGCGTATGGCGTACAGTGCCCGAAAGCAAAAGGAATCATCCATCTGGGAGCAACCTCCTGTTATGTAGGTGATAATACAGACATTATTGTAATGACAGAAGCATTAAAGCTTGTGAAGAAGAAACTGGTCAATGTTATTGCCGAGCTTTCTGCTTTTGCAGATAAATATAAAGATCAGCCTACTCTGGCATTTACACATTTTCAGCCTGCACAGCCTACTACAGTAGGTAAGCGTGCAACACTCTGGACACAGGAATTCCTGCTTGATCTGGAGGATCTGGAGTATGTTCTGGGAACAATGAAGCTTCTGGGATCCAAAGGTACAACCGGAACACAGGCAAGCTTTCTGGAACTGTTTGACGGAGATCAGGAGACTATCGACAAGATTGATCCGATGATTGCAGAGAAGATGGGATTTAAGGAATGCTATCCGGTATCCGGACAGACATATTCCCGTAAAGTAGATACACGTGTTGCCAATATTCTTGCAGGAATTGCAGCAAGTGCACACAAGATGTCCAATGATATCCGCCTTCTTCAGCATCTGAAGGAAGTAGAAGAACCATTTGAGAAATCTCAGATCGGCTCCTCCGCAATGGCGTATAAGAGAAATCCTATGAGAAGTGAGCGTATTGCTTCCCTTTCCAGATATGTAATGGTAGATGCCCTTAACCCGGCGATCACATCTGCAACTCAGTGGTTTGAGAGAACTCTGGATGACTCTGCAAATAAGCGTCTGAGTATTCCGGAAGGTTTCCTTGCTATTGACGGAATCCTTGACTCTGTCTTAATGTTGTAGATGGATTGGTTGTTTATCCGAAGGTTATCGAGAAACATATGATGGCAGAGCTTCCGTTCATGGCTACAGAGAATATCATGATGGATGCTGTAAAAGCAGGCGGTGACCGTCAGGAACTTCATGAGCGTATCCGTGAGCTTTCCATGGAAGCCGGAAAGACTGTCAAGGTAGAAGGCAAAGATAATAATCTGCTGGAACTGATCGCAGCAGATCCTGCATTTAACCTTTCTCTGGAAGATCTGCAGAGATCCATGGATCCGAAGAAATATATCGGACGTGCCAAAGAGCAGACAGAGAGATTTGTAAATACAGTAGTTCAGCCGATCCTCGATTCCCATAAGGAACTTCTGGGAGTGAAAGCTGAGATCAATGTCTGATCAGTAAATACTTAACATAACGGTTTGGAATATTACAGAATCTGATATAAAGATAATAAGCGTTGCTGTTTCCTGATGATGTCCGGCAGGTCATTCTGCAAGGCCGGGTAAACAGTAATCGGTAAATACAGGAGGAATTATATAATGGTAAAAGCAGTTGTTGGTGCTAACTGGGGAGATGAAGGTAAAGGTAAGATTACCGATATGCTCGCTGAGAAGGCTGATATTATCGTAAGATTTCAGGGTGGTGCAAATGCAGGTCATACAATCGTAAATAACTATGGTAAATTTGCCCTTCATACTCTGCCGTCAGGTGTGTTTTATGATCATACTACAAGTGTGATCGGCAACGGTGTTGCACTGAATATCCCGGTATTTTTCAAAGAGTACAATGAAGTGGTAAGCAGAGGTGTTCCGGCTCCGAAGATCCTTATCTCCGAGAGAGCACAGATGGTTATGCCATACCATATTCTTTTTGACCAGTATGAGGAAGAACGTCTGGGCGGCAAATCTTTCGGATCTACCAAGTCAGGTATTGCTCCGTTCTACTCAGACAAATATGCAAAGATTGGTTTCCAGGTAAGTGAACTTTTTGATGAAGAACATCTGAAAGAAAAACTTGCAAGTGTATGTGCGACAAAGAATGTTCTTCTTGAACATTTATATCACAAACCGCTTCTTAATGTGGATGAATTATTTGCTGAACTTATGGAATATAAGAAAATGGTTGAACCATATGTATGTGACGTATCCCTGTATCTGTGGAACGCATTAAAAGAAGGTAAAGAAGTTCTTCTTGAGGGACAGCTTGGTTCTCTGAAAGACCCGGATCATGGAATTTATCCGATGGTTACATCTTCCTCTACCCTGGCAGGATATGGTGCAGTAGGAGCAGGTCTTCCACCATATGAGATCAAACAGATTGTTACTGTATGCAAGGCATACTCCAGTGCAGTAGGAGCAGGTGCATTTGTTTCTGAAATCTTTGGCGATGAAGCAGATGAACTGAGAAGACGTGGCGGTGACGGCGGTGAATTTGGTGCTACTACAGGCCGTCCAAGACGTATGGGATGGTTTGACTGTGTTGCTTCCAAATACGGATGCCGTCTTCAGGGAACTACAGATGTTGCTTTCACAGTTCTTGATGTTCTTGGATATCTGGATGAAATTCCGGTCTGCACAGGATATGAGATTGATGGAAAAGTAACAACAGAATTCCCGACAACTACACTGCTTGAGAAAGCAAAACCGGTTCTGGAGACTCTGCGGGATGGAAATGCGACATCCGCGGAATCAAAAAATATGAAGATCTGCCGGAGAACTGCAGAAAGTATGTTGAGTTCGTTGAGAAACATATCGGATTCCCGATTACTATGATCTCCAATGGCCCGGGACGTGACGATATCATCTACAGAAATAAATAATAAGGATAAATTTACCTGTCTGATCGGCAGACGGTAAATAAGACTATACGCGGGGAATTTCTCCGGCGTGTCTTTTATATAACTGGAGGCTTATGAAAAAAGATAATAATAAGATAAAAAAATCGGGGCATGGATCGCAATCATAATCCTGCTTCTTGCATGTTGTATGCCGATGATTTTTGCATTCGGGAATGGAGAAGATTCGCAGGTCTATTTTAAAGCCTCGCTTGCAGTGGCGATCATGGTTCCCATCATGGCTTATGCAATATGGATGGTTTATAAATTACTGAACAGGAATAAAAAGGTGGTGGATTCGGATATGGAGAATATTATTTTTGACGTTGGACAGGTTCTTGTAAAATATGACTGGGAGACCTATCTGGACAGTTTTGGTTTTCCGAAGGAAGAGCGTGATAAAATTGCGGAAGTGGTATTTCAGAGCAATACCTGGAATGAGAGAGACAGAAGCAGCGAGACTGAGCAATATTATGTAGATCAGATGGTAAAAGCTGCACCGGAGTACGAAAAGGATATCCGGGAGGTAATGCGCCGTTCTGACGAGACAATTGAGAAAACAGATTATGCGGAAACCTGGGTGAGATATCTGAAAGATAAAGGATATCATGTTTATATTCTTTCCAATTATGCAACTGACACACTGGAGAGAACGGAGGATAAACTTACGTTTCTTAAATATGTAGACGGAGCAGTGTTCTCCTGTCAGGTGAAGCAGATCAAACCGGAACCGGAAATTTACAAAACCCTGCTCGGACGCTACCATCTTGACCCGGAGAAATCCGTATTTCTGGATGACAGAGCGGAGAACTGTGAGGCAGCCAGAAAACAGGGAATCCATGCAATTCAGTTTAAATCTTTTAAACAGGCAGCAGCAGAACTGGAGAAACTGGGCGTCAATTAAAATTGTTACTGTTCACTCCGTTCTCAGTAACATAGCCAAAATTCATTCTAGTACAGCGTTTCGTAAATAACTATACCAATCGCGTAGGATGCGGATTCGAGTGTGCTGGTATAAAAACGCAGGCGTAGCGGGCTACGCTGAGGCTTTAGACCTGTG
>ENA-OQAS01001218-OQAS01001218.1-human-gut-metagenome-genome-assembly--contig:-NODE-1218-length-12476-cov-1.710179_pt1 | contig 12476 bp, 13 predicted proteins | sample MGYA00242733_ERZ504523 | MGnify/ENA primary metagenome ERZ504523 (study PRJEB26092, sample SAMD00036239) | human gut metagenome | host: Homo sapiens | study: EMG produced TPA metagenomics assembly of... | reverse complement strand
GGTATGGCGAAAATGCTGATAGAGGATTTCAAAGGCGTGGTTCCCTCCGATATTGATGAGCTACAAAAACTGCCGGGCGTAGGAAGAAAAACAGCGAACGTAATCGCATCCGTAGTATATGACAAGCCGGCCATGGCGGTGGATACGCACGTATCCGTGTCTCCAACCGGATCGGCTTGACCAATAATAGCAAGACACCTTTGGAAACGGAAAAGGAGTTGGTGAAGAACATTCCGGAAGAATTGATCCCCATCGCCCATCACTGGTTGATATTGCATGGAAGATATGTTTGCCTCGCCCGGAAACCGAAATGTGAGGAATGCGGATTAAAGCCTTGGTGTAAACACTTCCTAAAGCAAACATGAGGATCAGCAAGAAAGACATAACGGCATTTTTTGTCTTGTTTCTGGGTACGATCGTATGCGTGAGGTACTTTTACAAGCATATGAACGACGAGCAATTTGTCGCTACGGTAGATCCCTATAGTTTGGTCGTTCCAAGCCCCACGGCAATTTTGCATCAATCGTCCTCCTGTATTCGAGAAGATGATACTACCCATGGAGAATATACGCAAGGCGTTCTCAGATCATACCCCCGCTATTTTCCTTTCTTTAATACGGCAAAATCTGGAATTATCGTCTTTCCTAATCGCTTATTATCCACAAGGGGATGTCTTGTACGCCCCTATGGATAGTCATACGGCAGAGCGTATTTTCAAGCAACTGGACGTCTCTTTCACTTTTCCGGCCCAGCAACGAGAGGAAACCTCCGTTCCTGTTAGATATTATCCTGATGTTGATAAGCATTTTCTAGGTTGTTACTACCACGAGGGTATATTCGTAGCGTCCTACAACCGAAGATTATTGGTAGAGACGGTGGAAAGGCAACAGACATACCCCGCACATGTCATTCCGGAACTAACAGATCTGATTCGTAAAAAAGGCAAGCGTGGCGCAATGAATCTCTTCATCAAAAGCGCCCCTTTACATTTACGGGTACAAATGAATGACTCGACGGAGTGGAGAATGAAAAATCAATGGTTGGCAATGGATTTATTCTATAATGAAGGAAGCCTTTGCTGCTTCAACGAGCAACCCTATGAGAAAGCCTTGGAGAACTTTTACCCCAATTTATGCGATACGATAACCACCCGGATCAATCGGCTATTCCCGCAAATAAAAACCACGACACAAGTCAGTCATGACGAGGCCGTGGCATATTTTACGGTTTGCGGGAATTAAGCTCCAGTCTCTTCTTTCTTGAAAGCTGCCACAAACATATCTTTTACGAATAAATATCCGATACATCCGAATAAAGCGAGGAAGACAAAACCGACCAAGATAAGTGCCTTCTTAGGAGAAGATGCTTTCAAAGGTACGGTAGCCGGCTCGATTACGGTATACACCGGAGTTTCTTCCTGTACACGCAATTTATCTTGCTCCAACTTCTGCGCCAACGTATTGTAAACATTAAACGTAAGGGTCATCTCATTCTTCAAACGTTCCTGCTCCGTACGGTAGCTGGAAGAGATAATATTACGGTTGGCATCCTCGAAAGCAGCGTACGCACGTTGCGCTTTATAATAAGCGTCACGTGACTCGCCAAATACCTTCTGGGTAAATTCCAATCTTGCTTTACTTCTGCGTACGATAATTCGTAATATAATTCTGGAGGTTTTCCAAAACGACCTTTGTCATCTGAGCGGAAATAACCGGGTCCTGCATCTGTACGGAAGCCGTGATAACCAAGGTCTTCTTGTCCACGGAAACAGAAACCCGCTCCTGCAAGGCCTTCACCACCTCTTCTTGATCCTTTGTCAAATGGTAAGGATTCAAGCCCTCAGACTCTTCCTCGTCACCGGAGATTAAACTCATTACCGCACCCAACGCCTTGAATGGAGCGGAGACAATATATCCCCACCAAGCCTTACGTTGATGTTCACTCATATAATCATACAATGTAGTGCTTAACTCCTTTTCCTTATCGGTAACCTCTACCGGAAACAATTCCAACAGAAACGGGGTACTCTGCACCACATCCGGATACAAATCCGGAGAGATCGCGTCCGCACCGGCAGCGGCATTCAGATTAATCCCAGCCATAGCAGCCAAACCGCCAAGACTAGATTTTTTTGCCGCATCCTGTGTCTCTGGTGCCAATTTCACCGTAGTTGTATATTCCTTGGGAATACTGAAAGCTACAATCAAACCTACTACCACCGCAATACCACAGCCTTTCAATAAGAACTTACGCTCTTTCCACAGTTTTTGCGCCAGTTCGATTAAATCGATCTCCTGCTCCTCAGGTAACTCTTGTCTTTTTATCTCGTTTATCGTATCCATGCCTGATTAGTTTTTAATCATGTTAACAATAGAGGTAATCATCGCAGCCATAGAGGTAGCGGAGCTACTGATACTCATGATCTCAGCCAAGCTTCGGCGCTCACGTTGCGTTTTCGTCGGAACTACGATCTCACAGCCCGGCTCCACTTTCGGATAACGCTTGAAAAAGATAGCGGTACGCTTCGTCGTAGCGACCTTACCATTCATATATATTACGATCGGATACTTACGTGCGATATCATTATAACCACCGGCTTGAGACAAGCAATCCATAACCGACATACCTTTCGTGTAAGTTACGCTGTTCGGATAAGTCACGGCTCCGCTCATCTTCACCGTACTTTGCATCTGCGGGATATAAAGCTCATCGCCGTCACGAAGCACAACGTCATCGATACTACCCGGATTTGCCAACGCTTTCTCTAAATCAATACCTACGGAATAGTCCTTCACATTCATCAACGCTACACCGATGGAATCCCGGCTTTGCTTATTCGCCTCACTTAAAGCCAGAAGGGTCTCCATGCGTTTCAATTCATCTTCTGTCAACTGACGTTTCAAGCTAGCACCTTTTACATAAGACTCTGGGGTAACTCCTCCCGCTTCGCGATAATATCACTCAAGCGAGCGTTCTTCGTAGCCAATACATAGCTACCGGCAAAAGTGATCTCGCCGTTCACCTTCACGACCTGTTGCTCATGATACCCCGGGGAGAAACGAACATAAACCTCATCGAACGGCTCCAATGTGAAGATCGTATCTCCCGCATTCAACTTGAAGTCCTCACTCAACGAGAAGTTATATACATCGGCGATCCGGTTGACATTCTGATTGGAACTAGGATCCTTCACACGACGGGCTACCTCTACATTAATAGAAGAAGCGGACTCTCTTAAACCACCTGCCATCATGATAGCGTCTTCTATTGTCAAATTATGACGATACGGAAGCACCGTATCCGGATAATTCACGGCTCCGCCAACCTTGATCGTATAAGGTTCGCGCAAATCGAATAGGGAAGGAATGCTTAATTGGTCTTCCGCTTGCAACTCCACATCTGGAGCGGTACCGTTCAAGATACCACGAATATCCACGGCGATCATCGTAGTCGTGAAATCCGGATTCAAACGGGTAATCAAGGCACGGCCGGCGAACTCGTCTCCTTTAAGACCCGCGGCCTGTTTTACCAATTGCTTTACCGTACGAACCGACGGACTTAACTCATATTCTCCCGGACGCCATACAGCTCCCGTCACGACCAAACGATTCTCATAAAAAGGAATAACGGAATCTACCTGCAAAGAATCGCCATCCTGCATCACGAAAGAAGCGAACTTATCCTCCGAAACCGTAGAGATCTGGTAACGACTATCTGATTTACGCTTCACTTGTACGTCCTTCGTATAAGCGTCGCCGGTAAATCCGCCGGCCATATCCAGCAATTGCTTCAAGGTCTCGCCCTTGCGCAACTCGAAAATACGATTACGTTTCACCTTACCTCGAACCACCGCTAACTGGTCGTACGGGCCTACCATAATCATATCGTTCTCTTCCAAACGGACATTCGTTGTGTACTTTCCGTTCAATAAATAATCATATACGTCGAGATTAGCGATTTCCTTGCTATTACGATATACCTTGATGCTACGCAAAGAACCAATCTTATTCACACCACCGGCGGCATACAACGCATTAAATAATGTGGCGAATGAAGGTAATGTATACGTACCGGGAGCGACTACCTCGCCGACAATATTCACCTTCATGCTACGAATCTGGCTCAAACTGACGGAAACAAAGGTATTCCCCTCTCCCGAACCAGACAGCGTAGACATAATCTGGCTCAACTCCTGACGCAGACGAGTCTCAGCGCCAGCGATCGTCAATCCACTGACCGACACCGGACCTAAATTTGGTACAAGGATCGTACCGTCCGGAGAGATCTTTAATTTCAAGTTTAGCTCGGAATCTCCCCATACATTAATCAATAACTCATCACCAGCGGAAAGCACATAATCCTTAGGTGTAGGGATGTTTAAATCTGGGGCAAAAGATAAGTTCTTGTTTGAGAAGATTTCATGCCCGAATACGGTATTCTCCATGGCTGAAGCAGGAAGATTATTTCTACGTTGGGCTTCTAAGGATTGTCCTTCATCGATTACCGGCATTACCCGGTCGCTAACCTTCGCATCGGTAGCGGTAGCTTGAGATCCGACAGATCCCCCTTCTTGTTTCATACGCTTGGCTAATTCCTGCTGTATCTGCGTATCCGACATTCCAGCGGCTTTCGCCTTGTCAATCAAGTCTTGCGGAACCTGCGCATACACAGATCCCGACAGCAATAAGCAACATACGCATAGTACGTTCTTAAACGATAAATTCATACAGTCTATTATTGTTTTTTATTATATACCACCCCTGCTATAAGCGACTAACTTAAAAAAAGCAGCTATTCTCTAGATTTTCAGCTGGCAAAGATAAAGAATCTTTTTAATATATGGCTTAAAAAGTCACCGTTAATCCATCATATGAGTAATGTACATGCGGAGGCAACTCTTTTTCAACGACCGCATGCAACCCTATGCGATGACTCATATGGATTAAATAGGCCTCCTTGGGCTGGATACGGGATATATTCGCTAAGGCTTCCTCCAGACTCTCATGCGATTGATGCTCTCCTTTCCGAAGAGCATCAATAACCAATACATCAAGGTTTTCCAACTTAGCGTACTCCTCTTCCGGAAGATATTTAAGGTCGGTCAAGTAAGCCATATTGCCGATACGGAAACCTAAGATCGGCAGCTTAGCGTGCATTACACGAATGGGAGTGATCATGACACCGGCGGCCTCAAACGGTTTCGTCCCGATCGTATGCAATACCAAATTAGGCACTCCCGATATTATGCTCCCGGAACACATAAGGAATGCGAGTTTTTATCGCCTCCACGACATTGTCTTCCGCATAAATATCCACATCTTTATACCGACCAAAAGGACGTAGATCATCTAAGCCACCTACATGATCGTAGTGCTCATGGGTTACTAAAACGGCGTCAAATGGTAAATCTTATTGGTTATCATTTGCAACGGAAGTCCGGACCACAATCGATCAATATCCGTTTCCCTTCCGTCTCTACCAAGATCGAGGCCCGTAGACGCCAATCACGGGGGTCTTTACTAGTACATACCTCACATTGGCAACCTATCTCAGGATTGCCCGTAGACGTTCCTGTTCCTAAAAAACGATTTCATTATCCGACATATTAACCTCAGGCATAAGCTCTATACCGAAACGATCTTTACGGCGGTACGAATGCTCTCCGCGACCAACGCGATCTCATCCCCCCGGGCATCTCCTAAATTCACTAATACCAACGCTTGTTTCTCGTAAACACCTACCGACCATGGTTTTTACCCTTAAACCCACATTGCTCGATCAACCAACCGGCCGGAACCTTGATCTTTCCTTCCGAAGCGGGATAAGACGGGATTTCCGGGAATTGCTTTTTCAATTTCTCAAAATGCTCTGCCGTAATTATCGGGTTCATAAAGAAACTGCCTGCGTTGCCTAATACTTCAGGATCGGGAAGCTTCTGCCTGCGAATTGTTATGACAGCCTCACGGATCGTTTCCAAAGTAACTTCCGGATATTTCGTCAACTCCTCCTTTAAGTTCCCATAATTAACTGAAAAACCAGGGTTCTTGGATAGTCGAAGCGTGATATAAGTTATGATGTGGGGGTCATGATGTTCATTCTTGAAATAACTATTACGATATCCATATTCACAATCCGAATTCGTAAAAGTCCGTTTCTCGAATGTCAACTGGTTATAAGCCTCCACGCTCTCGATCACATCCTTGATCTCCATGCCATAAGCCCCGATGTTCTGGATAGCGGCAGCGCCCGCCTCACCGGGTATTAAAGAAAGATTCTCTATACCTCCCCACCTTCGATACGGCGTATGCCACGACATCATCCAGATCTCCGCAGCCCCGACACGAAGCGATACATACTCGTCCGTTTCCGCCGAGATAGAATCCCTTGATTCGGGAATGGATGATAATACCATTATAATCGTTGATGAACAATAGATTGCTCCCGCCTCCTATATGCAAGGATAAACATTCCTGAAAGTATTCATCATGTAAGATTCGTCGCAACTCCTCCTCCGTCTCATACTCCATGAACCAACGTGTCTTTACCGGAAGATGGAACGTATTGTGTTTCTCCAACGAATAATTCTGCTCTATTCTCATCGTCTATTTTATTTTTAGGGCAAAAGTAGTCATAAATAACTCATCCGCAAATTATGTAGTTCCGGATTTTTTCAGTAGATTTGTATATAGAGTTGATCGTATGGATGAGAACACATCCGGCATATCCGGTGAAATACAGAAGATGATCCTCGACAAGTTAAACACGTTCAATCGAGGAAAAACGTCAGACAAAGGGCGGTATTACATTCTTTTGCCTACCTCAAAGACCTTATATTATACGCTTTGGTTCTTTACACCTTCGGCCACTTATCATCCGACAGTCTATTTGGCGAATCTCGACTTGAATGCCATCAGCTCGGTGAATAAGGCAATTAAGATGGTAAGCAACTCCTTTCTACCTTTATTTATAACGACAGATATCAAAGACTCTCCCGATAATGGAGACGATATTATTTCTTTCGGTAAATACAGAGGATACCATTTGCATGACATCTATACGATCGATCCCCGATACGTCGTTTGGATAGCCGATAAATATGAGCCTCACGTAAAAAGCGAGATGCGTTTTAAAGAGTTAGCTGTGACCTACAGTAAAATCTATCTCGACCTACAGACCCGTAAGAAATATAAAATGCCTGTAAGCCGCTTTGTAGGAACACCGGGAGAAAAATTGAGCGATTTAAAGTTAACAATCACAAAAGTCCGCATAGAAGACGATTCTTACAAGACACAGATTATCCGTGGTACCGAATATTTCTATGTAGATCAATTGCTCACGGCCGTGGACATCGCCGGAAATTATTTCTTATTGAGGATAAAAGCGAAAGATCGTAGTCTTACCACGCAAACGTTACCACCGGGCGCTCATGCTTTCCAAGTAGGGGAAAAATTGACTTTGACTTCCGCTAAGGTCTTAAAACATATAGAATCCCGTACTATCAAGTACACACGAATCGGGTATATCAAGATTCAATAAATGTTTCGAAATTCGCAAACTAACACATTATTAACATTTTTTGTTCTTAAAAATGTAACAAACATCTGTAGGCCTTGTTTAATAAGAAACTCAAATGCAAATGTATCTTTGCAAAACGTAACTATAAAACCAGCTTCAAAGTGTACATTTGTAGTGTTTAACAATTTAAAAAATTTGCATTTTATGAACAAAGCAGAACTTATAGAGGCTTTAGCAGACAAGACCGGGTTACAAAAGCAAGAAGCAAAGAAAGTATTGGATGCTTACATCGAGATCGTAACTGAGCGTATGTCCGAAAATGAAGAAATCGTACTTGTCGGATTTGGAACATTGATCCCAAGACCGCAAACACAGCGTCTTGCCAGAAATCCTAAAACAGGTACTCCGGTAATGATCCCCGCTCGTACGACCGTAAAATTCAAACCGGGTAAATTCCTCCTTGAGGCGATGAATGCCCACCTGAAATAATAAAGTAACCGAAAACGTAGTAAAAATATCCCCGGTAAGGGGATAAAAATCATAAGTATGAAATCTTTCATTTATAAGTATGAATGAAAAATTTCATACTTATGATTTTTAGTGTCCGGAAATGATTACTTTTGGGCTCAAAAAAAGACTCATGAGAATCGTCAATCTTGGAGACACAAATTCCATATTAAACAAGTTTGTTGCAGAACTTAGAGATGTAGACATACAAAAAGACAGCCTTCGTTTCCGTCGCAATGTTGAACGTATCGGAGAATCATGGCTTACGAGATCAGTAAGGAATTTCATTACAGTACGAAAGACATCCAGTCCCCGCTAGGTATAGCCCCGATGAATACGCCGGACGATCGAATCGTGATTAGTACGATCTTGCGTGCCGGGCTTCCATTCCACCAAGGTTTCCTTCGGTATCTGGATAATGCGGAGAACGCTTTCGTATCCGCTTACCGCAAATATAAAGACCGTTTGAATTTTGATATTCATATCGAATATATCGCCTCTCCTCGCTTAAAGGTAAAACCTTGATCATATCCGACCCGATGTTGCCACCGGAAGCTCTATGGAATTGGCGTATGAGGCCCTGCTGACCAAAGGAGTACCCGACCATGTACACGTAGCTCCATCATCTCAAGCAAACAAGCCTTGGAATACTTGCAGAAGAAAATGCCGGATGACAAGACTACAACCTGGATCGCCGCATTAGATAATGACCTCGACGATCATTCTTATATCGTTCCCGGATTAGGCGATGCAGGAGATTTAGCGTTCGGCGAGAAGGAATAGGGATGTGTAAACCAAAACGTACTGCCTTTGCCCAACTCGGAATTTACACCGATCCGACCACCTAGTCTATTTACGATGGTCTCGCAAATAGATAGCCCCAAGCCCGTACCTTGTTTAAACGTATTTCCTTTATAGAAACGATCAAAGATATGGGCTTGTATCTCTTGGCTCATGCCATCCCCCGTATCAGTCACGGAGAATTTTATCTCATCACCTATGATCTCGTAAGCTAAGGTGATACAACCTTCGCTCGTATACTTGATCGCATTGTTAAGGAAATTGGAAATTACCTGCGTCAGCCGCATACGATCGCTATAGATTTGGCATTCCGGTGAATCTTTGGGAGCGATCAGAGCTACGTTATCGGGCATCTTAATACGGAAAGAGGTCACGATCTCATTGATCACCTCTTTTACGCTCATATCGCGAACTTGAAATCCATCGTACCAGATTCAATTTTTGCCAAATCTAGAATATCACTGATCAATTGAAGCAACATCCGATTATTGCTATCGATGATTTCCACAAACTCATGCCTCTCCTCGGGATCATCCGTTTCCGCCAATAATTGAGAAAAACCGACAATGGCATTTAATGGCGTACGAATCTCATGACTCATATTCGCTAGGAAGGCAGACTTCAAACGATCCAGTTCTTCCGCCCTTTCCCTTTTCAATTGAGAGTCCTTTAACTCCGTGATATCATAATTAATACAGATCATCTCCGGTTTATTCGGGTCTACGCTTTGAGGGTTACGGGTGATATTGGCACAAATCCATTTCCATCCGTCACCAGACTTCACACGCACTTCCCTACGGAATGATGCGCTTTGCCCTGTTTTACCTCCTCAAAGAATGAGTTTATATATCCAGCGTCGTTCGGATGAATATAAGAATAAATCCCAATAATTTGGGACAAGGGGGTTCCATCCTTCTCTCCCATATTCTCATACCATTGCTTAATGGCATAGCCTCAAAGGTATATAAGTCATAAAGGGCATAACCGACTTTAGCGTATACGCTGACCAAGGTAAATACATTCTCAAACTCAGAAATACGGTTATAGGCGATCATCTTTTCCGTATTATCCAAATTAATAAGTAAATAGCTGGAAGGTTCACCTCTTTGGTCATATAAAATACTGGCTTGGTAACGATATCCATCTCGCCTACTTTCGAGGTGTTATAATAATCATCGACCTTCTTAAACGAATAATTCAGCCGGAAATTCACGGATTTATTCTCCTTGAGTTTCTTGATCACATCTTTAGGCATAATCGGGTTGCTAAAAATATTGACTCCTAAAACGTCCTTCTTTGACCGGATACCGAATATCTCCATATCCTTTGCGTTCAGGTCAATCAAGTAACCGTCCCTGTCATAAAGCTCGACCCCCACAGGTAAATTTACATACAGCTTTCGGAAGATCATCTCATTATGATCGATCATCTTACTAATCTTTTCCTCTTTCAGTTTGAATTAGGTAAATCTGTAATATGCCCAACGCTTTTACGCACACTCCATTATTCAACTTACGCTCACATAATCTGGAGCGTACCCATTTTTCCCAGTCGGTGTTATTATCGGAATATTTGCTCATACGTATCGACAGATTGGATCGATAAAAAATCCGTAGTAATCAGATCCCTAAAGTCTTCCCGGATTATATAGTAAAATTCAAAAAAAGAGAGATTATTCCCCTTCTTCCCAAATATACTCATTAAATAATCGGAACAGATATAACTTCTTTGAAACAAAAATCGGCTTCCCCACAAAGCCAACTTCCGCTCTATCCAATAACAATTTACATTGATCCAATTGAGTCTGTATATCCTCCATAAAAATATCCCTTCCGATAAAATTACACTATGATTTCACAAAGATATAATTTAAATAGTATAAATCCCCTATAATAAAAAAGAGATTGTCTCGAATCACTCAAGACAATCTCTTTCTATATTCAAAGCCTGATATAAATTATTTCAATTCCTTGATACGAATATTGCGGAATTTGACAGGGGAACCATGTCCTAAGAAACCTATATGACCTTTTTTGTTAAACAAACCCGGATGCTCCTTTCCATCCGGCGTACCATTCTTCACGGCATCCCGAATATTTCCATCCAAGATTACGACTCCATTCACCGTCACACGGATATGATCGCCATCTGCCATGATCTCTTCCGTATTCCATTCTCCAACCGGCTTGAACGCTTTCGGATGATCCTCACGGGCGGGAATGATACCGTATACGGAACCGTGATGTTGCAGCGGAGTGATGTTCCCTTGGTAAATAGGATGTTCACAATCCAAGACCTGCACTTCCATACCTACATATGCTGCGTCTCCTTCCATCGGCGTACGGATACCGACACCGTTATTAGCTCCCGGGGTTAACTGGAAGTCAAAACGATAGATAAAGTTTCCGTATTCCTTCTTGGTGTACAGATTACCTCCGAAACTACTGCTTGGGACCATAGAGATACAGCCATCTTCCAAGATATAATCAACCGTGTTTCCAGTCCATTCATGCATATTCGTTCCGTCAAACAAAACCTTGAAACCTTCTTTTTCCTCTTCCGGCGATAATTTGAACGGTTCTTGTTTTTCCAATTCCTTTACGTAGATATTACGGTAATAGACCTTGCTGCCATGAGCTTGCATCTCGATTTGCTCTACCGGGAAAATCGGAAGCTTGCGATCCCAATAGTTTTCCAGAATCACGTTATCTACCACTTTCTCCGTTCAAGACAACCGTCACACGGTCACCAACCATCTTAATATAGAAGGAATTCCATTCACCGAGTTTATTATCGGCCACTTTCGAAGGCTTGCTCTCGTTTACCTGATTGTTATACAAGCCTCCGGAACCTACTTGCGCACCAACATTTACCCGAGAAGTATCCCAGATCTGGACTTGAGGAGTACCACGCAGATAAATACCGGCATCAGCCTCAGGTCCTTTCGGATCCAACATCCAATCAACATACATCTCGAAATCACCATATTGCTTTTCAGTACATAGGTTATCGTACCCAGTACCGTCAAATACTAATAGGCCATTCTCCACTTTCCAGTCACGACGCATATTCTCATCCGCCTTCTCCTGCGCTTTCGCCAATTGAGCCGGTTTCATTTTCGCACGGGCGATCGGATTCTCAACCAAACCTTTCCAACCCGTTAAATCCTTACCATTAAAGATAGAGACAAATCCAACCTCGTCCGGCATCGCATCTAAATGTTGCTTCAAGGCATCGATATCATAACGAGCGTCTTCCCCGTCAAACATGGTCAAAACACGTTTCAAGATTGCCTTCACATTGTCACCCTTATATTCCGGATGGTTACGAGCGATATTCCAAACCGCATAAACAGCCGCAGAACGAACAGCCGCATCGCTTGAATCCAAGAATTCCGACGCATACATCAATGCCAAGAAGGTATCCGCCCGTTGGATCTGACGTAAAATAAGAGCCTTTTGCTCACTCGTCCGGGCGATCTCCATGACTTTCCGCAAGCTCAACAAACGATTCTCTCTCGTAAATGCCGGATTAGATACCAACTGCACATAACGCTTTAACGCCCTGTCGAATACTTGATCGGAAGAGGCTGATTGGCAAACCTTAAATAGTTCATCGGCAGCCTCAATACCTTCCATGCCAACAAAGCGTCA
>ENA-OQAS01001217-OQAS01001217.1-human-gut-metagenome-genome-assembly--contig:-NODE-1217-length-12481-cov-7.067023_pt1 | contig 12481 bp, 16 predicted proteins | sample MGYA00242733_ERZ504523 | MGnify/ENA primary metagenome ERZ504523 (study PRJEB26092, sample SAMD00036239) | human gut metagenome | host: Homo sapiens | study: EMG produced TPA metagenomics assembly of... | reverse complement strand
CCGAAGCGAAAGCGGGCGGCGAAGCCGCACGCGGACATCCCTCATCGCCCACCACTGAATTGCTAGGCTCCAGTGATGGAGGCCTTTCTTTTTGCGCCCAGCGCATGGGATTCGAACCCGTCAGCACGTCTGTCGCAAGGCCGTGGCCTTTGCAGATTGATGACAAAAAGGTTCCAGACCGTCCAATCATGCATCAGATGACGCACTAACGATCTGGAACCGTTCAACTGGCTATGTTTTACTCTCGCTAGGCCAAAACGTCCGACAGGATCTCGGTTAGGCTGTCCACGTCGGCCTCTTCGCACACGAGCGGCGGAAGGAAGCGCAGCGTATGTGCGCCCGTAGCGTTGATCACGCACCAGCCCCAATGCACGGGCCACGACGTCGTGTGCATCACCCGCGGCATCGTCCAGATAGCAGCCGAGCATCAGGCCGCGACCACGCACCTCTACCACATGCGGAAGCTTAGCCAGCGCCCGCTCCATATAGGCGCCAACCTTGGAGCATGCTCGGCATAATCGCCGCGCACAAGCACGGAGAGCGTCGCGGCACACGCCGCGATGGCCAAGCAGCTACCACCGAAGGTCGAACCGTGATCGCCGGGCTTAAACACATCGGCGATCTCTTTCTTCGCCACCACGGCCCCCATGGGCACGCCGTCGGCGATGCCCTTGGCAAGGCTCATGATGTCGGGCTCCACGCCATAGGTCTGGAACGCAAACGGCTTCCCCGTGCGAAAGATTCCGCACTGGACCTCGTCGGCGATAAGCACGGCACCCACCTCGTGCGCCAAGTCACGCGCCGCAGCCATAAACTCCTCGGTCATGGGATGCACACCGCTCTCGCCCTGGATTGGCTCAAGCATCACGGCACAGATTTCGCTGCCCAGCTGCTTAAAGATTGCGCGCAGCTCATCTACATCGTTGGGTGTGCAGGCCACAAAGCCACCCGGCAGCGGGCGGAAACTGTCCTGCAGCCAATCCTGCATGGTGGCCGCAATAGTCTCGAGCGTACGACCGTGAAAGCCGCCACGCATGCACACGATGGTGTTGCCACCGTTGCCGGCACGCTTGGCGTACAGACGTGCGAGCTTCATCGAACCCTCGTTGGCCTCGGCACCGGAATTGGCAAAGAACGTCTCCCACACCTGCTCGCCCGCAGCCGGAACGCCAAACGCTGCCGCCGTGGTCTCGTCGCCAGCGGCAATCGCGTCCGCAAGCACGCGAGCACCGTCCACATCATCGTTAGCGAGCTTGGACAGCAGCGCCGCGATCTGGCCGCGCTGCTCGATGTAGAAATAGTTGGAGACATGCAAGAGCTTCTTGGTCTGAGCCTCGAGCGCGACAGCACTGCCGGGTTGCCGTGGCCCAGGCTGCACACGCCGATGCCGGCAAGAAAATCGAGGTATTCGCGACCATCGTCGCCGGTGAGCTTCATGCCGTGGCCTTCGACAAACTCGACCGGCGAGCGGCCAAAGGTGTGCATGACGTAGTGAGATTCGAGCGATTGTTGTGCTGCAAGTGACATGAGATACCTTTCGTTAAGTGCCAGGTAGCGCGGACTGTGGGCGTAATGGCGTAGCAATTTCGAGCCGGCTAGACCGTCTGGAGCTTCTCGACCTCGTCGAGGTTCTCGGTCAGGCGCGCCGCAAAGGTCGAAAGCGGGTGCGGGTGCGTATCGAACTCGTAGGCCGTCTCGGTGGAATGGATCACGTACCGACGCCGGCATCGGTCAGCAGCTCAAGCAGCAGCGAATGCGGCGTGGTACCGTTAATGATGTGGGCGCGGAATACGCCACCGGCAAGCGCATCGACGGCGGCGCGCAGCTTGGGAATCATGCCCTTGTCGACTTCTCCGCCGTAGAGCATCTCGTTGACCTCGTCGAGCGTCAGGTTGGAGATGAGCGAGTCCTTATCACTAAAGTCCTTGTACAGACCGTCGACGTCGGTCAAAAAAATCGCCTTGTGCGCATGAAGCGCCGCGGCAACGGCACCGGCGGCGGTGTCGGCGTTGATGTTGAAGAAGCCGCCGTCCTCCCCCGCCGCGACGGTAGCGATTACGGGAATGTACTCGCTATCGAGCAAGCGCTCGATATAGTCGGTGTTGACGTGCGTCACTTTGCCCACGCGACCGAGTTCGGGGTCGAGCGGCTCGGCGATGAGCGTGCCGGCATCGCTGCCCGACACGCCTACGGCCAAATTACCGTGGTGGTTGATGGCAGCGACCAGCTCCTGGTTAACCTTGCCGCCCAGCACCTCGCGCACGATATCCATGGTCGCCGGCGTAGTCACGCGCTGCCCGTTCTTAAATTCGACAGGGATGTCATAGTGGCTGAGTGCCTCGTTGATGGCTTTGCCGCCGCCATGCACGATGACGGGGCGCATGCCGATGATCTTGAGCAAAACGATGTCACTCATCACGTCGCGGCGCAGTTGCTCATCGACCATGGCGGCTCCGCCATACTTGACAACGACCGTCTTGCCGGTCAGGTTTTTAATCCACGGCAGTGCTTCGAACAGCAGCTGCGCGGTTGCTTCGTTGGATTCGCTCGAACGACAATCGCGTGCGAATTTCATAATCTGCCTCGTCTTTCGTATCGTTATCACGCCGTGCTTCGCTGTCCGCAATGCGGCAAGATGCGCAGCGTGCCTGGAATCTAGGAACGGTAGTCACCGTTGATGGAGATGTACTCGTGCGTGAGGTCGCAGGTCCACACGGTCGTTGCCGCATCGCCTGCGCCCAGGTCGGCCGAGATCACAATCTCGGGCGCCTCAAAACATCGCAGAGCCTCGTCCTCGTCAAAGGGAACGGTCAGACCATCGCGACAGACAGGCATGCCCATCATGTCGATGGAAACGTCTTCCTGATTAAACTTCACGCCGCACTTGCCAAGCGCCATGGCAACGCGGCCCCAGTTGCAGTCGTGGCCGGCGATGCAGGTCTTGACGAGCGGCGAATTGGCGACGGCGCGGGCGGCGATATCGGCTTCCTCGTCGTTGGCGGCGCCGGTAACGTTAACCGTCACGAGCTTCGACGCACCCTCGCCATCGGCCGCGATGTTGCGCGCCAGGCTCTCGCACACCTCGTGCACGGCAAAGGCCAGTTCGTCAAAGGCGTCAGTGCCCTCGACGATGGCCTCGGCATCTGCGGCAGCAGCGCCAGAAGCAAGCATGATGCAGGTGTCGTTGGTCGAGGTATCGGAATCGACCGTCACTTTATTGAAGGTCTGCTTAACGGTCGAGAGCAACAGGGCGTGGAGCGCCGACGGCTCGACGGGGGCATCGGTAGTAATGACCGCGATCATGGTGGCCATATTGGGCATGATCATGCCCGAGCCCTTGCACATGCCGCCCACCGTATAAGCGTTGCCCGCATGACCCGCAGCCTCACTGCGGTAGCGAACGGCATACTCCTTGGAGTGCGTATCGGTCGTCATGATGGCACGGGCCGCATCGGCACCGCCATGGGCAGAGAGTGCCTCGTAGGCAGCAGGAATGGCGGTCTCAAACGTGTCGATCGGCAGAATCTGTCCAATCACGCCTGTGGATGCAACTAGGATCTGCTGGGGTTCACAGCCGATGACCTGCGACGCGATATTGCATGTCTCTCGCGCGCAGGCAAGGCCGGTCTCGCCCGTGGCGGCATTCGCGTTGCCGGAGTTGATTGAAACGCCGGCGATGATGCCATAGCCCTTGTCCGCACCGCCCAGGTTGGCACGGCTCACCTGCACGGGCGCCGCGCAAAAGCGGTTGGTCGTAAACACGCCGGCGCCTGGACAGGGCTTATCGGGCACGACGAGCGCATAGTCCAAGCGCTCGGGATTCTTCCGGAATCCTGCATGGATGCCTGCGGCCTTAAAGCCAGCCGCTGCCGTAACGCCACCCTCGACGGCGCGTATCTTGATATCAATCAGGTCGGTATTCATCGTCCCTACGGCTCCTTATATCAGACAAAAAAGCGGGCATCGGCTGGCACGCCATACCGGTCGCAACTACTAGACCAGCTTGAAAGCGGCGCCCAACTCGATACCCGACCACCAAATCGTCAACAATCGAATGTGCTACACCGGGCACGCCACTGTGGGCAAGCCTCGTCGCTCGTCAAAGCCAAAAACGATGTTGGCGCACTGGACCGCCTGGCCCGCAGCACCCTTGCACAAATTGTCGATAGCACCCGTCGCCACCAGCACGCCCGCACGCTTGTTGAGCGCAAGGCCAATCTGGCAGCGTTGGTGCCGACGACCGAAGCCGTCTTGGGCTGCTGGCCGGCATCGAGCACGCGCACAAAGGTGCGACCGGCGTAGAACTTCTTGTAATGGTCGACGACGTCCTCAAGGGCCAACGTGTCGAGAGTCTGCGGCGCGAGCGGCATCGTCACCGTGGAAAGCAGGCCGCGCCTGAGCGGTGCCAAGTGCGGAGTAAAGACGACGCGATCGGTCAGGCCCAGAATCTGCTCGATCTCTGGTGTGTGACGATGTTTGCCTACGCCATAGGCCTCTAAGTTCTCGTCTGCGCTACAAAAATGGGTGCGAGCGTTGCAGGACTTACCGGCGCCCGTCACGCCACTAATGGCATCGACGATTACGGGGCCGTTCTCTGCCACCCAGCCCGCACGCACGGCAGGAGCGGCAGCGAGGCTCGTTGCGGTGGGATAGCAGCCGGCGCAAGCGACCAAAACGGGCTTTCCGGCGGCATGGCTGGAAGCAGCGGTCTCTAAGTCCCGGCAGAACAGCTCGGGCAGGCCAAAAGCGCGGGTCTGAGCAGCTCGGGGCTCGTGTGCTCGGCGGCATACCATGCCTCAAAGACGGACGGGTCGCTCAGACGGTAATCGGCCGAAAGATCAAAGCAGGAAACGCCCGCGGCAAGGAGCGCGGGCACCTGCGCCATGGCAGCCGTGTGCGGCACGGCAAGAAAAACCGCATCGCAGCTTTTGAGCTCGGGGGCGTCATGCGTGGTGAAAACCAGATCGCTCACGCCAGCAAAGCTCGGATACACTGCGGACAGCGGCTGGCCGGCATCGGCGTTGGACGTAATGGCAACAAGTTCAAACTCGGGATGGCCGAGTACGAGGCGAATGAGCTCGGCTCCGGCATATCCAGCCGCGCCGACGATTCCAACCTTCAAAGACATATCAGACTCCTTGTCTGCGATTTATGCACCGATGCGCATTTCGCAGCGGTCGTTATGAATTAGGTTGAAACTTTAGCACCAAAAGATGCATGAATACGTAAATAGCTTGCATGTTCATGCATTGAAACATTCCCGACATATTCGCTTGAAGGAATTGACAAATAGAGCGAGTCCCGTGTTGACCGGCACTCCTTACGGTGCCGGGCAACACGGGGCCCGCCCATGCGAAAACTAAGTTGTTAGGATGAGCCAGCTGGCTAGAGCTCGACCGGCACCCATTCGTCGTGATTGCAGATAAAAGCCTCGGGATCCTCGACGCTAAAGAAGACGAGCGTGGGGTCGTTAGGCCCCTCATAGTGCTCGCTCAAGCGCTCAAGGTGTTTCCATCCGGCCTCGCGCATTTCGCTCGAAGCCCGGTCTTCCAGTCCCGCACGCCCGCGCAGGATCAACCAACCATGGCCCGGCCACCAACTCGTGGCCTCAAAGCGCTGGTTTTGCAGCAGCTCCTGCCACACATCTTTGGTGCGCGCCGTCACAAACCACAGCTTGCCGTCCTGAATCTGTGCAAACGAGAACGGACGCACATGCGGCTGCCCGTCCACGCTCGTCGCCAGATACCACGCCGGCACCGACGTCAGATACTCCAGCACCGTATTCAATCCGTCCACGTTTCCTCCTGTCACCTGACCAGTCTTTTTGGAATGGGTAGTCAATTTGGGGAATTAGAGCTCGAGGAGCTCTTCGCTGCCGTCGATATCGCAGAACCGCGCGGCGATGTTGCGGACCGAGAAGAACGCAAGGCGGCCGTCGTTGGCACTATCGTGTTGCTCGCCAATGCCCACCATGTGCTTAAAGCCCGCCTGGCGCACCTTGTCGCTCACGACTGCATCGTCCTCGAGCGCGGCCTCACCGGTTAACACGATCCAGCACTCCCCCGGCTTCCAGCCCGATACCTCAAACTTGGGATTCGCGCTCAACTCCGCCCACACGTCCTTGTCGCGCGACGTGCAAAACCACAGCTTGCCGTCATCGACCATGGCAAACGAAAACGGCCTCACGCGAGGCTGATGCCCGTCGCTCGTATCGGTCGTGGCAAGATACCACGCCGGAATGCGCCTGAGATACGAGCAGACGCGCTCGAGCTGAGCCGTGCGATCGATGTCGGTCATAGAGACCCCTTTCTTGCGCTCGAATCGAGCTTAGACGAGTTGAAGATTGATAACGACAACGCATATCACCAGCAGCGCCATCGCCACCGCGGCCAGTGCATCCCCGCGGCCAAACGTAAGCGCATGCAGACGCGTGCGCCCCCGCTCACCGTGATAACAGCGCGCATCCATGGCGGCCGAAAGCGTCTCGGCATGACGGAACACGCCGGTGAACAGCGGAATCGCCACACTGCCGAGCATGCGCACGCCGCCGAGCGGACCGCCCGTCACGCGCGCGCCGCGACTTGCCTGTGCATCGGCCGTCTGTTTCAACTCGGTGGCAAATTGCGGCATAAACCGCAGCGCGATACCCATAATCATGCCGAGCTCGTGCGCCGGAAGCCCCACGCGCGCAAATGGTGCGAGCAGGCGCTCAAAACCCGCGGTGAGGTCGAGCGTCGGCGTGGTGAGTGTAATGGCGCTCATGCCGGCCATCATCAGGGTCAGACGGCACGCCATAAACGCCGCAGAACGCAGCGAGCCCTCGCTCACCTGCAAAAAGCCAAGCTGCCACAGGGTGCGGCCACTCTGGTCGGAAAACAGGTTGAGTACCGCGACCACTACGACAATCGCCAGCAGTGGTGCCATCGATGATAGGACCCGGCGCAACGGCACTCGGGCTGCGACATAGACCAGCACGACAAACATTGCGACCGGAACCAACCCGCGGAAGCTTCCGACGGTGAGCACAGTGATCAGAAATGCAAAACCTAGGAGCAGCTTAGTGCGCGGATCCAGACGATGCACCGCGCTATCCCCGGGATAGTAGCTGCCAAATGAGAACGCCTCCATTAGCAGCCCTCCTCTCGCGTGGCTATCTTGGAACCGGTCTGAGACGGAACCCTCAAAGGCCCGTCCGCGCAGCCCGGTAGCAAGCCGGCCAGCTCATCGGCTAACAACTCAACCGTATAAAGCCTGTCGCAGCGGAGCGGCACGCCGGCCTGTGCGAGCGCCAGCGCCATACGCTGGGCGGCAGGAACGCCCAGGCCAATCGACTTGAGCTCGTTCGCGTGCGCAAAAACCTGCGAGGGCGTTCCCTCGGCAAACACCGCGCCCTCGTTCATTACAACGATACGGTCACAACAATTTGCCAGGTCATCCATGCTGTGCGAAACCATGACAACGGTCAGGCCCTCGCGATGGAGTCGATCGATGAGCCCTAGGAAATCCCTGCGCGCAGCCGGATCGAGCCCCGCCATGGGCTCATCGAGTACTAGGACCTCGGGCTCCATAGCAAGCACGCCAGCAAACGCCACACGCCGCTGCTGGCCGCCCGAAAGCTCAAAGGGGCTCTTGTCGCCTATCGCGCAAGGTCGAGGCCCACGCGTGCGAGCGATGATGCGACACGGCGTGCGACCTCGTCTTGCGGCAGGCCAAGGTTACGCGGGCCAAACGCCACGTCCTGCGCCACGGTCTCGGCAAATAGCTGGCGCTCGGGATACTGAAACACCATGCCGACCTTGGCCTTAACCGCGGCGGCGTCTTTCTTGTTTGATAGGTCGAGCCCCAGCGCGCAAACGCTTCCCTCCTGCGGACGAATCAACCCGTTGAGATGCTGAACCAGCGTCGATTTACCCGAGCCGGTATGACCCGCCAGTCCCAGAAACTCACCGCGACGCACCGTCAGCGTAACATCACGAAGCGCCCAGGGGCTGTTTGGATCGTTGCCCCAAAGGGCCTGTTTGCTCGATGCGTCCGCAGTGGTCGAGCGCTTGTGCCATCGACGGCGCTCGCGGGCGCTCAGCGAGTAACTATGCGAGAGATGCGAAATCTCGATGACGGGCTCCGACGCGCCTATCCCGTCGGCCGCAGAGGATCCATTGTCAAGCACATGAGAATCGGATGCGGAAGGCTGCTCTGCGATGTCCAACCCGCTCCGCTCGGTATAAGCCTGTGCAATCTCGGAGACCATATCTGCCTCGCGCACCTGCGCGCAAACGGGCACGCCCTTCGCACGAAGCGACCTGCCCAGACAGCACGACGCCGGCATATCCAGGTTGAGCTGCGCAAGTTCGTCTGCCCGCGTCAAGATTTCCTCGGGCGTGCCCAACATGGCAACTCGTCCCGCCTGAAACACCGCGATGCGATCTGCCTCGGCGGCTTCTTCCATAAAGTGCGTAATCATCACGATGGTCATGCCGCGATCGTGCAACGCGCGGCAAGCCTTCATGAGACCCTTGCGTCCACGCGGATCGAGCATCGAGGAGGCCTCGTCCAATATGAGCACGCGCGGTTCCATGGCAAGCACGCCGGCAAGCGCCACGCGCTGCTTTTGGCCGCCCGAAAGCGCGTGGGTCTCGTGGCGCTCAAAGCCACCAGGCCCACGCCCTTCAGCGCCTCGCGTACGCGCTGCGCAATTTGCGCCGATGGCACGCCAAGTTTTCGGGACCAAACGCAACGTCATCTTCGACAAGCGTTGCCACCAGCTGATCGTCGGGATTCTGGAATACCATGCCCGCGGTCGAACGAATGTCGTAGACCAGCTCGGGGTCGGACGCATCCATGCCGTTGATACGTACCGTGCCTGCATCGGGCTGCAACAGTGCATTCAGATGCTTGGCAAACGTCGACTTGCCCGACCCATTGCCACCGAGGATGCAGAAAAACTCGCCATCCTCGATGTTCAGATCGACGCCGTCGAGTGCCGGTACGGCACCGTCATAGCTAAAGGAAATGCCCCGACACTCAATCATGCGCGGCCTTTGACCTGGTCCTTTTTAGGCGTGATGAGGTTGGAGACTGCCTTATACACCGCAAGTGTCAATACCGAGTTAAGCACGGTCTTGATAAGGTTGAACGGCAGCACGGCAGGAATCATGAGCGGGGCGATCACATCGACCGCGCCATACCAGAACCATACGCCAATGGTAAGGTTTGCGACCATAGACAACGCCGTAGCGGCAATAACGCCGAGCACCAGGCCAATCACGGCACCCTTATAGGTATGCATCTTCTGGTAGACGATAGCCGCGGGCAGAATGTAGCCCAGCGTGGCAACCAAGTTCATAAGCGCGCCGACCCAGTCACCCGTAGTGAGCGCATGGATAACAATCGCCATGGCGGCAACAGCGGTACCGGCACCGGGGCCATATGCAAACCCACACACCATCGCCGCACCAGCGACGGATCGTACGTCAAAAACGGTGCCGAAGGAAGGATGGGCAGCTGCACATACATAAACAGGGCGCCCAAGGCGCACATCAACGCCATGGTAACGAGCTGTTTGGTGCTCCACCTATTCGTGTTCTCAAAATGGATATGCTGCGACTGTTCAGACATAAGATCACCTGCCTCTTTCATCCGGACTCTAACCGTTGGTACTGGGATCTCACCAGTTCAGCCGGCATGCGAACCAACACACGCACGGGTCGCGGACTCATCGGCTCGGTCGCAGACACCTCGCCTGCGCCACGGCACCCCTTTGGCACCGCCCGATTTACCGCCAGTGGGGAATTTCACCCCGCCCTGAAACAGCAATTGCAAGTGTAGCACGGGCAGGTATTCGCGCAAGTATGCCAAGGGTAATTTATGGCGGGGATCAGTTGCCGCAACAACCACGTTCCCCACCCATCCCAAGTGGTGCGCTTTTCGCGGCTTTGCCGCGAAACAGCAACCGGGACACGTATTCCCATCAACCATGTCCTTCTCCGCGAGCCAACCTCAAGGCCGTAAACGCAGGGAATCCGGGGGCGTGACGGGGTTTCTCTCCGGAACATTCCGCAGGACGCAAAGAGGCTCCGCAGCGCGAAGCGCGATGCGGACGTCCTCTTTGCATGTCCGAGGACGTTCCGGAGAGACCCCGTCACGCCCCCGGATTCCCGGTGGGAGTTCTAGACCTTGTCGGCCTTAGTACATACCGCCGCCCTGCTGACCAGCAGTGGCAGCAGCGATAGCGTCCTCAAGCTGAGTGTTCTTGGGCACATCGGAGACGGTGGCCTCGGTGATGAGAATCAGGCTGGCGACAGAAGCAGCGTTCTGCAGGGTGACGCGGCTGACCTTGACGGGGTCGAGGACACCCATCTCAATCATGTCGCCCCACTCACCGTTGGCAGAGTTGAGACCCTGGCCGGCGGGCAGCTCGGCAACCTTGTCGACCACGACAGCGCCTCAAAGCCAGCGTTCTTGGCGATGGTAGCGACCGGAGCGGTCAGAGCTTCTTGACGATATCGACGCCAATCTTCTCCTCGGGGTCGTCGATCTCGACAGCGTCGAGCGCAGGAGCAGCGTCCATGAAGGCGACGCCGCCGCCAGCGACAATGCCCTCCTCGACAGCAGCGCGGGTAGCCTGCAGGGCGTCCTCGACGCGATGCTTGATCTCCTTGAGCTCGGACTCGGTAGCAGCGCCGACCTTGATGACGGCAACGCCACCGGAGAGCTTGGCCAGGCGCTCCTGGAGCTTCTCACGGTCGAAGTCAGAGGTGGTGTTCTCCATCTCGCCCTTGATCTGAGCGATACGAGCGTCGATGGCCTCCTTGGAGCCAGCGCCGCCGACGACGACGGTGTTGTCCTTGGAGATGGTGACGGACTTAGCGGTACCGAGCATATCGGCGGTGATGTCAGCGACCTTCACGCCCAGCTCGTCCAGGGCAGCCTGACCACCGGTGAGGACGGCGATGTCCTCGAGGATGCGCTTGCGGCGATCGCCGTAGCCGGGGCCTTGACGGCGCAGACGTGAGAGCGCCACGGATCTTGTTGAGGACCAGGGTAGGCAGGGCCTCGCCATCGATGTCCTCAGCGATGATGAGCAGGCCGCGGCCAGCGCGCTGGACAGCCTCGAGAACAGGCATGATGTCCTGGACGCTGGAGATCTTCTGGTCGGTGATGAGGATGTACGGATCCTTCATCACGGCTCCATGCGGTCGTTGTCCGTGACAAAGTAAGCGGAGACATAGCCTTATCGAACTGCATGCCCTCGACAGTGTCGATGGTGATGTCGAACGTCTGGGAATCCTCGACGGTGATGACGCGTCCTTGCCCACGACCTCCATGGCCTCGGCGATCTTCTCGCGACCTCGGGGTCACCGGCAGAGATGGTACCGACGGAAGCAATCTGCTCCTTGGTCTCGACCGGCTTGGCCTGCTTCTTCATCTCGGCGACGGCGGCGTTGACGGCCTTGTCGATGCCGCGACGGATGGCCAGCGGGTTGGCGCCAGCAGCGACGTTGCGCAGACCATCGTTGACGATAGCCTGAGCGAGCAGGGTTGCGGTGGTGGTGCCGTCACCCACGGTGTCGTTGGTCTTGGTGGCGACCTCCTTCACCAGCTGAGCGCCCATGTTCTCGATGTTGTCCTCGAGCTCGATCTCCTTAGCGACGGAAACGCCGTCGTTGGTGATGGTCGGAGCACCGAACGTGCGCTGCAGAGCGACGTAACGGCCCTTGGGGCCCATGGTGACGGTAACGGCGTCGGCCAGAGTGTTGACGCCCTTGGCGAGCTTGGCGCGGCATCGGTGTTGAACGTAATGTTCTTTGCCATGGTAGGTAATCCTCCAAAAGAAATGTGACTCGCGTCGCCGCTTCCGAGTCCTATGCGGCGGCCGCGTTCAAAGACGAATCAGAGATTCTGACGAGACTAGGCCTCGACGACGGCGTAGATGTCGTCGGCACGCATCAGCAGATACTTCTCGCCGTCGACCTTGACCTCGTTGCCACCGAACTTACCGTAGATGACAACGTCGCCAACCTTGACGTCCATGGGGATGCGCTCACCCTTGTCGTTGACCTTGCCAGCGCCCACGGCAACGATGGTGCCGCGCTGCGGCTTCTCTTGAGCGTTGCTGGCGATGTACAGACCAGAAGCGGTCTTCTGCTCGGCCTCGTCGGGCTTGACCAGAACACGATCTGCAAGCGGCTTCAAAGACGACATGCTTGTTTCCTCCTTTGTGGGCCGCGCGGTCATGCCGCGCGGGTTAACCCTTTTTGTTTGCGTACGCGTTGAATGGTACCCACGAATGGCGGGTTATACAACACAGAGTCAAAAAATCTTATTTTTTGGCACTTAGATTTTCTGAATGCCGGGGGATAACTTAGCGGTGGCTCCCGGGGCGGACCGGAGGGCATGAAGTTTGCTGCTCTACAGTCCTGCGCAAGACGGAAAGCACATTAAGTGCTTTCCTTTGCGTGCGGAACTCGCGACAAACTTCATG
>ENA-OQAS01001216-OQAS01001216.1-human-gut-metagenome-genome-assembly--contig:-NODE-1216-length-12484-cov-1.633082_pt1 | contig 12484 bp, 25 predicted proteins | sample MGYA00242733_ERZ504523 | MGnify/ENA primary metagenome ERZ504523 (study PRJEB26092, sample SAMD00036239) | human gut metagenome | host: Homo sapiens | study: EMG produced TPA metagenomics assembly of... | reverse complement strand
CAAAATGAGAGATAATGAATGGCATCCAATAGATTCGTCTTCCCCATCCCGTTATTGCCGAAAAAGCAATTCATCTTGGGCGAGAAAATAACCTCAGACTGAAGTATATTTTTGTAATTGAGAACAGAAAGCTTCTTTAGTATCATCTAAACCGTATTAATCGTACAAAATTAAAAAATATACTTCTAAGTATAGATTATATCAGCAAAAAAAACTACTTTTGCGCTTTGAATCGCCAACCATATGGTATGGCTTAAAATCAGCGATAAAATTAATAAATAACTATAACACATTATGGCTACTAAAGAAAAGGACACCAACAAGGAGTTAGAAGTAGAAGAGATTGTCTCCAAATCGGAGCAATTCATTGAAAACAATTCAAAGAAGATTATTTACGGTATAATAGCTGTCGCACTCGTTGTTGGAGCTGTTTTGGGAATCAAGCATGGTTATTTAGTTCCTCAGGAGAAAAAAGCCGCCGCCGCCATGTTCAAGGGCGAGCAATACTTCGCCAGAGATTCTTTCGCCTTGGCTTTAAACGGCAATGGAGCTGACTATGAAGGTTTCGAGGCTATCATCGACCAATATGGAAGCACGGACGCCGGAAACTTGGCGAAGGCTTACGCAGGTATCTGTTACTACAAGATGGGCGATGACACAGAAGGCGCTCGATTTATTGAAATCTTTCAGCGGAAAGGACCAAATGGTATCTCCGGCGGTTACAGCTTGATCGGTGATTGCTACGTGAACATGGGTAATACGAAAGAAGGAATCAGCTATTTCGAGAAAGCCGCTAAGGAGCCGACAACGAGGTTATCAGCCCGATTTACTTGAAGAAGGCCGGTATCGCTTACGAGAACTTGAAAGAGTATGACAAGGCTGTAAAGGCTTACACGACTATCAAGGACAAGTATTACACTTCCATGGAGGCATCCGATATCGATAAGTATATCACCCGTGCTTCGGCAGGAAAATAAATAAACAGTATATTATATAGTATAACAGAGGATGTCTCGGTCAAACAAGGCATCCTCTTCTTTTAAAGAGACAAGTATGGCTACAGCTTATCAGAATTTATCCGAGTACGACTTCAACAGCGTACCCGATGCTTCAGAGATGAACATCGGCATTGTAGTTGCGGAATGGAACAAGAACATTACCGAGAAGTTATTGGAAGGTGCTTGCAACACGCTTGAAAAGCACGGGGTGAAACCGGAGAACATCGTAGTTAAACGAGTTCCGGGTAGTTTTGAACTGACTTTTGGAGCCAAAAGATTGGCCGAGACTAAAGAATTAGACGCCGTGATCGTTCTGGGATGCGTCGTAAGAGGCGATACGCCACATTTTGATTACGTTTGCTCCGGCGTTACGCAAGGCATTACAGAATTGAATTTAATGTACGATATTCCTTTCATTTTCGGCCTGTTAACTACCGACACCATGCAGCAATCCGAGGATCGTGCGGGAGGTAGATATGGCAATAAAGGAGACGAGGCAGCGGTTACCGCAATAAAAATGGTAAATTTTTCTGCCTAAACGCTTGCAGGTTTCAAAATAAATCGTACCTTGCACTGCAATTAAGAACAAGGGGGCAGTTACCAGAGTGGCCAAATGGGGCTGACTGTAACTCAGCTGCTTTCGCCTTCGGTGGTTCGAATCCATCACTGCCCACCTTAATTGATCGGTTCACTATGTGAACCAATTCTTTCGAAAACCGAAAGAATACATATTGCGGAAGTAGCTCAGTTGATAGAGCATTAGCCTTCCAAGCTGAGGGTCGCGGGTTTGAGCCCCGTCTTCCGCTCTAGGAAAAGAGGAAAATCGAAAGGTTTTCCTCTTTTTTTATATCCTCGTATTACTATATATCCGGGATAATGTCTACTTTAGCCCCCAATACAACAAATAACAAAAAGAGAGATGAAGATGGTGAAAGGGATATACGTGTTGCTGACAATGTTCTTATTGATAGGATGCGCTACGGTAATGAATCCTTATAAAATGGACAACCGGATGCATAAGATAGAGCTAGGGATGACCAAGCAAAAGGTTATATCGATACTAGGAAAGGATTTTGAGTCGGCTGGCGCACGGATAACCCCCGACGGCCCGATAGAGAGTATCAGTTATAAGACGGTAACCATGACGATAGCCGACTACTCTGAAGGCTACTACATCCTAAGCTTCAAGAATGGGATACTAGTGGAGTGGTTCAAGGAAAAGACACCGATCAATAACAATACAGCGAACTAAGGTCTCCTTTTAGGCCACTAAAAACAAATAAGGCAGATGCCTCTGGGCATCTGCTTCATTCTTTTACGATTATAAACTTTCTTCGATACATGAATCCGGTTATGACTGACCGGCCTGCCGTGGTTTTCTAACTCGGCCTCACGACTGCCTTTCCGGTTAGCCTTTATGTACTCGACTAACGGATCTTGCTTTTTTCTCTTTGTCTTCATAGCTTTATTGCTTTTATATCGCTTTCACGAGCGCAAAGATACGAAAAGAATTCATTTCACCTCACTATCGTCCCAAGGGTATTTTCTTTTCGGATTTCGAGGGAACCAGCCTTTCTGCACACGCTCCTCCTGCTCGAAAATCTCCTTGATCGTCCAGAACGATGAAAAGGCGAATACGCCGCAAATAGCGGACACAAACACGCTGTCTATAAACAGGGAGGCTATCACTCCTAAAATCCCTAAGACAAGGAATATCCACCAGCATTTCGTCCCCCAATAATACTCGGCCTTCACGACTACCGGATGAAACAGACCGATAATCAAAAATGTAACGATACCGATCAACAACCCATCAAAATTTATCATATCCATATCTGAGTATTTATACTTATTACTATTATATGTAACAAATATACGAACAATATTCCACTTAACTGATCATTCTTTCTATGAAGAGATAGAAGCCCCTATTCGCAATAATCGTCTCACAAAGATGAAACGATCTTTTCATATACGTGATACGATCTTTTCACCCTTGTGATACGATCTTCACATAGGTGAAAAGATCAAGACCTAAAGAAGCTTACACTTAAAGTAGCACAAAAAAAGTCACATCCATTGTTAGTGGACATGACTTCTATATTGTTTTCAAATAAGATTCTTATCTGTTGCTTTCCTCCGCAGGTGTAGTAGTAGCGGGAGTTTCCTCTGCCGGAACTGCCGGTTGTTGAGCCGTACCAAAGTCCGGAGCGATCGTATTCGGATCGATAGAGATAGCGTCGTTTACTTGTTGCTTGATCTCAGATTGAGCGGCATGCTCCGCTCTGGGGATAAATGCGGTAATCAAGATACTCAATACGATTACGGTACCCGCCAAACTCCAAGTAGCTTTCTCCAAAAAGTCCGTGGTCTTACGTACACCCATGATTTGGTTAGAAGAAGAGAACCCTGAAGCCAAACCTCCACCTTTCGAGTTCTGGATCAACACGATCAAGATTAATAGTATAGAGGCGATCAGGATTAAGATAGAAATAAATACGTACATCTTAGTTTTATTTTTTAGTGTTAATAATCAACTTTTCCAAAAATCTGATTTGGTCTGCAAAGTAAACATTTTTTTCTGGATATTTCAAGCTTAAGTTTTTAATAATTTGCAAAGCCTTATCATATCGTTTCTGTTTTATATAAATCCGAGCTAAAGTTTCCGTAAGGCACGAGTCTTCCAGCGATTTGGACTGCTCATCATCCAAATCTTTCACCGACTCTGGAGTCTCCGCACGGCTGGTTTCCTCACGGATTTCCAGCCCACTACCCGGCATACGCTGTTGGTCATTTTTAATGAACGAATCGATCAAGTCGTGATGTCGAAGCCTATTCTCCGCATCCTCTCCAGATGGCTTCTCTTCTTCCTCTTTCGATAATGACCAAAACATATAATCTGACGATACCGATGGCTGGAACAGGACGAGGCTTCTTTCTTAGGCTCCGGTTCCTCGTTACGGTTAGAGAGGAATGCGTCTATCAAGGAGAAGTATCCTCTTTCGCATATCCGGCTCATGCTCCACACGGGAGTTCAAGCCATATTTATCTCCCTCTATCAGTTGGAACAGCTTTTTCCGGTCCGGCAAGAATATCGCCATCTTCTCCAGCTCCGAGGTAAAACTCATATCATTTAATACGGCCAGATTCTTTAGATACAACATCCGTGCCACTTGAAAATACGGGTAATCCTCCACGATTCGTCGCAACTCAAGAAGAGTCCCCTCGGTCAATTCTGAAGGCTCCTCCATCAAACGATATAAATCCTCCGCCCTCATTCTACCAATTGGCAACCGTAGCGTTATAGATTTGGTCTACTATTTCCTCTATGATTTCCTCGCATAATGTTCCCTCTACCTGCTGCGGCATCAAGTTACTGTCGAACTCGCGGTAAGCGGAGAACGACTGCTCAAAATCCTCATCCGGGTTAACCCGGTTGGAGTAACGAACCCGCACCGTGATCGTCAACCTCGTCTGCGAGGCGATAGCATCCTCCTTCACGGCCATTGGAGCGAAATCGTAACCAGTGATCTCACCCTCCAACTCAAGGTCGCCATTGCTCGGAACCAGTTGCAGACGAGTCTGACGGATGTAAATATCCTTCAAATCCTCCGTAAACTGCGGCGCAAGGGTCGGATTCACGTAGGGAGCTTGGTTCGTGAAGTCACGAATCGTAATGGTCTTCACCTTCGTATAATCGATAGAGGCTCCAGTTAAACTTATAGGAAATAGAGCAAAGCCGTAGCCAATACCGTCAAAAATGAGAGTATAAGCCAATTGGCTGCCGACAAACGTATGTTGACAATCTTCTTTAGCATATTTTTATTCCAAATTGTATTCCTTGATTTTTCGATATAACGTACGCTCCGATATCTTCAAGTCGGCCGCCGCGTTCTTCCGTCGCCCGTTATGCTTCTCCAGAGCCTTACGGATCATCTCCTTCTCCACCTCTTCCAAGGATAAAGTCTCCTCTTCCACATCCTCGGCATCTTGGATCGTCGGGTGCATGGCATGAACCGCCGCCGGATGGATCGGATGCGCATAAGGGGTATCATCCGCCACCGTTGGCATCGGGATATTCCCTCCCATGATATCATGCACTAATTTCTTTAGCTCGTTCACGTCCTTTTTCATATCGAACAAGACTTGATAAAGGATCTCCCGCTCGCTGTTAAATATCTTTTGATCCGAATCTTGCTTCACCAATACCGGATATTTCTCAACATTTACGTTCGGCAGATAAAGGCGCAGGACATCCGCCGTTATATCCCGTGTCTCTTCGATTACGGAGATACGTTCCGTGATATTTTTCAACTCACGCACGTTACCCGGCCAACGGTAAGAAACCAATAATTGACGGGCCTCATCATCCAAGCGGATCGGCGGCATCCGGTATTTCTCGGCGCAATCACTGGCGAACTTACGAAATAATAAGACGATATCTTCCGGACGCTCCCGCAAGGGAGGCACTTGAATAGGCACCGTATTCAAACGATAGTACAAATCCTCACGGAATTTACCTTCCGAAACCGCCTGCACTAAATTCACGTTCGTAGCGGCAACGATACGAACGTTCGTCTTCTGTACCTTGGAGGAACCGACCTTGATAAACTCACCCGTCTCCAACACACGAACAAGCGTGCTTGCGTAGGAGTTGGCAACTCTCCTACCTCATCCAAGAAGATCGTTCCACCGTCCGCTACCTCGAAATACCCTTTACGGTCGGCCAACGCCCCGGTAAAAGAACCTTTCTCGTGCCCGAAAAGCTCCGAATCTATCGTCCCTTCCGGAATAGCGCCACAGTTTACGGCTATATATTGTCCATGCTTACGCTGACTGTTCTGGTGAATAATTTGCGGGAAAGTCTCCTTCCCGACTCCACTCTCTCCTGTAATAAGAACAGATAAGTCGGTTGGCGCTACTTGAAGTGCAACGTCGATCGCACGATTTAATCCCGGGTTATTACCAATAATCCCAAAACGCTGTTTTATCTGTTGTACATCAACCTTCATCACTCTTTCACTTTTAAAATCTGTAATTATTTCAGTTACTCTGCCAAAATTACAAATCTTAATTCAAACTACCACTATTGATAACAGAATCTATCGGTCGTTTCTTATTTTTTAGCACCATATGTACGTTTATACAAGAACTCGGCAAGATCCTTGTCTTCCGGGATGGCGGCGATCTCTTCCGGCGAGATAGGCTCACCGATATATACATCCGCTTTCTTTCCACGCTTATTGAAAGCCTCTGTAGGAATACGCAAGGTACGTATTTGCCAGCTGATATTCCCTAGCCAATAGAAAAAATGGGTATTTTGGAAATCAAAATAAACAGGGTATACCGGTGCTTTCGCCTTACGAACTAAGCGGATCACGCTATGCGCCCACGATAAATCCCGTACCTGTTTCTCTTTTTTATTATAAAATGAGATCGCTCCAGCAGGGAAGAAACCCATCGGATGACCTTCTTTCAGGCGTTGCAGGGATAGTCGCACGCCATTAACATTCGCCGGATTCGCCCCTCGCTTGTGGGAATCGGGCACCACGGATATGAAATTATCCTCCATCGCCCCGATCTTGGTCAAGATGCCGTTCACCATCACCTTAAGTCGGACGCGGGAAGCGAAATATCAATCAGCATGATTCCATCCAACGACCCGATCGATGGTTGGAAACGGTAACAAAAGCCCCTTCCGGCAGATGATCTAAAATCTCCTTATTATGAACCTCATAGCTGAGATCGATAATGGGGTCATGCAATAAAGCGGAAGTAAACTCAGCGCCCCGTAAATGACAATTCCGGGCATGTACCTTATTAACCAGATCCACACGTAAGCACTTTATCAGCAACTTACCTAACCATGTCCCCACTCGCCCCTTGAAGAACGGGGCCATCTCTTGCAAATCGTAAATGTCAACAACACTCTTCTTCATACTTATCCTAAAAACGAGGCACACATCTTCTCATGTTTCCTCATCACTATCGCTAGTACGATGTTCAACACGATGATCTCGTATAGGTAATAAGCCCAGACCTGTCCCGTTAGTACGATCACAAACATAACCATCGTCCGGCCATTAAAGGTCAACAAGTCTATGTAACGCATTAAATGACGACTCTGTTTACGAAAGTCCACACGGATATTCTCCGGAATATTATCCCCATACTTCGCGTGCAAATTTTGTAACATACTCTGTAAGGTAGGCGTAGCCTTCACTTGCAACATCGTATACCAACGATATAAGAAGTAGAAAAACTTGTTAATGCCATACTTCATCTCCTTATGTTTCGCCTCCACCTGCTCCAAAGACTGAAACTCCGAGCCTTTATCCTTACTGATAAAATAAAGGTGAAGCGTCTTATAATAATCCGTGATATTCGCTTGGACTAAATGAGACAGACCGGATAAGACCGCCAAGGCAAAGAACCAATCCGTACCGTAATCATGAGACAAACGAAGAGCGAATCCGATATAGATCGAAGCGAACCAGATATCCCCGGCGAATCCGTCCAAGATACGCCCGATAGCGGACTTGATCCCTGTAAGACGTGCCAGCTGCCCATCCACGCAGTCGAGGATATTGGCAAATACCAACAATAATATACCACAGATATTATATGTCAAATTATCGTGATAAAACATAAATCCGACCGCCGCACCCACGAAGATCGAGATAACCGTAATCATATTCGGGGTAATCCCCGTGCCTCGCAACATACGAGCAATACGAAATCCTATCGGACGATAAAAAATTCGGTCTATCTTATTTTCTGTTTCTATCGACTTTAACGATGCTTCGTATTCCTTATCCAACTCGCTCATTTGTTTCTTATTTATACGAGTAACCGCCATCCACAACGACTACCTCGCCATTAAAATAACTATTCTCTATCAACATTTTATAAACTTCCGCCAATTCATCCGGGTCGCAGAACCGTCCCAAAGAGACCTTGTTCTCTATATTCCGACGGATCTCGGCAGGCTTTGTTTTCTGCCATTCCGTATCGACAAAACCGGGAGCCACGGCATTCACACGCAGTTCATAGGGAACTAAGAACTTCACCATGTTTTTGACCAGCGCATGAACAGCACTTTCGTCACTCCATATGCCAAGGATACCGAATGAGGCTGTATTCCCATCAAGGAACCCGTAAACACGATACTTCCCCCCTTATTAATCCGTCCAACAATCTTCTGTAAAAGGAAGATCGGGAAATGGATATTAGCAAAGAAAACCCGGTCCCAATCCTCGAATGAAAGTTCCTCAAAAGGATCCCGACAGGTCATTCCCGCATTGAACACAAGGCCGTCCAAACGTAGCCTATTCTCCTCCAAGAAAGAATCGATAACCCCGATCGTATTCCGATCCGAGATATCGGCCCGCAGAATAGAAACCTGTATATCGAAACGCCCCACCAACTCGCTACGTACCTCCTCGGCGGTCGCTTGGTCGGAAGCATAAGTCAGTATAAGGTTATATCCGGCCTTTCCTAAACAGGACGCTACCGCCTTTCCTATCCCTTTTGTCCCACCGGTAATTAAAATAAATTTATCCATGAAACTGATCGTTATTTAGCGGCAGATCCTTTCACTGTTTCCGGCTTCGCCTGACGTTGGGTTGTCAGATTCGCCTCATAAGAATCATGTATCGTTTTTTTCAGATTCGAGGAGGAAACCCCCGTTCCGTAAGGGAAATAAAATACCTGAACGCCTAAATCTTTCAGATAGTCGTACTTTCCGAACCAGTCATCACCTACCACGAAAGCGTCGATGTTCAGCTTCTTCACGATTTCCGTGTGATCCAAGGAATGTTGTGGAATAACGATATCGGGAGTCTTCAACGCCTCGATGATCTGCAAACGTTCATGGAACGGAATGATCGGCTTCGCTTTATAAGAAGAGACCAACTCATCTGTACTAACCCCGACGATCAATATATCCGCCAAACTACGGGCGTAATTGATCATCCTAAGATGATTATAATGGAACATATCAAACGTTCCGGATGTATATACTATCGTTTTGTCTTTAAACATAATCGTAATTTTCGTTTTAAACCGCAAACTTACGCAAACTTTTCCTATCTTAAAAGTTTTAAAACCAAAAAGCGTCCCACGTCCCATACAAAATGTCATGTCAATAACATCCATTCGTTATTAACATGACATTTTATGTATTTATTGAAACTTGTCAGGAAAGATCTACTATAATCCGTCCGTATCGTCGTCTTTCGTCAAATCCAATTTCTCATTATCTCCCCCCTATCGAAATATTGCTTACGCAACGGGTTGGCGGTAGCCTCCTGATAACGTAACCGGTTCCGGAAGATATCCAACGCCGCATATAAGGCTTGGCGGAACGACTCTTCTGAGGCCACGTTCTGCCCGGCTATGTCATAAGCTGTTCCATGTGCCGGAGAAGTCCGTACGATCGGCAATCCTGCCGTATAGTTCACCCCGTCATCCATCGCCAACGTCTTGAAAGGAGCGAGCCCTTGATCATGATACATCGCTAAGACACCATCAAATTTATCATACATCTGCGAACCAAAGAAACCGTCAGCCGCATAAGGGCCAAATGACATTACGCCTTTTTTCTCCGCCTCTTGCATTGCCGGTATGATAATCGTCTCCTCTTCCGTACCCAGCAATCCGGCATCACCCGCATGAGGGTTTAAGGAAAGAACCGCGATGCGTGGCTTCACAATACCGAAGTCTTGCTTTAACGACTGATTGAAAATACGCAGCTTATTCACGATATCGCCCACGTTGAGGGAAGACGCAACTTGCGACAATGGAATATGCCCCGTCACCAAAGCGACACGAAGATCATCTTTCATCAAGATCATCAAGGCTTTTTTATCCAAGCCACCGAAGCATTTCTCCAAATACTCAGTATGCCCGGGAAAATGAAAATCCTCGTTCTGGATATTATGTTTATTGATCGGGGCGGTAAGCAGTACATCCACTACTCCCCGCTTCATATCCGTAACCGCCGCTTCCAACGCCTTGAAAGCCGACTCACCGGCAACGGCGTAGATTTCGACAACTCCACCTTGGTCTCGTCCTCCACGCAGTTAATAATGTTCACCCGGTTTACTCCCGCATCCTCCGCATGTGAAATAATATTCATATTGATAGGAGGAAGCTCCAATGCCTTCCGGTGATAAGCGGCTATCTTGGACGAGCCATAGATAATCGGCGTGCAAAGCTCCGCCATGCGGGTATCGGAAAAGGTCTTTAATATCACCTCATAGCCGATACCATTTATATCTCCGTGGGTGATCCCCACTTTAATCAGTCGTTCTTCCATATATTTTGTTTGTTTATTACTTTTTCTCTTTTGGGATATCCAATGTCTCAGTTACCGGTTCATCAAATTCACCCGGCAAACGTAACGTAAATAAGGCAGCTTCTATTCTACGCATGAAATTACGCTTGTCTGTCTCCGGAGCATACACAAATCCCTCGGCTACAACCACACGATGATTCTTTTCATCCAAGCGGGTGTGGCTTACGAACGGGCCTCCCATCATATCGCCTTGCATTCTCCACAAACCGCGCATCACGCCACAATATTTACCATTTAAGGTTATTGGCGTATACTCCACTCCCGCACGCGTTTCTGTTTGCATATAGGAACCCGGGAACGAACCCGGCAGATTCGCCTTCAATACAGAATCTCGTTTAGCGACCAGATATTCCTCCGTAAACGTATTCGGATCAGTATAAGGGAAAGTATATACGATTAAGTCCATACGGCCTGTGTTAGCGTTATTGGAAGACCAGAAGAAATCTGTCGTATCCTTATAGTACGTGAAGTTTGCCGGAGCGTTTAACATCACGTTCAGGTCGCTTTTCAGGTTATCCATAACCACCATACTATATTCCTTTTGTAATTGCTCTATCGCACGATTCATCTCCACCTTTACGAAGAAGTTGACCAACGCCTTCTCATGGGTCTTTGAATACTCGACGATCGACTCCGTATTAGGAGCTTTCAGCGAAACAACCACCTGTCCTCTAGCCCAGACATTATTCTCGTAGCCTACAGAAACTTCGTATAAGCGGTGGGATCTATCGTAACCACTAATATATTCCTTACATACCGTAACAGACCTGTAAAATCCTTTGGTTGTACGTAGGTAATCTTCAAAGAAGGCTCGGCTTGCGGCAGTCCGGGCACCGAAGAGGCCAACTCAGACTTTATGGCTTCTCCGCAGGGCCTTTCCAATCCTTTTGATCCATAACCACGACAACCTCATATGCGAAGCCCGTAGCTTGAGTCATCACAGAACCCGAATTACATGCTCCCATCAAAACAAGAAGCAGCAACATACCGATGAATAAAGAACGTGTTTTCATACCCGTGTGTTTTTATATTATACAAATGTAACATTTTTTTGCGGTAGAAAGCATTCCACAAGCGGCGAAAATATCCTCCCTCGTGATGCCCTTATCGTACATACAACTCCTTTGGCGTTTAAGAAATCCCGGAACGCCTCCATTTTAGCGATATCGGAAGTCTCTAAAGACACATTCGGTATCGCATGAAAACGGATCAAGTTTACCCGACAAGGTATTCCACCTAATAAACAACTCAAAGCTTCGGCATGTTTCAAGCTATCGTTCAAATTTTTAAAAACAATGTACTCAAAAGAGACACGTCGTTGATGCGAAAAATCATATTGTTTGATTAAATCGATCACCTCCCTCGCTGGGAATGCCTTTTCAACCGGCATCAAGGAAAGACGTTCCATAGGATAGGGCGAGTGCAGACTTACGGCCAGATGACATTCGCTCTCCTCTAAAAAGCGTTTCAAGCCTTTCGTCACACCGATGGTTGAAACCGTGATACGCTTCGGGCTCCACGCATATCCATACGGGGCCGTGAGTATTTCCAAAACCTTGAAAAGCTCGTCTACGTTATCCAGTGGCTCCCCCATTCCCATGAAAACGATATTCGTCAATGAATCGTTTTCCGGCAAAGACTGGATCTGGTTCAATATCTGGTTCGCTGTCAGGTTTGCCGTGAAGCCTTGTTTTCCCGTCATACAAAACAAGCAATTCATTTGCATCCGACTTGAGAAGAGACGCAAAGAGTCGCCCGATCATCCGTAGGAATATAAACAGACTCAACAAAACGCCCCGGTCCGGCAGCATATAGATATTTGATCGTACCGTCTTTCGACTTTTGATACTCAGATGGCGGATAAGCCCGATCTCGAATGAATCCTCTAATAAAGCACGTTTGGCTACCGCTATATTCGTCATCTCCGAAATCCGGGTTATTTTCTTCTTATAAATCCAATCGGCCATTTGCTTAGCCGCATATGCGGGAAGACCCACCTCAGACGCTACACCTTTCAGTTCCTCCAAGGTCATCCCTAATAATTGTCTTTTGTCAACCATTCTATCGATATTTTCTTATTCGCGAAAGTACGAGAAATATTCCACAAAATAAAGATCCCCTGTTTTGT
>ENA-OQAS01001215-OQAS01001215.1-human-gut-metagenome-genome-assembly--contig:-NODE-1215-length-12491-cov-2.727839_pt1 | contig 12491 bp, 16 predicted proteins | sample MGYA00242733_ERZ504523 | MGnify/ENA primary metagenome ERZ504523 (study PRJEB26092, sample SAMD00036239) | human gut metagenome | host: Homo sapiens | study: EMG produced TPA metagenomics assembly of... | reverse complement strand
CGGCGTTTTGCAAAAAATCCGTCAATGGAATTCGTTTTTCGTACCTCTATCTTTTTTTATGTTTTTATGAATACTCGATACATTTCCGTTATGCAAATTAAAATTTATCCACAAATTTGAACAAATTTCTTAATTCTATCTACAGAAACACTTCGGTACCGATCTCCATCTTCATCGGATACCTGGAATGATACTCTCTCTCCCATTCCAGTCGCATCGACTCCCCAGCCTCTGCATGTGCTGTGTAATTGTTTGATTCCTGTTTTGTCTATGATCTTCTGGGCGTTGTTTTCGTTGACTCCACATCCTGCGATGATTTCGATCTGGTTCCCATATTTTTTCTGAAGATCTGCTAACAGATGAATTCCTTCTTCTGCGGTTGCTTCCTGTCCACTTGTCAGTAATCGATCAATCCTAGATCGATCAGTGTTTCGATTGCCTCATATGGATCTCTTGTGCAGTCAAATGCTCTATGGAATGTTGCTTTGCGTCCTTCATTTTTTACATTTTCCAAGAATTCTTGACAACGGTTCTTATCGATTGTTCGGTCTTCATTTAAGAAACCGAAAGATACTCCATCTGTCCCATATGCTAATAGTAGCTTAAGATTCTCAAGCATCTGTTCATACTGGTAATTTGTATAGCAGAATCCCCCTGCTCTGGCTCTTACCATAGATACGATCTCAATATCGCTGTATTGTTTGATCATGATCAAGCTTCCTAAAGATGGTGTTAATCCACCTAAACTTAATGCACTGTTTAATTCTACTCTTTTAATTCCGCATTCGCTTGCCATCATGGCATCTTCGAAGCTTCCACAACATACTTCTATCATTGTTTTCCTTCCTTTACTTACAAATATTTTATGATTCCGGCATGTATTTTTTGCCTGTTTCTGTCTGGGCAAGACCTGCCTGACTGGTTTCCTTTAAAGAACATGGCAAGAGGTCTCCGACTTCTGCCATTGCATCGATCACTTCATCCAATGGAACCTTGCTTTCAATGCCTGCCATTGCCATATCTGAGGCTGTGATCGCATTGACAGATCCAATGACATTTCTCTTGATACATGGTACTTCTACCAAACCACCTAATGGATCACATACCAATCCCAATAATGATTTCAAGGCAAATGCTCCTGCATCAAAGATCTGCTTTGTGCTGCCGCCACGAATGTACGTAATAGCTGTTGCTGCCATACAGGAGCAGAACCGATTTCTGCCTGACATCCTCCTTGTGCCCCTGCGATACAGGCACGTTCTGCAATAACTTGTCCGACTCCTGCCGCAATATACATTCCTTCTAGCATCTTTGCTTCTGGTACTTTATGAAATTGTTCATATGTGATCAATACTGCTGGAAGCACCCCACATGCTCCGGCTGTCGGTGCTGCTACGATACGTTTCATACAGGCATTTGATTCGCCCATTTTTAAAGCATTTGCCATGACGGTCCCGACAAATTCACCGGTCAGATTCTGCATTTTTCTAACCTCTTCCATCATCTTTTCACCGTCGCCGCCAGAAAGACCACTTTGTGACTTTAAGTCTTTATCGTAACTTTCATTGGCATCTTTCATTGCAAGATACATACTGCTCATTTTCCCGATAGACTCTAGGCGGTCTACCTGTCGTTCTGTCATATCATCATGTAAAATTGTTTCCCATAATTGACATTCCTGTTCTTTTGCTCTTGTTTCTATCTCTTCTACGGATGCAAATCCCATACTCTAGTCCTCCTTCATCTTAGCAAGATATGTAACTTCTGGATTCCTTCCAGACGTTCCAAAAAGTTCAGACCTTCTTCTGGTATTTCTTTGTCACATTCAATGACCATGACTGCACTTCCACCTCTGTGATCACGGTATAATTGCATCGTTGCGATATTAACCGATTTATGAGCAAGCATTGATGTTACTTCTGCTACATGTCCTGGCTGGTCGTCATTGTGTACGACTAATGTTGTATACTCCCCGCTAAAGTTTGCTTCTAGTCCATCGATTGTGCAGATCTTAATTCGTCCACCGCCTAAGGAACAGGCTACAATCTCAAGATTCCTTCCTGATTCTCCGACAAGTAATAATTTTACACTGTTTGGATGTGCATTTTTTAATTGAATCTTTCCAATCTCAAATTTCACTCCTGATTCTTTTGCAATGTCAAAACTGTCTGGAATCCGAATGTCATCGGCTGCCATGCCAAGTAATCCTGCCACTAATGCTTTGTCTGTACCATGTCCTTTTCCTGTTGCAAGAAATGATCCATGTAATAGTATTTTAGCTTCTTTTACCGATTCTCCGAGCAGGTGCCTTGATACCTGTCCGATCCTTACAGCACCTGCTGTATGAGAGCTCGACGGTCCGACCATCACTGGTCCTACGATGTCAAATAAATTCATGTGATTTCTCCTGTCTATAAATGCCTTTCGTCTTTTGAAATGCTGTTTTGCCGTGTATCATTTTGTTTCTTGTATATAATTTACTCGTAATATATGAAAAAGGCAAGTATAGAATTTCCTATACTTGCCCTGCTTTGGAACATCTCATATTGATCTGTTAATTTTTCTTAAAAATTAAATCCTTTGATCGTTGCAAAATAATCTTCTGGTGTTTCTGCACGACGGATCATTTCTGTTGTTCCATCCTCTTTTAATAAGATTTCTGCAGATTTTAATTTACCATTATAGTTATATCCCATTGCAAATCCGTGTGCTCCTGTATCGTGAATCACTAACAGATCTCCCATGTCAATCTTTGGTAATTTACGGTCGATTGCAAATTTATCGTTATTTTCACAAAGAGATCCTGTGATATCATATACATGATCTGCTGGTTCATTTTCTTTACCCATAACTGTGATGTGATGGTACGCCCCATACATTGCAGGTCTCATTAAGTTGACTGCACATGCATCAACACCAATGTATTCTTTATGTGTATGTTTTTCATGGATTGCTTTTGTTACTAAATGTCCGTTTGGTGCAAGCATGTAACGTCCAAGTTCGGTAAAGATCTTCACATCTCCCATTCCGGCTGGTACTAATACTTCGTCATATACTTTGTGTACACCTTCACCAATGACAGCGATATCATTACCTTCCTGATCTGGAAGGTAAGGGATTCCGACTCCACCAGATAAGTTGATAAATCCGATATGAACTCCAACTTCTTCTTTTAATTTAACTGCTAATTCAAATAACTGTTTTGCAAGTGTTGGATAGTATTCATTTGTAACTGTGTTACTTGCAAGGAAAGAATGGATTCCGAATTCTTTGACACCGAGCTCTTTTAACTGTTTGAAAGCTTCAAAGATCTGTTCTGTTGTCATTCCGTATTTTGCATCTCCTGGGTTATCCATGATATCTGTTCCTAATGCGAAAACTCCACCTGGATTGTAACGGCAGGAAATCTTTTCTGGGATTCCGGCACATTCTTTTAAGAATTCGATATGTGTAATGTCATCTAAGTTGATCGTTGCACCTAACTGTTTTGCCAGAATAAATTCTTCTGCTGGTGTATCGTTAGAAGAGAACATGATCTCGCTTCCATCGAATCCACAACGATCTGACATCATAAGTTCTGTTAAAGATGAGCAGTCTGTTCCGCATCCTTCTTCTTTTAAAATCTTTAAGATTGTTGGATTTGGTGTCGCTTTTACAGCAAAATATTCTTTAAATCCTTTATTCCATGAAAATGCTTTGTATAATCCTCTTGCTGTTTCACGGATTCCTTTTTCATCATATAAATGAAATGGTGTTGGATATTTTTTTACGATTTCATCTAACTGTTCTTTTGTTACAATGGTACTTTTGCCATGGTGTTTGATTCCTTTCTTCTATACTTTTTGTATATTTATTTCATTTTTAATAGTTGTATTTCATTGGCCAGTGCATCTTTAAATACTTCCACCAGATTATTGTTACTGGAATACAGGCTGGTTGCTTCGTAACAATTTGTGATCGCGCCTGTTAAAACGTCCTTGGAATCCGTGATCAATCGAATCTGTTCTTTCTTACATTCTGTCAGATAAACAGTTGCTCCTTGTAAATCAAATGGTTCATTCGTTATGATCACGACTTTCTTTCCTTCACTTACCATCTTCTCTAAGTGTTCCCGAAACATCTCCAGTCGTTCATTGTATACAGAGATATACGCACGCTCTTCTGCACAAAGCAGCATATCAATGATCTTATCGCAAATATGTTCTTCGCCTTTGATCGTCAGATACCCGCCTTCGTTCTTGCGTTTGCCCGGAAGTTCCGCGATCAGCTCTGTCTTCTTCTGTTCCAGATGCCGGATCTTATTACTGCAGAATTCTTCGATCGCTACCGGTGTGTAACGAACTGTATCTTCCTCTTGTATATAGGCTGCGCCTTTGTCTACCAAGCCTGCCAGTGCATTGTAAGCGTTCGATCTTGAGATCCCGCTTTGTTTGGCTGCCTCGTATCCGTTAAGGCTTCCTTCCAGTGTCAGTAAAATGTAAAGACTGGCTTCGTGTCTTGTAAGTCCGAATTCCATCAGACGCTCTACATTATCCATCACTTTCACCTCGTGTTCCTATCTAGGACTACTATAGTCGAATTAAAAAAGAATGTCAAGGTTTCCTTGACATTCTGAGAATTTTTCTTGAGTTTTCCTACCACTCTTCGTCTTTTCCTAGATATTGTTTCCCACCAACTGTCATGATATCAAATTCGACATATGCGATATGATCTTTGCTTTCTCCATAAATGGTATATTGTTTTTTAACATTTTGAGCATCTTTTCGAATCTGCTGCAATTTGGCATACTGTTTCGCTTCTTTTGATGAAATCGTCTTTCGTTCATTTGTTTTGGACTCTGTAAGTTTAAAATTGTAATTATCTAAATTTGTATAATACGCTTCCAGCTTCTGTCTGTCTTTTACTTTCCAAAATACCGTCTGCATCATGGTTTTATCACTTGGATCAAGAAAGACCATATCACAGCCACTGTTTGATGAAAGTGCATAGACAGGTTCTGCTGCTGCTTTCCACCAAGAAATGGTTTTGACAATCTTTTTGTCTGTCTGATTCATCGTTTCTTTCAGCCAAAATGCTGGTTTTCTGCCTTTCATAGAAGCTTCCAGATAACCAAAACTCATGGCTCCATCTCCACCGCCATCAGCTGTCTCATAACGGTCTCCGTGATATGTAAATGTTGTAATACCTAAAATTGAATCCATTTGATCATGATTCCATTGATAATATCCGATCTCTTTTTCATTCTTTGGTCCTTTTGTGATCTTGACCATATGATTCCAGCCGATCAAAACTGCTGCTATGAATGTACAGATTGTTGTGATACATCCAATGATCATGACTGTTTTTTATTTTGTTTCATTCCACTCTCCTTATGATCTTATGTAAAATCTAGCTATATGCAATTGCTGTAAGAACAAAGAACACCAGCATAAACACACTGTGGAAGTATAGTTTTCTGCGGTCCTCTTCCTGATCGATCATCCATATGTCATAATAAATCTTAGGATAATATTGATCATCTGTAATGCATTAAATGCCTTCGTTGTTACTGTAAGAGATCCTGAACCATGATCCAGTGCAAGGATAAGTCCAAAAATCAGCGTCATCAAATACATGACAATGCATTGCACATAAAAGTAAAACTTATCTTCCCAAGCAAGTTTTAAGAATACATTTCTCTCGTCTTCTGCAAAAATTGCAATAAACATAAGGTTACATAAACTTACAGATCCTATCTCTGGCTGTATAAAGATGATTATAACTGCCTGAATGATCATTAGGAGTAATGTGAACCATTGTTTTTTGATTGCTTGCATATTTTCCCTCCTCTCCCTCTTTTTCATATCTTTATTCAAAAGATATTTTTAGTATATCTGGTACATAATTAATTGTCTATCTTTTAATTTATTTTCTTATCTAACAGTGCTTGCCACTATCTGTATTTTTTTATACAATGAAAGGAGAAACTTATGAGTAAAAATAAAAATCGCTGCAAGATTTAACTTTACTTGACCGCTTTTTATTTGCTGAAGTTATGGAAGATCCTAAGACATTTGAGAATATATTATCTATTATTCTTGGAGAAGATATCTCCATCAAAGGCCGTCCACAATCTGAACACGAAAGTCGGACTTCGCCTCTAAAACGACAGGTGCGACTTGACGTATGGGCAGAGGATGAAACCGATGCTGTTTATAATGTAGAAGCTCAAAAAGAAAATACGAAAAATCTTCCTCATAGAAGTCGTTTTTATCAGGCTCTGATTGACTCCAAATTATTAGATCCTGGAGAAGTAGATTTTTCGAATATGAAAGACTGTTATTCTATTATCATTGCACCTTTCGATCTGTTTGGAAGAGGATTATATCAATATACTTTTCAAATGACTTGTGCTGAAACTGGTCAGCCATTAGAAGATGGTGCTACGCGAATTTTTCTAAATACGCATGGTAAAAATTCAGAAGATATTAGTCCTGAATTAAAGGAGCTTCTTTACTATATGGAACATACTACTGAAGAAATATCTTGCTCTACTTCACGCCTTCAGGAAATTAAGAATCACGTCAATATTGTGAAATCCAGCGAAGAGATTGGAGTGAAATATATGCAGGAATGGGAAGAAAAGATTCTTGAGAAGCGAAAAGCACGTGCAGAAGGCTAGCCGAAGGACGTGCTGAAGGAGAAACCTTCCGATTAATTCAACTAATAAAAAAGAAAATCCAGAAATCAAAAATCTTTCATTCAAATTTCTGACGAACTGGAAGAAGAACCTGACAACATTCAATCACTTTACGAATGCATTTCGCAGAATATTAATCTAACAACTGAAGAAATCTACAAAATCTACATCTCACCTGATAAAACTGAAGATTAATAAAGAACTCCACAGCATACGCTGTGGAGTTCTTACTTTATCGATATTTACATCATCAATATTCAATTTCGTCAAAAAATGGCAAATCTTATTCGTCAGCTTTTCCTTCAGATCCGAATAATTTAATCTTTGTAATTACCATATCTTTAATAGCTTCAGCACCTGGTGCTAATAATTTACGAGGGTCGAAACCTTTTCCTTCAAGGTCTTTTCCATCTTCGATATATTTACGTGTAGCTTCAGCAAATGCAAGCTGGCATTCTGTGTTAACGTTGATCTTAGCTACTCCAAGAGAGATTGCTTTTTTGATCATATCATCAGGGATTCCTGTACCACCATGTAATACTAATGGCATATCTCCTGTTAACTGCTGAATTGCATCTAATGTTTCGAAGCTTAATCCTTCCCAGTTTTCTGGGTATTTTCCGTGGATGTTTCCGATTCCTGCTGCAAGCATTGTTACTCCAAGATCTGCAACTGATTTGCATTCTTTAGGATCTGCGCATTCACCTCTACCGATAACTCCATCTTCTTCTCCACCGATAGATCCAACTTCAGCTTCGATAGACATTCCTTTTCCTTTTGCAACTTTTACAAGTTCTTTTGTTTTTTCAATGTTTTCTTCGATTGGATAGTGAGATCCATCAAACATGATAGAAGAGAATCCAGCTTCGATACATTTGTAGCATCCTTCATAAGAACCGTGGTCTAAGTGAAGAGCTACTGGTACAGAAATGTTTAATTCTTCTAACATTCCGTTAACCATTCCTACAACAGTTTTGTATCCTGTCATATATTTTCCTGCTCCTTCAGAAACACCAAGGATCACTGGAGATCTTGTCTCTTCTGCTGCTAATAAAATAGATTTTGTCCATTCTAAGTTGTTGATGTTGAACTGTCCAACTGCGTAATGTCCGGCTTTTGCCTTGTTTAACATTTCTTTTGCTGATACTAACATAGTTTGTCCTCCATATAATTCGTTAACTTTTTCACATCGAGTTTATTATACTCTATTTATACGTGGGTTGCAAGCTTTCACTTGTTACTAATATCTTCTGTTTTCCTGCAAAAATTTGGTCATTATTTTACTTGCAAATAATCGTTATCCTGTTCCACTTGTAACAGCAGATTCAAATGTTTCCGGCAGGAATTTTTTAAAACTCTTGTCACATTTTTACTGTCACTGTTTTGATACCATGCCACAGCTTCTTCTCTTGTGAGACCTCCTTTTTCCTTTCTTGAGATCAGACGTTCTTTCAACATCTCTTCCTCGGCTAGAATTAAGATTTTATAGTCTACGTATTGCTGCATGGATTTCCATGGTTCTTGTTTTAATAGTAACCAGTTCCCTTCGATCAAAATGATATCTTTTGTGACTTTAATTTGATCTTCTACTACATCATGAAGATTCCTGTCATAAATCGGCCATAAAATATCTTCTATTTTTATCTTCTCAAGTTTCTGTCTTAATTTTTCTGTATCATATGTTTCCGGACATCCTTTTACCTGCTTCATTGGAACTTTTTTTCCAAGCACGATCGCATCATGAGAATTAATGTAATCAGAGTGATAATGAAATCCATCTAATCCTAATGCTTGAATGTCTGTAAACTCTTGATCTTGTTTTGATAAATATTCCAAAAACTCACATAATGTTGTCTTTCCAACAGCCGGCGGTGCTGCCATAAATACAATGATCCGTTCCTTTTTTTCTTTTTGTAACTGCTGTAATTGTTTTAATAAAGGAAGAAACTTTCTGGATCGTGTCTTCGTTATAGACCGCTGTCATTTCAAATCCATTGACTTTAAATAAATATTCTTTCCATTCTTTCATATGACACCTCTTTCTTTATGTTTATTATACAATGTGTTCTTATACAAGTACAAGCAATAGACCTTTTACTTTGGCATCATTAAAAAGTGCATCTTTTTCTATTACAAAAAAGATGGCACTTTTGATCTGTGACAAATATTTAATTAAATTTTGTGTAATGAATGAGGTCTCCCAAATAATCATATCCAAACTGGTACACCAGTATATTTCTGATCACCGCATATCCAAAGAAAATACACACTCCCAAAATCAACATCCACAATCTCGCTTCATGCTCTTCATCTCTCTGGCTGTCAGTTTCTTTACCATCCATCCTGCAATACACCATAGAAACATAACCCCGGTATATACAACCGTTGGATTACATAAAAATGCTCTCTCAATATCCAAATGCAGCAGTGCAATCACACTTCTTGTACCGCCGCATGCCGGACAATAGAAATGTGTTACTTCCTTAAAGAAGCATGGCATACTTCTTATGATCTTATATAGAGTCATCATTTTCATCGATATATGTATCATAATGTGTATTAAACTCTTTCATTTCATTCTGAAAATCCGAACTAAGCAAAATATTCACAACAAAAACTGTGATCAAGATCACAGAACCAATGATGCCTATAATCCCACAGATCAATCCTGCTTTCGCTTTATTTCCTCTTGTTCCTCTAACTTTTGGTGTCACCGCAAAACAAATGACCGCTGCAATCCCAATGATGATCGCGATTGGCGTGCAACAACAACTGACCATGCATACAACTGCTATGATTCCAAGAATCATTGTTGCGATCGCAATTCCACTTGTCTGCTCCTGCTGTGGTTGTTCTATGTGATCATCTTCGTAACGATATCGTCTGTATGGATCATCATCTTGTGTATGATATTCTTGTGTTGAATCTTCATCTTTGATCTCGTATCCAGTATACGGATCGTATCTCTTATCTTCCATATTTTTTTCCTCTACTTTCTAATGTAGCGAATCATTCCTGGCCCTAATTTATCCGTTGGACGAGAAATAAATTCATGTTTGTGATAAAATGGTTCTCTTCCGATCGCACACATCAGATCCAGCATGATCTCGGTTCCTTCTTCACAAAGATTCTCTACATACTCGATCAGATCTTCTATGATTGCACTTCCGATTCCATAATGCTGATAATCTGGATGAATCATTAAATCCTGAATGTAACAAATGACCGCCCCGTCACCTACAAGTCGTCCCATTCCAACGATCTTGGCATCAATGTATGCGCAGACGATATACAAACTGTTATCTAAGGCTTTCTTCGCCTGTGTTCTTGATAATGGTTTAAAGTTGACCGCTTTTCTTAATTCCAGATACGTATCAACTCCTACATTATTTGATACTAGTGTTACTAATTTCATTCTTTCCTTGTCTTCTTTCTTCTATATAATATGTTTCTCTTCCTAATGTCAAAATTATTTCTCTGATTGGCTATCATCTTATCACGAATTTATCACATTACAAGAAATGAATCTTTCTTATTATATTTTATAATTTTATACACAATAAAACAGGTGATTTTTATTTTTTTCCACAAAAATCACCTGTTTCTTCTATATAATAGTAGATATTTTAAGAACTAATCCTGTAATGCATCTACATCACGTTCTCCGGTACGGATCTTAACTACATTCCTTACTTCGTAACTGAAGATCTTCCCGTCACCAACTTCTCCTGTAAATGCGGATTTCTGAATAGCTTCGATCGTTTTTTCTTTCCCATTCTTCAGAAGATACGACGATCTCAATTTAATCTTTGGACGCATCATCATATCAACTTTTGTTCCACGGATAACTTCTGTAAAACCTTTCTGTGCTCCGCATCCCATAACCTGTGATACTGTGATTCCATTAACTCCGATTTTATTTAAAGCTTCTTTGACATCTTCGAATTTCTCTTCTCGAACGATTGCATTAATTTTGATCAACATATATTTTCACCTCTTTTAATCTAAACCATTAAAACTTGGATAAGCATTCTCTCCGTGTTCTGATACATCCAATCCAACTTTCTCGGCTCTTTCTTCAACTCTTAATGGAGTAAAGATACGGACAATCGCGATACAGATCAGGCTTCCGACTACTGCAACTGCGATAGATACAAGAATCCCTATGATTTGTGCTACAAACAATCTTGTTTCTCCAAACACTAATCCATTCCATTTTGCGACTCCATTGATGGATGTCATTCCAAATAATCCTGTTGCGATACCACCCCAGATACCACCGATTCCGTGACATCCAAATGCATCCAATGCATCATCAATCTTTAATTTTCCTTTGATCAGTTTTACACCGAAGTAGCAGATTGGGCTTACTAATAATCCACAGATCACTGCTGCCCACATTGGAACAAATCCGGCTCCCGGTGTGATTGCTACCAGTCCGATAACTAATCCTGTGGAAGCTCCGACTAAAGTTGTTTTTCCTTCTGAAAATACTTCAATCAACATCCATGAAACAAGAGCTGCGGCTGCTGAAACAGATGTTGTCATAAATGCATGTGCTGCAAGTCCATTTGCTGCAAGAGCACTTCCTGCATTGAATCCGTACCATCCAAACCATAACAGTGCAGCTCCTAAAAAATACAATGGTGTATTATGTACGTGGTAGACTCCCTGGTCATATCCACGACGTTTTCCAAGTGTTAAAGCTAATACCAAACCGCTGACCCCTGATGTGATATGAACGACATTTCCTCCTGCGAAATCGACAGATCCGATCTCTGCTAAGAATCCTCCTTCTCCCCATACCATATGTGCCATTGGATAGTAAACGATCAATGACCATAAGATAATAAAAAGAACTAATGCTTTAAATTTCATTCTTCCTGCAACAGATCCTGTGATCAGTGCTGGTGTGATCATTGCAAACATCATCTGAAATGCTGCGAATGCAAGATTTGGAATCGTAGCTGCGTATGGTCCTGGTTTCATTCCAACTCCGTTAAAACCAAACCATTTTGCTCCTCCAATGATTCCTGCATGGTTTCCACCGAAAGATAGTGCATATCCAACAAGTACCCACATGATCACGGAAACTCCCATGATAAATACACACTGCATCATCGTGTTCCCAACGTTTTTCCTTCGTACCATTCCTCCATAGAAAAATGCAAGGCCTGGTGTCATAATAAATACAAATGCTGCACATAGCAGAATAAATGCTGTATCTCCTGCGTTCATAGTATATTCCTCCATTCTCATTTTCAACTATGCTTCTATGCTCGTCAGAGTAGCTGGTTCTGACATTATTGAAAATCTCTCGAGAGAATGTTTTTATTAACTAATTCTAGCTAATAAAAAAAAGGAGCCAAAGCACACTTTTCTTTATGCTTTGACTCCTTCGTCACGTTTATAGTAACAAAAGGTGTTTTAAAATGCAAGATTTATTTATGTATTTTTATCAAGACAATTGTGATTTGAATGGTATTGATTGATAATTTTTGTATTCGTTAACAGAAGTTTAGCTAAAATCTACAAGCACCTTCTGTCTGAAAATTTCCTATTTTACAATCAATGCTGTTCTCCATACACCCTCACTTGAATTTTTCAATCTTGTAATTGTCCACACTTTAGACTTCTGGTATATGATAAAAATAAATAAACGATCGGAAGAGCAGCATTAGAATTTGCCATGTTTTACGGATTCGCAGCCGGCTTGGTGCGTTGTCTGAGCCTCATAGAGTTTCTGTTTTGAATACCCTTGAAGGCGAGTTACGCAAGGAAAGCTGGCGGATCAGCGATCTGTAAAAACGTG
>ENA-OQAS01001214-OQAS01001214.1-human-gut-metagenome-genome-assembly--contig:-NODE-1214-length-12494-cov-2.403493_pt1 | contig 12494 bp, 16 predicted proteins | sample MGYA00242733_ERZ504523 | MGnify/ENA primary metagenome ERZ504523 (study PRJEB26092, sample SAMD00036239) | human gut metagenome | host: Homo sapiens | study: EMG produced TPA metagenomics assembly of... | reverse complement strand
AGTGCCGGTTACAGGCACCAGAAGATTCTGATCTGCAATACCATTCAGAATCATTCCATAGATTTCCTGCACACGCTGAGAATCAGAAGTGGAGTCCAATTCTGCGAAAATTTCAGGATTCTCAAAGAAAGCAGAGAACTGGCAGAGGATCGGATCACCCATAGCGCCAGGAGCCATATTGCTCATATCCGTTGCAGGGTCAAAGGAACCGCCAGCAGTATTGTAGAAGTCAGATCATATTCGCCAGCCATCAAGGCTCCATACCAGGTGTTCATGTCTACTGCATCAATAGTAACATCGAAGCCGAGTTCTTTAAGAGAAGCTGCAATAGAAAGAACTGCATTGTCAATACTTGCAAGGCTCTGAGAATAGTTGAAATGAATGGCGAGAGAAGTTCCGTCCTTCTCCAGGATACCATCATCATTGGTATCCTCATAGCCGGCTTCCTTCATGAGCTGCTTTGCCTTTTCCATGTCAGTAGGATAGTCTTAACCTCCACACCGCAGTTGGGCTTTTCATTCGTAAAGAGGGTTTCGGCAGCGGTCTCCAGGCCATCGAAAACAGAGGTTTCCAACTCCTGCTGATTAACAGCGTAGGATACTGCTTCCCTTACAAGAGGATCATTAAAGGGAGCCTTATTCAGGTTCATACCCAGATAACGGGTTTGGTTGGTGCTGTCATCCATGGCATGACCGAAAGCGGTATCCTGGGAAATCTCCGTGTAGCCTTCTGCGCTAAGTCTGCTGGAGCCGAGAATTGCATCGATTTCACCGTTGCGCAGAGCAAGAATTTTTGCAGCATTATCAGGAATCACTTTGACCTTGAACTCATCCACTTCAGGAGCTTCGTCCCAGTAGTAGGGATTGCGGATAAAGGTATAAGTGTCCCCCTCGACCCGGTCAAACATATAGGGACCAGTACCATAGTTGCACTCACGCAATTCTCGTAAGCCTTTTCTACGCCGCCTTCAAAGGTGCGGGATTCACAATACCAAGAGGCAGCGCATGGTCAGATTGTCAAGAGCAGCGTAATAAGGGGTCTTCAAAGTCATTACAAAGGTTTTTTCATCCGGGGTTTCCAGCTTGTCAAACAAAGTAGTAAGCTTACCGAAGGCACCATTCTGGGGACCAGATTGGTTACTACTGCTTCAAGGGTCATCTTTACTGCCTCGGAAGTCAGAGGAGTACCGTCAGAAAATTTGACACCATCACGCAGATGGAAGGTGTAAGTCTTGCCGTCATCACTGATTTCCCAGGTTTCAGCCAACTCGCCCTGGATCTTCCCGTTATCATCATAGCTTACCAGCGTGTTGTAAAAATTACGACTCCAGAATCCGGCACCGTAAGTGCTGGATACCATAGGCGTGATAACAGGATAGAAGCCTACAGAAAAGTCCCAATTCTCGGTGACAGTGATTGATACCGGCTCTGCATCGGTCTGAGAGGTGGATTCCTCCGGATTCTCGTCAGGTTTGTGCCGCAAGCTGCCATAGCAAGGCACATCACAAGTGCGAGTCCGAAAGCTAAAAGTTTTTTCAGTTTCATGTACAAAATCTCCTTTATTTGTTTTTATAACATGCTTTTCAGCAGGGTATACATATTTATTGAATGGTTTAGCCCAGATATGGAGCAATAGAATGCAGCAGAAGCTTTGTATACGGATGTGTAAAGCAGTCTGTTGAACCGTGAAATGTACGGTCTTCGATAATCTTACCGCAACGCATCACCATCACACGGTCTGCAAGATATAGCGCAACATCCAGGTCATGGGTAATGAAAAAGCAAGTCATTTTTCGCTCCTGATGGAGTCGCTTCAGCAAATCAAGAATATGTTTACGAACCAGGACATCCAGCCCACTGACTGCTTCATCAAAAATCAATACATCCGGTTGAGCAGCCAACGCTCTTGCAATACATACACGTTTTTGTTGTCCACCGGATAGCTCATGAGCTTTTCGCAGCTTGATTTCTTCGGGAAGCTCCATCATAGCAAGAAGATCATTGATTTCCCGTTCTTCTTCCTTTTGGTGAGTTTTCTGAAATTGCGAATTGGCTCTGCAATGATTTGATATACCGTAAAGCGAGGGTCCATTGCTCCCTTGCCATCCTGAAGAATCAGCTGTATTTTAGATCGCAGTACCTGCTTTTGCTTGCCCCGGCAGAGGGAAATATTTTTTCCTTCAAACAGTACCTCACCAGAAGATGGGACCAACAGACCGCACATGAGCTGAGCCAAAGTGCTTTTACCAGATCCGCTTTCTCCTACCAAAGCGCAAAATGAACCATCCTGAATAATAAAATCTACATGATCAACGGCCAGAAGCTCGTTGTTTGTGCCTTGTCCGTGAAATTCTTTTGATAGGTTGTTGACTTAATCATGATTCCGCCCCTTTCGTGAAAACACAGGAAAGGGAGTAAGCTTCAATCAGTGACTTTGTATAAGGTTCTGTGGTATGATCGAAGACAAATTGAACTTCACCGGATTCTATAATTCTTCCTTCTTTCATCACCAACATGTTTCCGCCTAATTGAAGAGCTGTTGCGAAATCATGAGTTACCATAAGAACCCCAACTCCATTTGCTTTCATCTGCGAAAATAAATCTATGATTCCATTTCTGTGAATCACATCCAAAGCAGTTGTCGGCTCATCGGCAAGCACAAATTTTGCATCAAGCATCATAGCCATTGCGATAATGACACGCTGAAGCATTCCTCCGGAAAGCATATGTGGGTATGCTCTGTATACCTGTCAGGATCATCTAACCCTACATCATGCAGAAGCTGCAGAATATAGTTGTAACGCTGCTGGCGGGATTTGTCGGAATGAAGCCGTAGTGTTTCATCCATCTGTCTGCCAATACGCATAGAAGTCCAATGCAGTCATTGATTTTGCGGGATGTAGACAATCTGGTTTCCGTATATTCCTCGTCTCTGCTTTTCTGATGAATTCAAAAGATCAGTTTCGCCGAAGAAAACGGAACCCGACACCTCAAATTTTTTAGGGTCCAATAAGTTTAGCACCGCACTACAGGTCATTGTTTTGCCGCTGCCTGATTGACCTAACAAGATTAAAGACTCTCCTTCTTTGATTGCAAGGATATTTCAGAAACCAAGTTATCCGAGCCTGACCGCAGTTTAATGCTTAAACGATCGATTATAAGTGACGACATCATAGGCTGTCCTCCTCCGGCGTCAGAATATCACGGAGTGCTTCTCCAAACAAATTGAAGCCTGCTGCCGTTACGAAGATGCACAAGCCTGGATAGATCAGCAATTCCGGATGAGAGTAAAGCGCTGTCCTGGCATCATTTAACATGGCACCCCATTCCGGTGTGCCGGAGGGAAGGCCAAGTCCGAGGAAAGCAAAGCTGGAAACCATAATGATGGAAGAAGCGACACCAGTGGAAACATACACAAGAAACTGTGGCAGAATGTTAGGAATCAGATGTCTGAAGACCAGCTTTCCTGTATTGCACCCAGAAATCCGGGCTGCCAGGATATAATCTTTACCCATTTCTTGAACGGAATAAGATCTGACAACACGAACAAACCAAGCCCAGGTCGCTATCACAACAGAAACGGCAATGTTTTGGAGTCCGTTCCCCAGAACGCCTATGACAGCAATAGCAATGATAAGAGAAGGAAAAGCAATAAACACATCACAGAGTATAGTAATGAAATGGTCTGCTTTTTCTCCAGCACAGGCGCTAAAAGTGCCGACAATCAGACCAATCACAGACAAAATCAGCAGCACAGGTAAACTGATTCCGATGGAATATCTGGCTCCATACAGCAGCCTTGATAAGGTACACCTGCCCAATTGATCTGTTCCAAGAGGGTATTCTGCGTCAGGCTGTGCATACTTTTGCGATAAATTCACCAATTCAGGGTCGTGAGGCGAAAAAGCAGGTGCTGCAATCGCAATCACAATCACAATAGCAATCAGGCACAGACCGATGATTGCCTGCGGCCTTTTGAGTAGCTTATGCATCATTTTCTTCCCTCACCATCCATGGACAAAGCAGACGGTTGATTATGTCTGCCATGAAATTTGCGACAACAAAAATTGCTGCAATGACGACTATACAGGTAGAAACTGCAATCGTATCTGCTGCAACCACACTGTCCACCAGATAAGTTCCGATTCCCTTGATTGAAAAAACACTTTCGATTACAGCCCCTCCGGCAATTAGAAAGCCGAATTGCTGAAAGAAAATTGTAACAACAGGCGGTAAGGCATTTCGCAGAATGTGACATACCAGAATTCTGTTGGCAGATAGTCCACGGGCTTTTGCAAACCGAACATAATCAGAAGATAATTCAGCCAGAAGAGAGGAACGCATAATTCGGATGAGTGAACACGAACTGGGAACCGCCAGGGCAAATGAAGGAAGTAAAAAGCCCCTCCAACCTGGACTTGGTAAGACACTGAACCATTTCAGATGAATCGCAAAGAACAGTAGAAGAAGGAATCCCAGCCAGAAAGTTGGCACACAAATACCGCAGATAGTAATGCCTCTGGTAATCTGATCGAAAAGGCGGTTCCGCTTTCTGGCGCAGAGCAAACTGATTGGAACGGTGAGTACGATAATCCATATAATAGCCATCCCTACAAGAGATGTGGTCGTAGCCAGATACTTGTGCAGATCCTTTACAATCGGTTGATGAGTGGTCAAAGAAGTCCCAAGTTCTCCTGTAAACATTCCGGAAAGCCACTGAATATATCGCACAGGGAGAGGTTGATCCAATCCCATTTCCACCCGAATCATCTCAATCTGTTCCGGCGTAGGATTGGATACGCCTCGGTGTGCAATAATTTCTGCAGGATCTTTTCCGGACCAAGCAATCAACAAAAACTCAGGACGCTGACTCCTATCAGCACAATGAGGAAGCTAATGATCCTTTTTCCAATATATTTCTTCAAATAATGCACCTCCTCACGCTGGCAATCAGTTAGACATAGTTAACTAAATGCCTTTAAGTTACCCTTCAGTGCGGCCTGCATCTGAAAGGTAACCTGCTTAGTAGTTAAATTTCTCTGCCAGATTGGACTTTTCTATCATCTTTCTATATGTGGACGACTGTTTCAGCAGATGAGCATGCTTTCCGCAGGCTTCTACGGTACCTGCTTTCATAACGACGATCTTATCTGCATTTTCAATAGACTTAGTCTGTGTGAAATAACAATCACGGTCTTGCCTTGAATCAAATGATTTAATCCAGTCTGTATTTGGACTTCTGTTTCCACATCTAACGATGCGGCAATCTCATCCAGAATGATAATTGGAGCATCCTTCAGGATTGCTCTGGCAATAGACAGACGCTGACGTCTCCACCGGAGAGTTTGGTACCATTTTCCCCGATTATTGTCTGGTAGGTGTCTGGCAGACGGCTGACAAACTCATTGCAACCAGCCAGTTTTGCAGCTCGTATTACTTCTTCGTCAGAAGCATCCAGCCGCCCAAGGCGAATATTTTCCATAATAGAAGTATTGAATAGAATGACTTCCTGAAAAACAATGGAGACATACTTGAACAAGCTATCAGTGTGAATTTCTCGTATGTCGGTTCCTCCGATTTGAACGGTGCCGGAATCTGCATCATATAGTCTGCTGATGAGCTTAAGCATTGTTGTTTTTCCGCAGCCGCTGGGACCGACCAATGCGGTTACCTGTCCTTGCTCCGCCGTAAAGGATGCATGGCGAATCACCTGGGTGTCTTTCTGGTAGGAAAAACAAAACGTCCTTTTATTTCTACATTGAAATCTGAAGAGGACTGCCTTTTCTCCACCCTGAAGTTCATGATTCTTGATTTCACCAATCCTGGCGATCCTTGCATCCAAATAAAAGATTTCCGTCAGATAGAGCAAAACACCACCCATGGCCCCGCTGAGTTTCGCCGCCATAATAATATAGCCCAGAAGAATCAGGATACTTACCTGACCGGAGGCAAGCATCGAAAGGCCAACAGTTGCCGTGATTCCAATAGGAAGAATCGATAAAGTCTGGCCGATTGTAACAGGAATCGTCTGGGTGATCTGGGCTTTCCACTGAAGATTTTCTGACTCATCCAACTGCTGGTCCATTTGAGCTTCTACTTTTCTTTCAACCCATAGCTTTTAATTTCCTGATTCAGTTCGATTGCATTCTGAAAGCTTTCAGAAATATCTCTCAACTTATCATAATGTTTATTTACATCTCTGACCTGCAGTTTCTTTGTCAGGAAAAGAACCGAAGCAGAAGCAAGAACGGGAAGCAATACACAGAGCCCTAATTTCCAATTCATGATCAGAAGGGCTGCGCTGATAACCAAAAAGTAAATTGCAAATCCTATGGTATTAGCCACTGCGTTCGCAAAAGCATGCTCAATCGAAGCCACATCTGCCATGATTGTTTGAGCAAGGTCAGACAAATTGTGCTTTGAAAAATAGGATAGGGGCAGCTTGGAAAGCTGTTCCGCCAAATCAATTCTTAAATTTGCAGATTCCTGGTAGGTTTCATCATAGGTCGTTTTATAGTTATAGTTAATAACTAAGTACATCACCAGGGTCGCTACCAGCATAAACAGGAGATATACCACCGGTTTCCCGGTGTTTCCATGCAGCAGCCTGTCTGCAAACAGAAAAACACAAATCATCGGCGGTACAAAAGAGACATAATAGAGGAAGAATGACCAGATTGATTTTACAAGGCCTTTCGCACCCGAATCACTAAGCTGGAAGGCTTTTTTTAGATATGTCTTCATCATGCCAACCTCCACTGATTTGCCTTGCAGTATACATCCTGAAAATCTTTATAACGTCCATTGTAGGACATCAGCTCATTGTGGGTTCCTTGTTCCACAACTTTTCCATTCTGGACAAACAGGATCTGGTCTACATTCTGAATAGAGGACAGCCTGTGTGCAATCATGATAACTGTTTTGCCTCTCATCAGTTTTTGGAAAGCCTGCTGCAACTCGTATTCGTTTTCCGGATCTGCAGCTGCAGATGCCTCATCCATAATGATGATATTCGCATTCTTTAGAATAGCCCTTGCAATGGCGATCCTCTGCACCTCGCCACCGGAAAGGTATACGCCCTTTGCCCCGATGACGGTCATCTCTCGCTGGGAGAATTTGTCAAGAATAGATGTGCAGTTCGCTGCGTCAAGTGCATCCATAATCTGCTGCCGTGTTGCCTGAGAATTTCCGATTCGGACATTTTCGTAAATTGAGGTCTTCAGTAATTGACTGTGCTGGAAGACAAATGCTATGTTCTGAATGAGAGCTTTTTCAGAATAACTCTGAATGTTCTTTCCACCAATCAGGATCTCGCCGCCATCAACAGGATAAAATCCTGAAATCAGCTTTGCAATGGTAGATTTGCCTCCGCCGGAAGACCCGATAAGCGCATAAGTTTTATTCTGATGCAGTGTCAGGTTAAAATTCTTCAGCACGAAGGTGTCATCATATTTAAAGTCAACATGACGAAATTCAATATCGAAATTTTGGAAGTTCTCTTCGCTTCCATGCGGAAGCTTTGCCTGATCCATTGAAGCAGTCAGCTCATCAAGCTGATTCAGCGTATTTTGTGCGCCAAAGTTATCCTGCCCCGTAAACATAATCGATGTGAAAGAAGTAAATACAGCTCCGGAGAATACAGCAAAGAAAACAATCTTTGCCAAGATCAGCATGGCAGGTTCTCCATAGCTGATGAGTACAACTGCGCTGGTACGGCAAAAGCATAAAACACGTTGAACAGAACCTGGAATCCAACATAGGGATTCTTACAACTGAGGCTATACTGATAGACGTACTGTTTGTACTCCTTGATCGAGTCAATCAGAGTTTTGTAATACTGTACAGTTACACCGAAGATTTTTATGATCTGCATTCCTCTGACATATTCTACTGTTGCCGCACTCATCTTTTGAAGTGCCGCTGAATAGCCAGACAGAAATTCAGTACCACCGGACATTTTACGATACTGAAGAACACCAATTACAGTTGTAAGGATCAAGAGAATACCAAGGCGGTAATCAATTGCAAACATCAGCACAAACATTAACACCGGCGTCATAACAGCAGTGATGTTGTCTGGAATCAAATGGGCCACTGTTTTGTGTGTTTCTGCTGCGTTATCATCAATAACTTTTCGAATCTCTCCAGAACTGTTGTGGTCAAAAAAGGAAGAAGAGGCATCCAATAATTTATGAAGCCCATTTTTCTTAAGTTTGTTTCAAGCCGGAAGCTAAATAGTGGGAACACGTTGCCGATGCAATGTTGAGGATGCCTCGTAAAATCATAAGTGCGACTACGATAATTGCATCATACATGGCCTTCTCATATGCAGGGATAACCAGAATGGACACAATGGATTGCCAGAGAAACCAATAAGCTCCCATATATGAGCAGACGGCAGCGGCAGATAGTGCCATAGAAGAATATGCCCAAATTCTTTTATCCGGGACATATTGCAACAGTTTTTATATAAACTACGAATTGACTTCAAATCCGAGCCTCCTTTTTGCTAAAAACGGTTTGACACACATCAACTCTTTCATTATAATTAGTTGCGGGTAACTGTAAAGGACAAAACAGATATAAAGTCTGAACAAGGTACTAATAAATCTAACCGAGGTATCTTTGGAGGGGCCAATGATAGAAGTTGAACGAGAGGATTTCTTTGTTGAATCGATAAAAAATCCACTAGAGTACGGAACATACTATAAGATCAATCAGAAATATGGAATCGGATTTCAATGGACGAGTGAGGTTCACCACGATTTCGTCATTACAGTGACAGACATACGATTTAATCAGGAAACCATGGTTGGAGAACATATTGGGCCTGGATATGTACTTGCTCTCTATATTAGTGGCGCAGGAGATGAATTTTATCCGTATCAAAATGTTTCTCCGAATACATTGCGCTGTTATGAACCATCTGAAAAGTACAAAGCTATTTATCATCCTCAGATTCCATTAAGATGTATTACTGTGCAGTTTGACCAGGAATTTATTGATCAGTATCTCCAGGAAATTTCCGGTGATCTTGAAGTGAACTTTTCTGATTTCTTCAAAGAAAAAGGGAAATTCTATTTACCAAATGTCAATCGTGCTATGCAAAGCCTATATGAGTATCTGCTTTCCATGAAAGCGTCCAGAATTACAGTAGAAGCAAAAATATATGAAATCATCTCGATTCTTGCTTCTTATTTGAAAGAAAACAGACTAAATGAAGAGAATGCCCGATCCATCAACGAAACAGATTTACAGGCATTAGATGAACTAACGCATTACATGGATGAACATTACAGTTTTAATATTACATTACAGACGCTTTCCACCATTGCATGTATGAGTGAAAGCAAGATGAAAAAGCTATTTAAGTCAGTTTATAATATGTCCATTACCGAATACATTCAGAGGAAAAGGATCTCTGTAGCCGAGCACATGCTTATTCAGACCGACCTCACCATTGCGGAAATTTCAAGAATTGTTGGATACTCCAACCCCAGTAGATTGATTGAAATATTCAAAAGGTATTATGGATTTACCCCTTCAAAATACAGAGAATAAGAGAATAAAAGTATTATACTAATTTTATCTAACACTATAAAATGAAATCGCCGATGTAAGCGTTGCTCACTCACATCGGCGATTTCATTGTTTAATCCAGCGGCTTGTACTCGGTCACATTTTTCAGATATGCTTTCGGATCTCCGTTGAGAATCAGTCGGCATAGGCAACGGGATCATTGTAAATCAGGTAGTCCAGTTCAGACTGCTGGAAACGGCTATTCGCAACTTCGTCCTCTACAGCGGTGCAATTAATGGAAATCATGCTGTCGTCAGAATATCTTAGTTCAACGCAGCCTGTGTCCATGTTAAATTCACAGGAAAGTAATGTTTTCATAATGCTATCCTCCAATATAGGCTCTGTTAACAAGAAAAACTCCCGCCTAATTCCTGTTAGGAATCAGACGGGAGTTTCGTATGCACCGAAAACCGTCAGCTAACAGTTGATAAGTGATTTCGTTCCTTATCACTGTTAAGCCAAGGCTTTCGGGATTTTTGCCCGACAACCAGACCGACAACCGGCTCGACAACCGAAGCGACAACGGGCTTTTATTTTTGCTTCAACCATTCTTCCGGAAGCCCTAACTGTTCCATTTCCTCTGTCGGGATTTCTTGAAAACCATCCATGCTGTTGTCAGGCTCGTTGTCGTTCCTGATACGCTCCCAGCCTTTTTGTCTGCGGTAAGGCTCTGGAAAATACCTCGGATTGCTGAACGCCCTCCAGCCTGTGACAGCGTTATTCATAATGTCATTGATCTCTCGCAGTTCCCATTGTTTCGGTTCGTCATAATCATGCCCCAGTGCTTCTTTGTAAAGCTGTTTGGAGCAGACTATGCTGCCGGAATAGCGTTCCAAATAGTCTAAAATCTGTCCTGCCTTTGTGTCCTCCGGCATAAAGTCCTTTTGGTGGGCTTTCAGATAAGCGTTCATAGCCGGACTGAATCTCAGACGGAAATTGCCGCTTCTGTAAATCTCCATAGCCTCTGCCCACATCTGATTGATATACTCTCTGGAAGCCTGCTCGTCTGCCAAAATATGAACCTCAGCCCTTTCAGGATAGACCATAACCGGAACGAAGCGGCGGTTGCCTGTTCGGTCGAGGGGAAGAAAGTCAAGGGTATTGGAAGAACCTCCAAACACACATTGTCGTTTTCTGTCTGCCGGATGTGTTTCATACGGTATCTTATAGGTTTCCTTTTGGCGGCTCAGAAAGGATTTGATTTCTTCAATGCTCTTAGCGTTGGCGGTTGCAATCATTTCCGACATTTCAATAATCCAATGCCCCTGCATTTTGCGGTACACATTTTCATCATCCAGCTTTTTCAAGTCATCAGAGAACCAATCATCATTGACTGCAAGCAAACGGAAGAAAGAGGACTTTCCGGCTCCCTGACCGCCTACAAGACAGAGCATAACCTCAAATTTGCACCCCGGCTTAAAAGCTCGTGAGATAGCACCCAACAGAAACAACTTCAATGCTTCATAGGTGTAATCATCTGTATCAGAACCGAGAAAGCGGTGCAGACAGAAGCGTATGCGTTCCGTTCCGTCCCAGTGTAGGGCATTGAGAAAATCGCAGACAGGGTGGTAACGGTTTTCATTGGCAATAACCGCAACTGCGTCTATGATTTTCTTCTCTACGGTCAATCCATAGTTTTCTTCAAAATATAGGAGCAGATATTTCACATCTACATCCGTCAATGTCGGGCTGTCACGATACCAGCCGAGGGGCTTCACAATGTCGATTCTTTCGGTCAGAAGATTTTTTCGGATAGCCCCTTTCAAAAGTGGGTCATATTGCAGAACACGCTTATAATTTGCGGCAGTATTATAAACCTTACCTTTCTCGCTCTGCTCTAAGCTGTTTCGGATTTCTTCTACTGTGCATGGTTCTGTCTGCTGACAGTTCTGCAATTCGCTGTTCAAGTTTTAACACCTCCTTTCTCTGTTCTGCCACAAGTGCTTTTCGTTCCTCCAATGAACCATACAGAAGAATATCAAGTAGATATTCGATATAGTTCTTCTTATACAGTGCTTCTGCAAACAGGGGATTCCATTCCTCATCCGGCTGTTTAGGAGCGTATTTCTTTTCCCATTCTCTAAGAAGATGAAAATAATCCGTCAGCACCTTGTAGCAATGATTTTCTTCTTTTTGATACTTCTGTTCCGGTGTCGGCTCACGAATACGAGGGCGAATACTGGGCTTTTGTCGGCTGTCATAGTTAAGACCAAAATCTTCAGCAAGTTTGACAGCAGCTTCCCTCAGCCCGATACCGAATAGCTTCGCTGTCAGATCAACAGTGTCTCCAGTTGCTCCGCAGCCAAAACAGTAATAGCGTTCATCCAGCTTCATACTGGGGGACTTATCCGAGTGAAACGGACAGCACGCCATACCAGTGCGACCCACTTTCAAGCCATAGGCTTCTGCGGCTTGTCGGGCAGTAACATTTTCTTTTACAACTTCAAATACATTCATGTGACTCCTTTCCTGAAACGAAAAAAGCACCTGTCATTTTCAAAACGAAAACAGCAAGTGCCTTAGAGTTCCATATTTAATTTTAGGTGCAAAAAAGCAGGAGACCTTTTCAGATTTCCTGCTTAGCAAAGCTGTGAAGATTTAATTGTGGTTGGGTTGCCAGTTATACAAACTGGAAATTTTCTTTTTAGAATGAATTATTTAATTTCTACAATAGCACCATATTTCGTATGCGGAAGATATTGTACCTTTAAATAAGTATTTTTATCAATATACCTTGAAAATACTGTGATTTCGATTTCATCATCTTTAACTTTATCATATAGAAAAACACTTCTTCTTTCAGAAGATATATCTGCACCACCATGAGATTGTTCAGTTACATATCCTTCTGCATAACTATACTGTTTGTTTATGATGTAAGGCATATCTAAAACAAAATCTTTCAAATATAAGATT
>ENA-OQAS01001213-OQAS01001213.1-human-gut-metagenome-genome-assembly--contig:-NODE-1213-length-12496-cov-1.631013_pt1 | contig 12496 bp, 16 predicted proteins | sample MGYA00242733_ERZ504523 | MGnify/ENA primary metagenome ERZ504523 (study PRJEB26092, sample SAMD00036239) | human gut metagenome | host: Homo sapiens | study: EMG produced TPA metagenomics assembly of... | reverse complement strand
TTGCCAAGTCATTGAATAAGATCCGTCCGTATGATTGATTGTCTTGCAGTATGGGTTGAATGTCGTGAGCGATAGCGTGATGAATTATGGATGGTATAGTAGCCGGATGGTAAAGGTCATTAACCATATACAACTTTGTTTTCCGGAAGCTGATATATTGATGTTGGGGGTGTCGGACAGAAGCCGTCAAGACGATGGCGAATTCGAGACGATGCCAGCCGTGTTAGCCTTGCTGCATGCGCAAAGGCAAGCTGCTAAAAAGGCAGGGGTTCCTTTCTGGAATGTATTCGGTGCCATGGGAGGAGAGAATAGTATGGTCCGTTTCGTAGAATTAAACTGGGCTAGTAAGGATTATACGCATTTAAGCTTCAGGGGTGGACGGGAGATTGCCGATGCCTTGCTGAAAGCGTTATTATCAGAAAAGATTTTATGATGAAGCGGAGAAAGTGGTTAATTAGTCTGGTTGTTTTAGGAGTGATCATGGGCTTCTCTGTTCCGAAACCTAAAGCCGGAATAAACGGGGATGTATCTCTTGATAGTTTGGCGGTTCGGGATACTGTAGCGTTGCCTCCTTTATCTTATTCTATGAAAGTGGGAAAAGATACGTTGATCTTACCGGATTCTAGTAAGGCGTGGAATAATTTTTTCAATGAACTGGATTCGTTGCGTGCAGGGAAAGATACGGCTATCACGATCGTCCAGTTGGGGGATTCGCATATCCAAGCCGGACATTTAAGCGGTCGTGTCATGCGCCTTTTCCAACAGGCGTTCGGGAATGCCGGACGAGGCTGGATCGCTCCTTTTAAGTTGAGCAAGACCAACGAGCCGGATGATTATTTTATCAAATCCGTCGCTAAGGATTGGATTGCCGGACGTTGTATTCAGCATGTCCGGAAAACCCCGATAGGATCGGTGGGATCGGGATTAAGTCTGTTTCCCCCTCGATTAATCTGGATGTCGTGATAACCCCGAATAATGGTGCCGGATACGAGTTTAATGAGGCGATCTTATATAGAGGGAGAAGTCGATGCCCATGCTTCCTGCCGGGGCTTTGAAAGACTCGGTCCAAACATTCCGTGCGGATACCGTATGTGTTCCCGGTGTATTAGCCGACACTTTCCGGATCTCCTGCTTGACCGATACTCTACAATTGCAGAGTACGAGACGGAAAGAGGGCACGAATACATTGCGTCCGGCCTCATCCTTTACGAATTTATATTATGGCCTGACACTGAAGAATGGAGGCAGGGGTATCTTATACCATTCCATCGGAGTGAATGGGGCAATGTATGTGAATTATACGGACGAGGCTTATGTACGTCAGTTGGCTTTATTAAAACCGTCCTTATTAATCATCTCTATGGGAACCAACGAGACGTTTGGCAGACGTTTTAATACCGATGAGTTTTCCGGTCAGATTAGAGGCTTTCTTGGCGTTAGTCAAGAAGGAGTTACCTAATACGGCAATCTTACTGACGACTCCTCCGGAATGTTATAGGAGAGTCCGGTCGGGTAAACAGCGAACGTATGTGCGTAATGATAATACCGAGCGGGCTGCCCGTGCTATCCGGAATGTAGCGAAGAAAGAAGAGGTCGCTTGCTGGGATTTATTCACTACGACAGGAGGGAAAAACTCGTGCCGCAAATGGCATAGTTCTCGTTTGATGGGACGGGATCGGATTCACTTTACGAAAGAAGGGTATCAAGAACAAGGAACGCTTTTGTTTAGGGCGTTCATGGAATCATATAATAACCGATAAGAATTTTATATGGAATATAATATACTTAGAGATTGGCTTAGTAATCATCAATTCACGTGGGAGAAACTGGGAGATATCCTGACGTATCATCATAATGCCCCGATCTTGTTTAGTAGCGGGTTGTTCTTCTTCTTGTTTATCGGTTTCCTGATGATTTATATGTCGCTAAGGAAACATACGTTGGCTCGTATTATTTATGTGACATTGTTTTCCCTTTATTTCTATTATAAAAGTAGTGGACTTTGGTTCGGGCTGCTGGTATTTACGGCTACTTCCGATTTCTTGATAGCGCAATGTATCTCGCATACGACATCGGTATTAAAACGTAAATTATTCGTTACGCTTAGTCTCTGCATAAACCTAGGTATGCTGGGGTATTTCAAGTATTTCAATTTCCTAGGCGAACTGTTTACTATGGCCGCCGGGGGAGAATGGCTTAAGATGAACATCTTCCTTCCGGTAGGAATCTCTTTCTTTACCTTCCAGAGTATAAGCTATGTGATAGATGTTTATCGGGGACGAATCCAACCTCTCGGCCGTTGGATCGATTATGTTTTCTATGTATCGTTCTTTCCTCAACTGGTTGCCGGGCCAATCGTTCGTGCCCGGGATTTTATCCCTCAAATGTATAAGAATCCTACGGTGACGCGATCTGAGTTTGGTGAGGGATTGTTCCTTATCTTATGTGGTCTTTTCAAGAAAACGGTTATCTCGGATTATATCAGTATGAATTTCGTGGATCGTATTTTTGACGCTCCGTTGCTTTATACGGGTGTGGAGAATTTATTGGGTGTCTATGGGTATGCGCTACAGATTTATTGTGACTTCTCGGGTTATTCGGATATGGCGATCGGTATCGCTCTGTTGTTGGGATTCCGCTTTAATATAAACTTCGACTCTCCCTATCAATCGGCTACGATTACCGAGTTTTGGCGTCGTTGGCATATCTCCCTTTCCTCTTGGTTAAAAGATTATCTGTATATATCCTTAGGGGGGAACCGGAAGGGGAAGATTCGTACCTATATGAATCTGATGATAACGATGTTGCTAGGCGGGTTATGGCATGGGCTTCCATTAGTTTCATCTTATGGGGAGCCTTACATGGTATAGCTTTGGCTGCGCATAAGTTCATTATGGGGCATTTCAGTAGCTTTAAGGCCTTAGGATGCGAGATGAAACCTTGGCGACGGGTATTAGGTGTCCTGATTACTTTCCATGTGGTTTGTTTCGGATGGATCTTGTTCCGAGCTACCTCGATGAAAGCCGTGGGAGAGATGCTGAGCCAGATCTTCACGAATTTTCATCCGGAGGTGTTCATGCAATTCGTCTCAGGATATAAAGGGGTGTTCGCGTTGATGGTGATCGGTTATGTGCTGCATTTTATGCCTAAACGCTCTGAGGATGTCTTGAGGGAAATCGTGACTCGTTCCCCTTTATTGATACAGGCCGCTATATTGGCGATAGCGATTTTCATTGTTGTTCAGTTTAAGAGCGCGGGAGTGCAGCCGTTTATTTATTTCCAATTTTAAGAGTGACAAACACGTATATCGCATAGCCTCACGCCAGTATAGGCACAACCCTACACCACTAGTGCCGTAAGGCTACACCGATACTGATTTCATAGGCAAAGTATCTTAGGTTCACTGGCGAAGTATCTTAGGATCGTCGGCCGATGCACCTAAGATATTTTTTGACATCTTAGAGTGTTCCTATCATTTCCGGAAAAACATGTACATGAGTTTCTAGAAACACTCTGAGGGTTGTGAGCCGACGGGAAGTTTGATGATGATATTCTTCAAATCCGCCCCGGATACATTTTGGAATACGCTTAGCCCAAACTCCGGTATTACCGCAAGTACATGGTCGAATATATCCGCTTGAATTCCTTCATATTCGACCCATACCTTATTGGATGAGAAGCAATAAGTTCGATGGGAATACCTGTATCAGTCGGTTGTAGATGCCTTACCATGCAGACTAATTCCTTACTTACTTCCGGGAGGCTTCTTAGGTAACGTACGAGATAAGCACGGAAGACTCCCAGATTTGTCTGTCTACGTCCGTTCACCCAAATGGAACTATCGATATGATGTTCTTCATTGTATTCATCTAATTCCTGTTCTTTTCCATCGATGTAATCCGTGATAAGAGAGATCTTACGAAATTTCTCTAGCATTTCCGGGGTACAAAAATGTACGCTGTTCATATCGATATTGATAGAGCGCTTGATACGGCGGCCCGGGGATTCGCTCATACCTCTCCAGTTTTGGAAAGCGTCGCTTACTAAGGCGTAAGGAGGGATGGTCGTGATGGTATTGTCAAAGTTTCTTACTTTCACGGCGTTCAATGTCACCTCGATAACCGTGCCGTCCGCACCATATTTGCTCATCGTGATCCAGTCTCCGGCCCGGAGCATATCATTGGCGGATAATTGGATGCCGGCAACGAAACCTAAGATCGTATCCTTAAAGACCAACATCAAGATAGCCGCAGACGCACCCAATCCGGCCAGTAAAGAAACCGGGGATTATTGATAAGAATACTGATAATCAATATCACTCCAATAAAGAAAACCGTAACCTGCAAGATCTGTATGAAGCCTTTTAACGGCTTGTTCTTAAAGGAATCTTTTTTATTATAGATCTCGTGGATCAGATTTAAGGAAGCGTTTATAAACCTTAAAGAAACCGCTATGATATAAATCTGACAAAGTTTTTGGAGTACTATTAAAATCTTCGGTGTCTCTTCGGCTGAGAAGGCGAATGGTAACAATATATAAATCAATATGGCCGGGATCATATGCATCATCTTATTAATGATCTTACGATCCACGATTAAATCGTCCAGTTGATTTTTCGTCTTCCTCGCTAATCGTTTGAACATACCTAGGAAAATATACCGGCAACTATAATCGATCCCAACGGTGACGGCTATAATAAGTAATAAGATCACTATATTGTCTAGGTAACTGGAATTTTCGCTTATCAACCCCATTTGAACTAATAAATTATATACCCATTCTTGTATCTTGCTCATAAATACGATTTTAAACTTTAAGTAGACAATCCGGAGACGAAGATAGGAAAAATAATCCGAACACGTACTTTAGTCTGAATATTGATATACTTTCAATTCAAATTTAGGAATCATAGCGAAGAAATGGTCGAATATATCCGACTGGATCCGTTCATATTCTTTCCATATTTTATTCCGGGAGAAGAAATAAATCTGGACGGGAACACCATATTCCGTGGATTGAAGTTGGCTGATAATTAAATCCAAATCTTGATTTACGACAGGAAGACTTGTCAGATAACGCTCTACATATACACGGAATACTTGGGAGTTTGTAGGTACTACATCCTTATCCGGTTGGTAATCCGCTAATAAAGGAATTTCCTTGCGGAAGGTATCTAGCATCTCCGGCGTACAGAACTTGATCGTATTCAAATCGAGATAAATGGACTTCATAACCCTGCGTCCTCCAGACTCAACCATCCCGCGCCAGTTTTGGAAAGAACTATTCACTAGATTATAAGGCGGGATTGTCGAGATCGTATTATCGAAGTTCTGAACTTTCACGGTGTTTAGGGTTATTTCTTGAACAATACCGTTCGCATTGGCAGAAGGCATCGTGATCCAGTCGCCGGGGCGCAACATATCATTCGCCGAAAGCTGTATACCTGCCACGAAACCTAATATGCTATCTTTAAAGACCAACATAAGAATAGCTGCCGATGCACCTAATCCGGCGAAAAGGGTAGCCGGGGATTTATTGACGAGAATCGCTATAATGACAATGCCGCCAACGAAGAAAACAAGCACTTGTAATACTTGTATAAACCTTTCATCGGCCTGTTTTTCATTTTCTCCTGTTGGTTAAACAAATCCAACATCATTAAGAGAAGACCGTTGAGCGCTAACAGCAGGGAAAATATGATATAGACCGCGCAAATCTTCTGGGAAATGAATAATAATTCCTTTCCTCGGATAAAAGCCATCGGGAGCAAAGCATATACTAAAATGCCGGGAATCGTATGTACGAGATAATGTACGACCTTACGTTTAATTAATAACGTATCCCATTTATAATGCGTATGCTTAACGATACTACGTACCCCTCCGACAAAAATAGCTTGGCATAAATAATCTAATCCGATAGCGACCGCCACTAGTAAGATGGCGATGATCGCCTCGTCAAATGTGTTCGCTATTTTCTCGTCTACACCCCATCCGGTGAGGACTTTGTTCATCCAACTACCTAAATTTATCATAATAATCGTTTTTTGATATAACACTACTCTTAAAAATAGGTTCAATCCTACGTTAAATTTGCCCTTTTGTTAAGATTGCTTGTAAATGTAAGCGTATTAATCCAATTGAAAAATGTATCTTGTGAAATAATATAAACTTAAATGGATTCCAATGAGATCTCTGTTGTCAACCTCAGATTTTCTACAGGTACGAGAGCATAAATTAAGTAATGATTTGACGGTATGGTTGAATGAGGACCATAGCCAACCTAAGATATTCGGAGCCGTAGTTGTAAAAGCCGGAGCTAAAGATTCCCCTAACACAGGTATCGCGCATTATTTCGAGCATATGATGTTTAAAGGAACGGATAAGATCGGGACAATCGATTATGAGTCCGAGAAAGTCTTGCTGGACATTATCGCCGAGAAATATGACGCTTTGGCGGATACCGAGGATCCCAAGATGCGTGCCCATTTGCAGCAAATCATTAACGACCTGAGCGTACGTGCCGCTGAGTATGTAATACCGAATGAGTTCGACCGGTTGATCTCTCGTTTCGGTGGTACGAAGTTGAATGCCGGGACTTCTTACGACTATACATTATATTTCAATACATTCTCTCCGCAATATATCTCCCAATGGGCCGAGATCAATAGTGAGCGTTTGGTAAATCCCGTATTTCGTCTTTTCCAGAGTGAGCTGGAGACGGTCTATGAGGAAAAGAACATGTATGGAGATACGATCTAGTGTCGCCATCGAGAAATTGACAGAGCGTTATTTCTATCCGCATCCGTATGCTTATCCGATTATCGGAAGTGCGGAGAACTTGAAGAATCCCCGTCTTTCGGAGATGCGCCGGTTCTTCGAGAAATACTATGTCGCTTCCAATATGGGATTGATCTTAAGCGGGGATTTCGATACGGAGGAGGTCTTGCCAATCTTGGAATCTACTTTTTCACGGATACGAAAAGGGAAGCCGCTCACCGGGATATTGTTACATTACCGCATTCAAGGGACGGGAGAAGGTGAGCGTACGTATTCCTATGCCTTTCGTGAATATGGCATTGGGATTCCGGGGAGTTCCCGCGAATCATCCGGATCAAGTTGCGCTCAATATCGCCGTATCTTTATTGAATAACTCCAATGGTACGGGATTTTTGGATAAGCTGACGGTAGATCATAAGGTGATGGGTGCGATGGCGGTTAACCAAAGTATGAATGAGGCTGGAATATTAGGCTTGTTGGTATTTCCGAAGTTCTTTTTCCAGACCTATGCGGCAGCCGAGAAATTAGTATGGAAACAAATCAACCGCATTAAGGAGGGGGATTTTAGCGATGAGATGTTTCAAAGCTTGAAATTGGAGCAGAAACGTGAATATGCCTCCAAATTGGAAGACATAAACTCAAGGGCCGAGGTGATGATGCGTATTTTCTCTCAAGGGAAAAGCTGGCAGGATTATTTGGATGAGGTTACCCGTATCGATGCCTTGTCGAGAGAAGACGTGATTGAGGTCGCCAAGAAATATTTTACGGAGAATTATATGTACGTCACGAAGAAGACCGGACGCTATCCGAAAACGATCTTACCCAAGCCGGATTATTCACCGATTATACCGAAGAACTCTGATGCTTCCTCCGCTTATGTGGAACGTCTGGAAAAGATACCCGTACAAGAATTGAAACCGCATTTTCTCGATTTTGAGAAAGACGCCGAGGTCGTATCCTTGCGTCCGCTTGTCACGTTGTATAAAGACTCATAATTCCGTAAATGATATATTCTCGCTGACACTATCTTATGGAGTGGGGCAGTTGGAGCTTCGTGATCTTGATAAATTGTCCGCTTATCTACCTTTCGTAGCGACGGAGTCGATGTCTTTTGAGGTCTTCGGGGTAAATTGCAGGAACTTGGTAGTACATTGACTTTTGATTCCACGGATTCTGAGTTTCTGGTGGTGGTGAATGGTTTCGATGGGCATTTTACCCAAACAATGGCTTTGGTCGGCGATTTCTTGCGGCACGCCAAGCCAGATGACAAGAAGTTACGGCAGATTGTGGACGAGGCGAAGGTAACGGAGAAATCGTTGTTCAATTCCAGCGAGAACGTAGCCGATATGCTGTTAGAGAAAGTCAAATTTGGGGAGCAATCCCGTTATTTGACTAAATTATCGTTCGCTGAAATCAAGAAACTAAAAGGAAAGATGTTGCTGGACACTTTCAGTAAGGTACGTTCGGTCGCTTGTAACCTGCATTATTGTGGTACATTGTCTATGGAGGAGGCTGCCCGGCAGATCAAGCAGCATTTACCCTTGGAGGAGGTAAGTATTCCATCGAACTCTCCCTATATCCGTGATCTTATGACGTATGATAAGCCGACTGTCTTTTTATGGACATGGAGGATGTCACGCAAAGCATAATCTATGCCTATATGTATATCGATCCGTTGAAGCTAAGGAAGATCGTCCTATTTCCCGGTTGTTTAGCGCTTATTTCGGAGGGGATATGTCATCCTTGATGTTTCAGGAGATCCGTGAGTTTCGTTCGTTCGCTTATCAAGTAAATGCCCGTTTGAAACATCCTCCTTTGAATCGATCGGAGAAGCCCGCTAGTTTCGTGATGAAATTGGCTACACAGACGGATAAGATGATCGATGCGATGGAAGTGTTGGAGAATCTGGTGCATGATATGCCGGAACGTCCGGAACGGGTGGAGTCGGTGAAGCAGACGATTCGTAATTGGGTGAATAATGAATATCCTACTAGTCGCTCCCTTTCCTTGAAGATCGCCGGTTTCCGGCGTGAAGGGTACGAGAGCGATCCGAACAAGGATTATCTGGAGGTTATCGATCGGATGACTATGGAGGATATCCTTCGTTTTTATAGGGAGAATATACAAGATCATTTAATGATATATGCGATAGTCGGTAATTCAAAGAGTATGGATATGGAGAAACTCTCTAAATTCGGACAGATCGTTAAGGTAACAAAGAAAGACATTTATAGGTAATGTATAGTAAGGAGGAACTGAAGAATCTCAAATTGGAGTTTTGGGAAAGCTTCGCCGCTTTTTGTGAGGTGCAACCCTATTTGCGGGGGCGTAAGAAAATTTGGACATTATATGATACGAAGGTAAAGGGCGTTGAGTTGAAATTCGACGCGAACCGCCAAGGGGCTTACGTTATTCTTGAGGTAAACCACCGTAGCGAGGATTTACGTCTGGAAATGTTTGAGCGCCTGACTTGGTATAAAGAGACGTTGGAACAGGATTTTCCCGAAGGCTTGATCTGGGATATTTGTTTTGTCCGTGAGAATGGCCGACAAGTGGCCCGTATCTATGTAGCAAAAGAAGGATTGGATTTGCATCGGAGAGCGCATTGGGGAGATTTTTTCACTTTTATGGCTAGCCAGATGTATTTGTTGGAACGAAATTTTATGGGTATAGCAGAATACTTAAGAGAATAATTACGAGATATGAATCTAAAGGTATTTATCGGAGCTTGCGTACTGTCCGGTCTGGTTGCTTGTAGCTCTGTTAAACAAGATGTAGGCCGGTTTGTCCCGGCCCGGTGTGAGCCTTGAGCTAGCTCATTCCGGAAGGAGCATTTCTCAAATGTCCGTTATAATCTTTTCTTCTCGATCCCGGAATCTCGTGACGAGGCGATCCGGGGAAAAGTGGAGCTATCCTTGCGATTAGACGAGAAACAGCCGCTTATTATTGATTTCCGCGGAGAACCGGAGCAAGTGACTCCGTAACCTTGAACGGAGGAGATATTCCCTATGAAGTGAAAGATGAGCATATCGTGATTGCCTCAGATTGGGTAGCGGTGGGAGAGAACCGGGTAGCGATCACTTTTACTCCGGCGGATCAATCCTTGAATCGACGGGATGAGTTCCTGTATACGTTATTGGTTCCGGACCGGGCACGTACGGTATTCCCTTGTTTTGACCAGCCGGATATGAAGTCGTTTTTTACCTTGACCTTGGAAGTTCCTTCCACTTGGCAGGCTGTGGCGAATGGCGCTATCACACAAACGGATAGTACGAGCGTCTCCGGTCGGAATCGTATTTCTTTCAAGGAGACGGAACCGCTTAGTACCTACCTGTTCTCATTCGTGGCCGGTAAACTGACTCGGGAGGTTTATTCCCGGAACGGGCGGGATATCTCTATTTATCATCGGGAGACGGATCCGAAAAAGATCGCTCAATGCCCAGCCATCGCCGACGAGGTGTTCGATGCGTTGGAATGGCAGGAAGACTTACTGGTATTCCTTATCCTTTCGCTAAATATGACGTGATTATCTTACCCGGTTTCCAATATGGGGGTATGGAACATACGGGTGCTACTTATATACGGATCGCCGGATGTTTCTGGATGAGCATCCTACCTTAAATGAGCGATTGAGTCGGAGTTCCTTGATCGCACATGAAACCTCTCATATGTGGTTTGGCGATTATGTAACGATGAAATGGTTTGATGATGTATGGACAAAAGAGGTTTTCGCTAATTATTTTGCTTCCCGTATCGTAGAACCTTTATATCCGGACGTGAATCACCGGTTGAATTTTATTCGGGATTATATTCCCGCATCTTATTCGGAAGACCGTACGTCAGGTGCGAATCCGATCAAGCAAGATTTGGATAATTTGCGGAACGCCGGTTTGGTATATGGAAATATCATCTATGATAAATCTCCCGTGATTATGGAGATGTTGGTACGTGTTCTGGGAGAAGACGCTTTCCAGCAGGGAATTCGTGAGTACTTGACTACTTATGCGTATGGGAACGCTACGTGGGAGGGCTTGATCCGTATCTTGAATAAATATACGGAAGAGGATCTGGCCGCTTGGAGTGAGGTGTGGGTGAATCAGAAGGGTATGCCGGAGATTACGGCTTCGGTTAAGGACGGCGAGTTGGTCGTAGAGCAGCGTGATCCGTTGGGCCGGGGTTTAAAATGGCCGCAAGAATTAACCTATCGGGTGATCTGTGGAACGGATTCGGAAGAAATCCCGGTTTCTCTCGAAGGAAACTCTGATTCCTTCCGAATGAAATTAAGTTTTCTTCCGAATGGAAATTGTGTCATTCTTCCGAATATAAATGGGCGTGGTTATGGCTTCTTTAAAATAACAGAGGGGAGTCTTCCGGTCTATGGTCCGTGCTTCGCTCATCGGAAGATGAGGTGTTGAAGGGATCTTTGCTGATTACCCTTTATGAGAATCTTCGTTGGAAAACGATTTCTCCGCAAGGGTTCCGTGAAGAGATGTTAGCGTATTTACCGAATGAGTCTAATTCTTTATTGTTCTCGATGGCTTTAAGCTATTTAGGAGATTGCCAGCGGATATTCCCGTCGGATTCTCGTCCGTTGGAACAGGTCTTGTGGAAGATCGTGACAACGAATCCCGTATCCCAACATCGTTTGCAGGCGTTTCGTTTGTATCGTTCGATAGCGGATTCAGAGGAGGCGGTACAACGTCTGTATACGTTATGGCAGGAACGGAAAGCTCCGAAAGATTGTACGTTGAGCGAGAGTGATTATATTGGCTTATCCTATATGCTGGCGATGCATTTGCCGGAAAAAGCGGATAAGATTATCGCTACGCAATTATCCCGCATACAGAATCCGGACCGGAAGAAGGAGTATCAATTTATCTCCCATCCGTATCGCCCCGTAAAGAGGAACGTGACAGTGTCTTCGCTTCCTTGTTGATCGCCGGGAATCGTAGGGTGGAGCCATGGGCCTCTTCGGCTCTCGCTCATTTGAACCATCGCCTGCGAGAACAAGAGTCGGTCGCTTATATCCGTCCGGCCTTGGAAGCGATGCCGGAAGTACAGCGGACTGGCGATATCTTTTTCCCCACCGCTTGGGTTCGCTCCTTGCTTTCCGCCCATACATCGAAGGAAGCTCGGAAAGAAGTTGACGCGTTTTTTACCGCGCATCCGGACTTCCCCTTGATGCTTTCCAATAAGATTAAGCAGCAAGCGAGTCATTTGTATTAAAGTAAATCATTATATTTGTCCTTGAGAACGAATTAATAAGAAAGGAGCATTTGTATGACGGCAATGGAACTAAAATGCCTAAAGATGGAGTTGGTCGAAGAATTGTTAAGCATCGATGATAAAGACACGCTCAACCGTGTGAAGAACTATCTGAAAAAGCTGAACAATAAAATTAGGACAAAAGCCGAAGAGGAAGAAACGGAATATATCAGCAAGGAAGAGATCTTGGCAGGGATTGATGCCGGGCTGAAAGACATGATTGCCGGGAGGAAACAATCGGCGAGAGATTTCTTAAAAGAAATGAGAGATGGAATATAGAATAGAAGTCTTAGCTCCTTTAAGAAGGAAGCGAAACGTTTGCGGAAGCATTATGCCTCTTTCATTGATGATTATGAAAAACTACTTGGCGAGTTGGAACAAAAATCCTCGTTTGGGGACCGATCTCGGCAACGGCCTTCGTAAGATCCGTATGCGTATCTCTTCCAAAGGAC
>ENA-OQAS01001212-OQAS01001212.1-human-gut-metagenome-genome-assembly--contig:-NODE-1212-length-12502-cov-1.818828_pt1 | contig 12502 bp, 17 predicted proteins | sample MGYA00242733_ERZ504523 | MGnify/ENA primary metagenome ERZ504523 (study PRJEB26092, sample SAMD00036239) | human gut metagenome | host: Homo sapiens | study: EMG produced TPA metagenomics assembly of... | reverse complement strand
CTCCACCTTCTCGATCTTACCGGAGCCCATTACCTTTTTTTGGATATCTTGGGGATCTCCTTTGTATTTTACGGAACCGCTACCGGCTATCTCTGCTTGATTTTGTTTACGACAAAGGCTTCTATGTCTCCACTACCGGCAATCTTGCACTCAAGCTCATCCATGGTACAATCGAAAGCACGTACTGTACCGCTACCGGCGATCGAGAATTCAGCTATGCCTACGGTTCCCCCTAGAACGATCGTGTTAGACCCGGCATATCCCCGTTTAATTCCTCACAATACACTTTATGGCCAACGAAATCTCCGCTACCGGCGATCTCTATCTTTAGGTTTGTAAAAGAGGCCGTGTCGTGGAATTGGATAATCCCGCTACCGGCTAATCCTGCCTCGAACTCCTCGGCTTGTAGAGGGAATTTATATTTACATGGGTACTGCCTGCCGCCGCTAGTTTCTTTAGATTGCGGGAGTTGGCCGTAACCATGAACTCGGTCGGACGGAAATTCGTATGTTTCCTGAATTCTTTTTTCGGACGGATCTTAAGCTTATGGTTCTCTACATTAAACTCATATTTCTCGAAGATATTCCGGTCTGTCTTTATTTCCAAACCTTCAGGAGCGTCGGATTGCGTGTAATTCACGACCATGCCTCCTCCCTCTAACTCAAGACAGTCATACTCGGAAACCGGGATGTTTTCCGTGGTGATATTGCCGTCTCCTTTTATGGTTTGTGTAGGGATACAGCCTGTCGTAGAAAAGATCACCAGCAGACATAGGTATATAATTCTTGTTTTCATTCTTTTACTTCTTCTACGGTACCTTTACCGATTATTCTCTGTTGAACTGCTGTCGGGCCTTTATAACGGATATTTCCTTTACCGACTACGTTGGCCTTTAAATTATCGGTAGCATGTACTTCCGCTAAGCCATTGCCTGTTACTTTGCAACTTAGCTGAGGAACCGCTAACCCAAAAGCGTGTATATCACCACTGCTGACGATACTGTAGTCTCCTTCTTTCGCATTACCTTTCTTGATCGTTATAGAGCCAGAGCCATCGATATCACATTCGATCTTGTCGGCTTCCAGATGATTGACAACCATATTTGCGCTACCGGATACATTCAAATCCAGTTTACCGACCGTAACTGTCTCTTTCAGTTGCACCAAGCTATTGCGTTCGCTTAATAACGGTCTCGTCTCCGGTAAGCGGACTGTTTACCATGAAGTTGGCATTTCCGGAACTTTTGCGGCGGCAAGCATTTAGAATTCGTCTTTACGATAAACTTCGTGAAATGATCTACCTTCGCTCCTTTGAAAGCGATGGTTAAGACACGATCCTTCACCTCGATATTGACATAGGGATGAAGATTCTGGTCTACGGTAACCTCCACGGTGGAAGGATCATCGGATTGCTCGTAATTGAAATCAATTACGCCATCCACCTTAATCTCGTTATAATCGGCGACAGAAATCTTTTTCGAGGTCAATTTACCATCGCCTTTTACATGATCTGCGGCCCAACCGGTAGTGACCCATCCTAGGAAAAATACCATTAATAAGATAGCCTTTGTTTTCATAAGTATCGTTTTTTATGATTCTACTTTTTAATTTAGACTCTATAAATAAAGAGTTGGTTACAAAAATAGCAAGAAAAAGCTACCGGATATCACATCTAGTAGCTTTTTTAAATTTGATAATGTGTGTATTAAAAAAAAAATGTGTGTGTTCGATCAATTTGCGCCTTGAATGGATCCAGAGCCGGACTTTGATTTATTCACGTTCGCCGGGCCTTTATAGCGGATGTCTCCACTGCCCGAAACCGATAGGTTCATGTTATCTTTGGCATAAACACGGGCATCTCCGCTACCGCTTACCGAGCAACTCAAATCATTGACAGATAAGTCGTATGCTTTTATATCTCCACTGCCCGATACGGAATAGCGGGCTTCGTCCGCCTTACCTTTCAAGGTGATGTCTCCGGAGCCTGAAACCTTGCTGGTAAGATTCTTGCAGTCCAAATCTGCAAAACCAGATCGCCGGAGCCGGATACCGAGAACTCACCTAATCGTAATTTCACGTTATGTGGGAACTTTACGTCGCTGGAGCCGGAAATCTTGATTTCCAGTTGATCCTCGGAAAAAGCGTTCTGCGCCTCAAAATCCATCGGGCCGGAAGTCTTTAAGTATTTCAGAGTCTTCGAGCTTCCTTCGATTACATACTGGGTCGGTTTGATACGGGTCCCGTTTTGTATGCGGATAGCTAACCGTCCGTTATTGGATTTGATCGAGAGGAGTGGGAATAGATTCTCGTCGATCGTAATTTTCAAGGAAGCGCTTCGTCCATGCGTATATTTGAATACCGGGAATTTCTTGTTGCTTCTATTTCCCCAAAAATTATTGCCGGAATATTCGATATTTCCACCCAGTTCGATCTCGCTATAGTTATCTACCGATATCTCTTTCGTAATTATATTCCCATTTCCTTCTACTTTACTAGCCTCTGCCATGAAGGCACAAAAGATGAGGGCTATTACCGCTACTAATTTTGTTTTCATCGTTCGTATGTATTAAATGTTTATTTGACTTTGTTGATCGAGCCGGAACCCATGATAGACTTACTGATCTCCGGATCTCCTTTGTAATGGATCTCGCCACTACCTACGATATTAGCATCCAAGATTTGCGTGGCATATACGCTGATCTCGCCGCTGCTGGCGATATTACACTCTGCTTTACGTGCTTGGCAGTCAAAGGCTTTAATCTCACCACTTCCCGCTACATTGAATGAGGCACGATCTACGGTTCCTATTACCTCGATTTCCCCGCTGCTGGCGAGGCTGCAAGATAGGTTGTCCAGCTGTATATCCTTGGCGATGATATTTCCGCTACCGGCCATGTTACATTCAAGCTTGTAACCTTTTACGGGGCCTCTCAACTCAACGTTTCCACTACCGGCCATATTGATCTCCATCCGGTTTACTTTCGTCGGTTTGCTGATAATGAAACTGCCGGAACCTACCGTATTCAACTCTTTTAGTTCCTTGGAGTTGGATTTTATCTTGTAGACGGTCGGCCTCAAGTCGTAGGAGTTATTATTAAAACCTTTCTTGATAGATTTCGGATAGATCTTTAACGTACCGCCTTCTACTTCGGTCACGAGGTAATCAAATAAGTTCTCATCGATCGTTACGGATAGATAAGGCGCTTTATCCGACTGTTCATACTCGAAATCAGCGGAGCCAACGAACGTGATCTCGTCGTAATCGCTAATCTTTATCTCCCGGGTTTCCGGGTTCCCATTTCCATCGATACGTTTGTCGGCTGCGAATCCGCAAACCGCGACCTCTGTATACAGAATATAAAAAGTGATACTCTCGTCTTCATCGTCTTTAATTTTTTAGGTTCTTTTCTTAATAGACGAGTGCAGGTTATAAAGGGTTGCAGAAACAGATGATTTTTTTTAATTTTGCATCAAGTTAGATTTAAACGAAAGAAATATGAAGACACTTATACACACGGACAAGGAACAGATCGAATCGATTATCCGTCAGAGCGATGTTTGCTTTGTGGGCATGGCGGATACAGATGGAACGCCTTATGTATTACCGATGAATTTCGGTTATAAGGATGGCGTGATTTATTTACACTCGGCGCAGGATGGACGAAGCATCTCTATATTGGAACGTAATCCGAAAGTCTGTATTACGTTTAGTATTGACCATGCCTTGGTTTTCCAGCACCCGGAGGTAGCTTGTAGCTACCGTATGCGTTCGAAGAGCGTGATCGCTTGGGGAAAGGTCGCTTACGAAGAGGATTTCGACAAGAAGGTGGAAGCCTTGGATATTATCATGAAGCAATATTCCGATAAGACTTTCCGTTATAGCGATCCGGCGGTCCGTAACGTGAAGATTTGGACGGTAGATATAGACGAGGTCAGCTGTAAGGAATTTGGCGCTCCTCATAAGAAATCTTATTAAATCAATAAATGATATGAAAAAACTACTTCTTTTATTCGTTCTATGTCTTTGTTTTCCGGTGGTTGACAAGGCTTGTACCTCCATTATAATCACTGGAAAGGCTACTCCCGACGGCGTCCGTTGATGTGGAAACACCGGGATACCGTGCTCCGTATAACCATATCAGTTATTTTGACGAAGGTGGCTATCGTTTCTGGGCTGGTAAATAGCGATGATCCGGAGGAGCCGTGTGGACCGGAAGCAATGAGACGGGCTTCTCTATCATGAATACGGCTTCTTATAACTTGAAAGACGATGATATAAAGGAGATGGATCAAGAGGGAAACTTGATGCGAAAAGCCTTGAGAGTCTGTAAGACGGTGCAGGATTTCGAGCATTTCTTGGATACCTTGCCTCGCCCGATGCGTGTGGAGCTAATTTCGGAGTGATCGATGCTTATGGTGGCGCGGCTTATTATGAGACGAGTAATGAGCGATATTATAAGAAAGACGCGAATGATCCGAATCTGGCGCCGGAAGGTTACTTGATTTATACGAATTTCTCTTTCGAGGGGCGTACGGATGAAGGCAAAGGATATGTACGTTATGAGAATGCGAAAAAGATCTTTAAGGAAATGCGGAACGAAGGATTTACTCCTCAGCGTATCTTTCAACAGGCTTCCCGCTCTTTTTATAATAGCTTGCTGGATATCGATTTGATGGACAAGGGACAAAGTCCGAACAATCGTACAGGCTGGTTTGTGGAGCAGGATTTCATCCCCCGTCTAGAAAGTACGGCTTCTATCGTAATCCAAGGCGTAAAATCCGGTATGAATCCGGAATTGACAACGATGTGGACTGCCTTGGGATATCCTCCTACCTCTGTCGCTATTCCTCTTTGGGTGAAAATGGGAAAGGAGCAAAGCACTTTGGTTACTTACGACGCATCCTATAAAACAGCCCTATTAGATTGGTACTCCGTTCAATTACAGAAGAATGTCTACTCCATACATCGTGGCAACGGCCAAAAGTATTTGCATTGGCAACTGTTATGGAATGATGACCAATCTGGTTATATCCAACAGCTTCGTGCGGTAGAGAACCGGATTTTCGATTTATTCGACGCTCATAAGACGGAGTGGGAACAAAATGGATTGGATACAAAGGAAATACAACGGCTGTATAAGGAAGTCGATAAGCTCGTAAATAAAGCCTTCTTGGGGCTTCAAAATCATAACCATAAGGTGTTTTGTTGATAGTGAAAAATACAGTAAGTATTTAAAATATACGTATTGATAATGTCTTTATAATCAGATTGATAAAAAAGTTGATGATGTTTCCGGAAAAACATGTACGTGTTTTCGGAAACATGTACGAGAATTTGTGAAAACACGTACGTGTTTTGGGAAACAGATAATGAGGTTTTAAATGCATTTGGAAAAATGTACAATAACTATGTGGAAAATAAGCACTGTATCCCTAAGAGATATACTTCATAGGCCAAGGAAGTAGTACTTCTCGTGAATTCCGATTGTGCGCTTAGGAAAACTTGTGCAGTTGGCGTATTTCAAAAAGTTACGTATATTAGTGGTCTGAATCTAATATGAAAAACATGAGAAAACTATATTATTTAGTGATGATAAGTCTGGCTTCCATTTTGATCGCATGCGAGAATCGATCGGAAGAGTGGGACGTGGTGGATTTCGGAAACGATTGTACGGTTGGCTTGCAGGAACATTTGGAATGCAGATTCATTCCTTTGGAGACGAAGGATAGCGTGCTGTTAAAAGATCTCTACCGGGTTTGCTGGGTGGACGATCGTATTTTTGTATTCGATAGAAGTGATGAGATAAATGCGCTTTTTGTATTCAGTTGATCAAGGAAATTTTATTACTCGTGTAGGCTTGCGGGGACAAGGGCCGGAAGAGTATCTTTATCTAACTCACTTTTCGTGGATGAGAAAGAGCGAATCTTGACATTGGTGGATTTTGGTGGGACGGCCTTATTGCGTTATGATCTGGATACCTATCAATATATATCCACGCAAGATGTAGCTGATTATTTTGTGGACTGCGCCCCTTTGGATAAGGAGAATTGGATTTGGTATTATCCTTTGGGATTTGCGACACCGCAAAGGGAAAACTTCTATCTGAAAGCCACGGACAGGAAAGGAGAGCAAGACGCATTGTTGGGACCGGCTTATTTCACGTCCGGCCATACGATCAATGGGAGCAAGACGTTGCATGCCTTTGCTGGGGATTGGTATGCGCATTTCCCCTTTACCCCCGAAGTGTGGAAAGTGAAGGACGGGATGTTGGAGCCTGCTTATAAAGTTCGCTTCGGAGATAAAAGTATGCCTCCTATCGAGTATGTCAAGGAGAAAGGGAGAGGCGGGAGAGATTTCTCTGGCGATCTGTTTCGCTCCGGCTATGTAAATTCTTTTGGGCTGCTGGAGACCGAACAGATCCTGCATGCGACCTATATGTGCGATAAGGTAACTTACTTCGGATTTTATGACAAGGATAGGAAAGAGGCATTCTCGTATGCGTTCCCCAACTTCATAAGGCTACGGGGTTGACAGGCTTTTACGGTATTTGCGGAGTGTATAAAGATTATTTTATCGGGAAGATCAGTTCGACGGTGCTGTTGCGTAATCAGATACATTATGAGGATTTGAGACGGATAGCGGAGAATCGTACACAGGACGATAATCCGATCTTATGTTTATTTAAAATAGAAAGGTCATGAGAGTATTGTATGGGATTATTGTATTCTTCGCTTTGTTTCTTCTCGCTTGTTCCGATGCGGAAAGAGAAGAAAAACGGCTGGAGGGAAATTTGTTAATGAAAGGGGATTCTGGTGTATGCTATGATGGGATTGGTCTTACCGAGTCTTATTTGGTGTTGTTGGCTCGTGGGTGTGATACGATCATTCAAGTATTCGACAAAGATGATTTGTCGCACCTGCATGCGTTTGCGTTGAAAGGATATGGTGCCACTTATTTCTCTAATCCGGAGTTTATGAAGTCAAATACAAAAGAACCCGCCGGAAAGGATGAGTTCTGGATCGTGGATAACCAACTTACATTTAATAAGATGCAGGTGCTGGCGGATTCTTTGCGTTTTGATCGGAAATATATACTAATACCCGAACTTGTTCCCTCTACGCATTATAATGTCACCACGAAAGAAGTTTATGCGGTTCCGATCGTAGAGAAAAATGTTTATGGTCCTTTCTGCTATGCGAATCGGGAAGAGGGAATTTATTGGGTGGAGCCACCAAAAGTAGCAAGAACGTATCGTTCTTGTAAGCACGTCGCTTATTTGCCTAATCTTTGTGTGAATGAGCGGCAAAACAGTGTGGTTGCTGCCTTGCGTTTCTTCAACCAAATTGATTTTTACGATTTGAAGGGAACTTATCAAAGGAGCTTTACGTATGGGAAGGAGCCTATCGTGCCTTTACTGAAGAAGAATGATACCCAAGTGGATGTTCTTGGAACGACAAAATGCTTTATCGATATATTCGGTACGGATCAGTATGTATATTGCTTGTACGATGGTTCTGCGGATTTTTCGAATTTATCCACATTGCTGGTTCTTTCTTGGGACGGCCAATTAAAGAAACGATTGAATTTTGATCGTTCAATAAAGAGGATTGCCGTAGACCCTTCCGATCGTTTTCTGGTCGCCTTGGCTCTTGATGAAAGTGGAGCATTGGATGTGGTAAAGTATTCGATATGAAGATTATTTATTTGTAACTCTATCAGGCGGATGGGCGTAAGTTGATAAAGGTTGGCGTGGAATTTAGCGCTATAGAACGTAATATTAGTCGTTGGCTGTATTTTTGATGCCTCTTCGTGAAGGTGTTCTCAAATAAAATACTATTTTGCGCATTATAAAGAATATTCCGCAAATAATGGATATACAGAGGCATAGTAGCGTATTGGGCGATACGGTGGAGAAGCTATCGGATGAGGCATCGTATAAACAATTGTTCCATGCGTACAGGATGAGGAGGCGTTGCCTCGGGCGAGGTGCTGAAAGAGATCATCGATCTATGCCGTGCGATCCTGTTCCCCGGTTATTATGGGAATGCCCGTATCAGTAAACAGACGATCCGTTTTCATACGGGCGTAAATGTTGAGACTCTTCATTCTTTATTATCCAAGCAGGTTTATGCGGGACTTTGTTTCGCGGATACATCTTGCGTGACTTGCCCGGAAGAAAAGATCTCCGCTGAGGCAGAGGCTATTTCGGAGGCTTTCATCTCTACGCTTCCGGAGATTCGCGGTCTGCTGGCTACGGATGTGGAGGCGACTTTCAATGGCGATCCCGCCGCTCAAAATCTAGGTGAGGTCATATTTTGTTATCCCGGTTTCCGGGCGATCGGTAATTACCGGATCGCCCATCAATTGTATAAGCTCGGGGTTCCTTATATTCCTCGTATGATTACGGAGATGGCACATTCCGAGACCGGTATCGATATCCATCCGGGCGCGAAGATCGGTCATCATTTCTCGATAGACCACGGGACGGGTACGGTGATCGGCGAGACGAGCGTGATCGGCAATTACGTCCGAATCTTTCAGGGCGTCAGCTTGGCGGGAGAGAAACTTCCCCCCGATGAGAACGGTAACGCTATCCGTGGCGTAGCCCGTCATCCTATCTTGGAAGATCATGTGACAGTATATTCTAATTCCACCTTAATCGGTAAAATCCGGATTGGCAGAGGGGCTACGATATGTGGTAACGTCTGGATAGCGGAGGATGTACCGGCAGGGAGTACGGTTACACAATTGAAAATTGAGAATTGAAAATTATCAAGAGGGTAGCTGGAAGGAGATCGAAGCATGTCAGAGAGCGAAATGAGAATAATTAATAATAAACAACGTAATACGCAATTGGGAATAATTTTCAATTCTCAATTCTCAATTTTCAATTAAAATGAGCGAGACATTTGAAATGGTGGCCAAAACCTATACGGGTTGGAAGAGATCTTGGCCGAGGAGTTATTAGCTTTAGGTGCCAACGACTTGCAGATCGGTCGTCGTATGGTTTCCTTTACGGGTGATAAGGAATTGCTTTATAAAGCGAATTTCCACTGCCGTACTGCCCTGCGCATTCTGAAACCGATTTATCATTTCAAGGCCAAAGATGCTGATACCGTTTATAAAGAGGTGAAAAAGGTAGAGTGGGAGAAGTATTTGTCGCTGGACAAGACGTTCGCGATCGACTCGGTGATCTATTCCGAGGATTTCAATCACTCGAAGTTTGTCGCTTACCGTACGAAAGACGCTATCGTGGATTATTTCATCGAGAAGTTCAAGAAGCGTCCGTCCGTTCGTGTCAATAACCCGGACTTATATATCAATATCCATATTTCGCATAACGATTGTACCTTATCTATCGATAGCTCCGGCGAGTCTTTGCACAAGCGTGGTTATCGGGTGGATCAAACGGAAGCTCCGTTGAATGAGGTGTTGGCTGCCGGCATGATCCTAAAAACCGGTTGGAAAGGAGAATCTAATTTCGTAGATCCGATGTGTGGTTCCGGTACATTGTTGATCGAGCTGCCATGATCGCCTTGAATATCGCTCCGGGTATCCATCGGAAAGAGTTCGCTTTCCAGAAATGGGTGGACTATGATGAGGAATTGTTCGATCGTATTTATAATGATGAGAGCGGGGAGCGTGAGTTCGCTTTCCATTGCTATGGCTCCGATATTTCCCAAGCCGCTATCGATATCGCCTTGGAGAATATCCGTAGCGCTGGCTTGATGAATATATCGATCTGAAGGTGAAACCGTTCCAACAATATACAGAGGCTCCGAAGCCGGGTATATTGGTGACGAACCCACCTTATGGAGAGCGTATATCATCTCGTGATCTATTGGGATTGTATAATATGATCGGCGAGCGTTTGAAACACGTGTTCATGGGATATAAGGCTTGGATTTTGAGCTATAAAGATGAATGTTTCGATAAGATCGGCTTGCGCCCGAGCGAGAAGATCAATTGATGAACGGTTCCTTGGAGTGCGAATACCGTTGCTATGAGTTATTTGAGGGAACTAATAAGGACTTCAAGAAGGCATTGAATGAGGATGGAGAGGAGCGTCTGCGCAGATCGGAAGGCTCTTTCGAGCGTAGAGGCAATGATCGTCAAAACTTCCGTACGGGTCGTGTGGATCGTCCGGAGCGTCGTTTCGCCGCTGCCCATAGCGAGGATGATGAGGAGCGTTTCGCTTCCATTCCGGGGAAACGTATCTTTGGAGAGGATCGGGGAGAGGACCGTCCGGTCCGCAAGAAATTCGTGGATGCCCCGGTTCGTAAGCCGATCAAGCCAAAAGGAGAACGTCCTGTGAAAATGCGTTATCGGGATGAGGATGACCGTAAGAAAGGGTTTGGCGATCATAAGCGGGATGGAAAGCGCCCATTTAGCAAACCTATAAAGCCTATAAAACGGAGAGGGTATGATGATTATGAGGATTAAATCATCTTTATTCATAAGCCTTTGTCTGATTTTATTAACGATGTCGATTACCGCCCAAGATAAGCAACTCTCCTTGCACGACTTGATTCCGGGAGGAAAAACGTATAGCCGCTTCGTACCTCGTGACTTGAAACAGTTACAATGGTGCGGGGACGAGTACTTATATGTTAAGGGAGATAGCGTGTTAGGAGCTAAGCCGGGGAAAAAAGAAGAGGTCCTTTTTTTCGTTGGAAAGACTGAATGGGGCCTTGACGGCGGCAAATCTGCAGACGGTTGGTTCTTTGCCTAGCTTTTCGGTACCCTATGAAAGAGGTTCGGTCTTGGCTTTTACTAGCAAACAGCACCGGATTCATTATGACTATAAGAAAAATAAGGTAGTCGCTGATTATGCTTTGAAGAATAACTGGGCGAATTATGACTTTTGCCCGGCTACGAATAACTTAGCTTTTACGGAGGGAAACAATGTGCATATTTTATCCCCGGATGGACGAAATACGATTGTTACACGTGAAACACAGGATGGAATCGTATGCGGACAGGCTGTCCATCAACGGGAGTTCGGGATTACGAAAGGTATGTTTTGGTCTCCTAAAGGCTCGGCTCTAGCGTTTTATCGTATGGATGAGCGTATGGTGACCGCTTACCCGCTGGTGAATATCGATACTCGTTGCGCTACGCCGGTTCCTCATAAATATCCGATGCTGGAATGAAGAGCCATGAGGTTACGGTGGGTGTCTATCAGGTAGCTACCGGGCAGACGGTTTGGTTGGAGACAGGCTTGCCGAAAGAGAAATATTTAACAAATATCGCTTGGAGTCCGGATGAGAAGAGTATTTATATCGCTGAGTTGAATCGTGAGCAGAACGAGATGCATTTGGTGCGGTACTCTGCCTTGACGGGAAAGAAAGAGGCTGATCTGTTTACCGAGACGGATCGTTGTTATGTGGAGCCGCAGCATCCCGTGCTTTTCTTGCCGAACGATCCGGATAAGTTTATCTGGCAGAGTGAGCGGATGGCTATAACCATCTATATCTGTATGATACGACTGGAAAGGAATTAAGGAAGCTAACCGGTGGGGAATGGGTGGTTACCAAGGTGCTAGGCTTTAGCAAAGACGGAAATAAGGTGATTTTCGAGGGAACGGCACCTCATCCCGTATCTCCGAATATGCAAGGAACGGGGATGCAACGTTATATTTGGGAGACGGATTTGAGAACGGGTGATATCATGAATTGCTTGAGTTGGAAAGTGGGCGTGCACCGTTGGTTGCTGAGTCCCTCCGGCGAATATGCGATTGATTATGTAAGTTCTCCTTCTACCCGAGGGATATCGATTTAATCCGTGTAAAGGACGCTAAGGTGATTTCTACCTTACTTTCCGCTCCGGATCCCTTTAAATTGTATCGGATGCCGCGGATCAAGGTTGGACATATCCTTGCTGCCGATGGTAAGACTCGCTTGAATTACCGGTTGACTTTACCGCCGGATTTGGATGAGACGAAGAAGTATCCTACGATTGTCTATGTATATGGAGGTCCTAAAGTACAGCTTGTTACGGGCGACTGGCAAAACGGGGCTCGTGGTTGGGACCTCTATATGGCACAGAGAGGTTATGTGATGTTTACCGTGGATAGCCGCGGCTCGGCAAATCGTGGACATGCTTTTGAGAGCGTGATTCATCGTAATTTGGGTATCAATGAGATGGCGGACCAAGTGAAGGGTGTCGAGTTCCTGAAATCTTTGTCTTATGTGGATGCCGACCGTATCGGAGTACATGGCTGGAGTTATGGCGGTTTTATGACAACGAACTTGATGCTGACTTATCCGGAGATATTTAAGGTGGGCGTGGCCGGAGGGCCGGTTATCGACTGGAGCAATTACGAGATTATGTATGGCGAGCGTTATATGGATCGCCCGCAGGATAATCCGGAAGGTTATAAGAACGCGAACCTGAAACTGAAGGCCGGTAATCTGAAAGGCCATCTGTTGATGATACATGGGGATATCGATCCGGTGGTAGTGTGGCAACACAGCCTTGGTTTCTTAAAGGCTTGCGTAGA
>ENA-OQAS01001211-OQAS01001211.1-human-gut-metagenome-genome-assembly--contig:-NODE-1211-length-12502-cov-2.742222_pt1 | contig 12502 bp, 17 predicted proteins | sample MGYA00242733_ERZ504523 | MGnify/ENA primary metagenome ERZ504523 (study PRJEB26092, sample SAMD00036239) | human gut metagenome | host: Homo sapiens | study: EMG produced TPA metagenomics assembly of... | reverse complement strand
GTTGCGCAATCGTCTGGACTTCCTGCGCGGGCTGTATCAGGATGTGCTCGACGACCGCAGACAGTTGCGCGACCAGATCATCGGCAGACGCGACAGTTTCGGCAAACTGTACGCCGTGACCCGAGAATTGGACGAAGTGCAACCGCAGAAGCTGTACCATACGGCGATCCGCATCATGCAGGAAAGCCTCGATAGCGACAGCCTCGCCATCTTCCGAGTGGACAACGGCGGACGGTTCGCCCGTCTTGTGGCGGCGAGCCCACGGTTCGACGTCGGCAGCTTCCGCTCCGTACGCGTCTCGGATTACGGTGAAATCATCACCGCGCTGGAACACAACGGCATATGGGTGAACCGAACGTTAAAGGACAAATTCCCGATGTACGCCGTCGGCGTGCGTGACCGTGGCGAACTGGCCGTGATCATCACCATGGGAGAGGCCAAACCGGACCAGATGAACCTGTACTTCCAGAATCTGTTCAGCATCATGTGCGGTCTGGTCGAATCGGCCATGATCAGGGCCTTCGAATACGAGGACGTGGCGCGCGGTCCATGCTGGTGCCGGGAACGAACCTGCTGAAGCCAGAAGCGTTCCTGCCGAAGGTGCTGGCTGCCAACGACCTCAAACACGACCATATGGGCGACCATCTGCTGCTCAAAGTCGAATGCGAGGGAAACCTTGAGGACGTGGACTCCCTGCTGATGCAGAGCATCCGCCAGACCGATGAGGCCGGCATGCTGACGGATGACGGCGTGTATCTGCTGATGAACCAGGCGGGGGAGAAGGAACTGCCGATCATCCTCAAACGTCTGACCCGTTCCGGCTTGCACTGCTCCTACGTTCCGCAGACCCAAGAGGATGCCCTGCTTTCCGAAGCCCAATCGCATATCGCGCAAGCCGACGATGGGGGTGAAAGCTGATGGGGTCGACGACTATCGCCGCGTTGATCATCATCGCCGTGCATCTGCTGGTCTGCATGACGCTGTGTCTGCTGCACCACGTCGGAGTGCTGAAAGTCGATGGACTGCTGCTCCCGTTCATGGCGTTGATTCCCCTATGGGGGCCGTTGAGCGTGGCGCTCATGCATTCGCGTGCCGTGCTTCGTGGGGGACGACGGATTCCCGCCGGTCTGCAGGAACTGAAGGTCGAGGATCAGGAACAACGCAACATTCTTGTGGACGACCGTACGGATTACGCCAACACCGTGCCGTTGGAAGAGGCGCTGATCGTGGACAATCCACGCAGCGTCGTAATCTGATGCTGTCCATTCTTAACGAGAATCCCGGCCAATACGCCAATCTGCTCTCCCAAGCCCGTCTGAACGAGGACGTGGAAGTCGTGCATTACGCGGCCACGGCCATGGCGCAGATCAGCGCGAAGGAAGACATCGCGTTGCAGCAACGCATGGAGGAATACGAGCGGAACCGCGATTCGGACGAGGCGCTCGACCGGTACCGTGAGGCGCTCGAACACTACTTGGAATCCTCCATGGAACAGGGGTATGCCAGAACGTTGCAGATGCGCCGATACGCCGACCTGCTCGTCGAACGGCTCAAACGGCATAACGACTACCGCACCGTATGCTCGTTGGCGAAGACGCAGATGGATCTCGGTTCGTTCGATGCCGCGTCTCGCACCATCGAAGCGGCGCTGTCCGCATGGCCGCGTCAAGGTGACGTCTGGCTGATGAAACTGCGATTGGAAGCCGCACGTCACGATGCGAGGCGGTGCAACGCACCGTCCGGCACATCAAGGACGACCACATCTACTTGGCGGCGAGGCCACGACATCCTGCGATTCTGGCTCGGCTACAAGGAGGCTGGGCGCGCATGATACGTTCCGCATGGCGCATATGGAAGCGCTTCCGTTGGAAAAACCTGGTCCGCGTGTGGGCCGTATTCATGGCCATCGCCTTGGTGCTGTTGGCGCAAACCTTGGGCATCCACTACGGCGCGACGAAATTCACTTTGAAATACATGGCTCGTAACGAGGCCATTCCGGCCCAGAACGCCATCATGGGGCAGCGCGCCACGAACCTGATGCTCGTGGATAGTTCCCAGGATGGTGTGGACGAGGCCGAAGCCATGATGAAACAGGTGCTGCTCGACATGAAAGTGCCGACCGCCACCGTGGATCTGGCCAAAACCGATCCCGACGACATCCCCTCATTGAATCGGTACCGCACCGTGCTGATCGTCATGCCGGAACTTGATTCGCTGGGGGATGAGCTGGTGTCCATCATGAGATGGGTTGAAGCGGCGGCAACATGATGCTTGCCATGACGCCTGAAAAAACAGGCTATCTGGACGCGATCGGGCCTCAAATCGGCATCGAATCCTCCGCATACGACTACGTGATGACCAAAGGCATCAAGCCTGCCAGGGACTTTATACTGGGTGGCGGGCACACCTACATGTTCAGTGGCCCGTTCAAATCGTCGTTGAGTCTGAACCTCAATGAGAAGGCCGCCGTCGAAGCGGTCAGTGCCAACGGCCATACGCCACTGATCTGGAGTGCCGATGTGCGTTCCGGACGAACCGTGACCTGCAATATCGGCATCTATGGCAAGGTGGTGCGCGGCTTCTATGCCTCCGCGTTCAGCCTGCTGGGTTCCGCCACGGCATACCCGGTCATCAACAGCGCCGCGTTCTATCTGGACGATTTTCCATCCCCGGTCCCCAGCGGAGACGCCACCTACATCAAACGCGACTACGGCATGAGCATCGCCGACTTCTATTCGAAGGTCTGGTGGCCGGACCTGACCAAACTTGCGGAACGCTACGGTATTCGGTTTACCGGCGTGATGATCGAGAATTACGGGGACGATACGAAAGACGCTCCCGTACGGCAGAAGGACGAATCGCATTTCAGCTATTTCGGCGGACTGCTGCTCAAACAGAACGGCGAAATCGGCTACCATGCTACAACCATCAGCCGCTCGTACTGCCGAACACCGATTATGGCGACGAATACGCGTACCATCAGTGGCCGAATCGCAAAGCTGTCGTCGCCTCGCTGCGCGAGCTGATCGCATTCCAAAAGTCCGTGCTGCCGGCGGCCACAGCGTCGGTATATGTGCCGCCGTCCAACATCCTGTCCAAGGAAGGACGGCAGACAATCGGACGAGACGTGCCCGAAATCCGCACCATCGCCAGCACCTACCTGCCAAGCGACAGCAAACTGCCTTACGTGCAGGAATTCGGTGTGGCCGATGACGGCATCGTCGAGCGCCGCGCATCGTCTCCGGCGGCATGGTGGGAGATTACATGCGGCTCGCCGCAGAATCCGAACTGAACATGCATTTCGTCAGCACCCACTTTATGCATCCGGACGACATGCTCGACCCTGACCGTGGCGCGAAAGAAGGCTGGGCGGTCTACAGAAAAGGCCTTGAGAACTATCTCGACTGGCTTGAAGCGTCCGCACCGTCCATCCGCATGCAGACAGGCACGGAATGCGCGTCCGCGGTGCAACGCTTTTCTGGACTGACTGTCAAGATGAGGGAATCCGCCAATGAGTGGGAATTCGACTTGGGCAATTTCAAGGACCAGGCTTGGCTGCTGCTCCGCGCGAACCATGGCACGCCCGGCAGAATCCAAGGCGGAAGCATGATCCGGATGACGGGGAATCTGTACCTCATCAAGCCACGGACTCCACAGTGCACGTCGAACGCAAGGCTGGAGGCGCGGCATGAGAATCTGCCTGGTATTGGAAGGTTGCTACCCGTACGTGCATGGAGGCGTGTCCACATGGATGCACAGCTACATCACCGCCATGAAGGAACACGAGTTCGTGCTGTGGGTGATCGGCGCGAAAGCCAAGGACCGTGGCAAATTCGTGTACGACCTTCCATCCAACGTGGTGGAAGTGCATGAGGTGTTCCTCGACGACGCGTTGCGTCTGAGCGGTGAACATGCGAAAGTGATCTTCACCGACGAGGAAGTCAAGGCACTGCGTGAGCTGGTGAATCTGAGCGATCCCGACTGGGACGTACTGTTCAACCTGTTCCACAACAAAGGCGTGCATCCGCTGTCGTTCCTGCAAAGCAACGAATTCATCGACCTGTTTACGAAGATCTGCATGGAGGAATACCCGTACGTCGCCTACGCGGATGCGTTCCACACCGTGCGATCCATGCTGTTGCCGGTGCTGTACCTGATGACGGGAGAAGTGCCGAAAGCGCAGATCTACCATGCCATCTCCACCGGTTACGCGGCCTGCTGGCATGCTTGGGCGGCAGTATCAACCACGCACCCGTATTACTAACCGAACATGGCATCTACACGCGCGAACGCGAGGAGGAGATTCTTTCCGCCGAATGGGTTGCGCCCGCGTTCCGGCAACGGTGGATCCGTTTCTTCGCCATGCTGTCACAGGAGATCTACCGTAGGGCATGGCGTGTGACCAGCCTGTTCGGCCGCGCTCGCCAGACCCAGATCGACATGGGCGCTCCGGCAAGCAAATGCCTGGTCATTCCCAACGGCATCCAATACGAACGGTTCTGCGACATTCCGCTCAAGCCTGAGGACGGTTGGGTGGATATCGGCGCCGTGGTACTCTGGCTCCCATCAAGGACGTGAAAACCCTCATCCACGCGTTCAGCGAACTGTCGAACCGCGTGGACAATGTCAGGCTGCACATCCTCGGTGGTGTGGACGACCAGGACTATGCCGACGAATGCTATGAGCTGGTGAAACAGCTTGAAGTGAAGAACCTTGAATTCACCGGACGCGTGAATGTGGTCGAATACATGCGCAAACTGGATTCACGGTGCTGACCAGCATCTCCGAAGGCCAGCCTCTGTCGGTGTTGGAATCGTTCGCGGCGGCCCGCCCTTGCGTGACCACCGACGTGGCTGCTGCCGTGAACTGCTGGAAGGCGAGGAAGGCGACGACCTCGGCGTGGCCGGCTTCTACGTGCCTCCGATGTACCGCGAGGGCCTTGCCCGCGCCATGGAACGCATGTGCGCGAGCCGCAAGCTGCGCGAAGCCATGGGCCAAGTGGGACGCGAACGCGTGAAAACCTACTATCGGCATGAGCGCATGCTTGACGAATACCGTGCGCTGTATCTCGATACCGCCGACCATTACGGGTTGGAGCACTGATATGGCGGGAATCGGATTCGAACTCAAGAAACTGTTCCACCGCAAGGGCCTGGTCGCCATGGTGCGCGCCTACGGTTATGCCGGTGTGATCTGCACCGGACCGATGCTGCTGGGCATCCTGCTGCAGTTCGGCGTGCTGGCGGTCAGCGGTTGGTGGCACGTGCCCGCGCGGACCAGAATCTGCTGGTCTGCATGATCACGTACACGCTGCTCGCCTCATTGGTGTTGACCAGCTTCCTGTCCATGCCGGTGACGCGTTTCCTTGCGGACATGCTGTTCGAACATCATGAGGAGACCATTCTTCCATCGTTCTGGGGATCCACGACCCTCATGCTGGCGGTGGGTGCGGTGCTGTACGCGGTGTTCCTGCTGTTTTCCGGCGCGACCCTCATGCAGGGGTTACTCTGCCTATGGCTGTTCCTGGAAATGATCGTCAATTGGAATGCGATGAGCTATCTGACGGCCATCAAGGATTACCAAGGCATCATGTGGTCGTTCGTCGCGGCGGTGGTCGTGGCGTTCCTGTCCGCATGCGCGATGATGGCGCTGGGCCTGCCGCAGGTGGAAAGCCTGCTGGCCGCAGTGGCGTTCGGCTACGGCGTGATGATGGTCTGGGACGTGGTGCTGCTGCACCGGTATTTCCCGCAAAGCTCGGAAAGCCCGTGGACGTTCCTCGCATGGCTGGACCGGTTCCTGCCGCTCGCCTGACGGGACTGCTGACCACCCTCGGCTTGTTCTCCCACTTGGTGATCACCTGGTGTGGTCCGCTTGGCGTGCATGTGAAGGGACTGTTCTACGGTGCCCCCTACTATGATGTGCCCGCATTACTGGCGTTCCTGACGATTCTGATCACCACCGTGAATTTCGTGGTGTCGGTGGAAGTCAATTTCTATCCGAAATACCGTGCCTACTACGCGCTGCTCAACGACGGCGGCACCGTGAAGGACATCGTGGTGGCCGAACGCGAGATGCTCGCCGTGCTCAACCGTGAGCTGTACTACACCGCGTTGAAGCAGCTGTTCGTCACCGCGGCGGTCATCTCGTTGGAAAAGATGGTGTTGGGCGTGCTGCCGCTCGGTTTCAACGATGGCATGCATGGTTATTTCCGTGTGCTGTGCGTCGGATACGCCTGTACGCGGTCGGCAACACCGTGCTGATGATTCTGCTGTATTTCACTGATTACTTCGGCGCGGTGTGCTGCGCCGCGATATTCGCCGGGTCGCCACGGTCTTGACTGTCATTTCGCAGTTCGTTCCGGTCACGCTGATGGGATTCGGCTTCCTGCTGGGCGCGTCGGCGTTCCTGCTGGCCGCGGTCGTGCGATTGGCGGTGTTCACCGACAATCTGCCGTATCGTGTGCTCGGCGCGCAGCCGATTGTGGCGACCGAAAGCGCGGATGGTTTACGAAACTGGGCGAAGCGTTGGACGAATTCGGCGAACGGCTGCATGGAACTTTCGGACGGAAGGAATCATGAGGGAAAGCGTGGAAAGCATGGAAAGGAACGGACGAATGACGATGGGTAATCGGCCGTGCGGCCGCAATGCCATATTCAAATGCGTGGCGATCATCGCCACGGTCGTGGCGACGTTCTCCTGCGTCGCCTGCGGAAACGCTGCGGACAGTGGTTCCACGGCAGACAAATCGGCGGCGCAATCGCAAGGAAAGCATGAGAAAGTCAAGAAAAGCGCCACGCAGGGGCTTGACGGCGCGCATCTGCGTGACAACGACTCGCTGTACAAGGTGTATGACGACAGCGGTGTGGAAACCATGTATCTGACGGTCTCGCGCGGCAACAAGTCGGAAGGCACCGACCACAGTTGGAGCGAAATCAACCAGTATTCCGTGGATGATTACGCGGCCATGCGCACCAACCGGTACCAAGTCAACGGTCTGCTGCAGGTCGGCGACGAACAGGGGCCTGTATCCGGCGAACTCGGCTACGGTGAAAAAGCGCCGAACGCCACCGTGCAGGTGCGCGGCCAGTCTCCAGTCTCAATAAGCAGAAGAACTACAAAATCGAGCTGAAAAGCGGCAAAGGCAAATGGCGCGGGCAGCGCACCATCGCATTGAACAAGCATATGGGCGAAGGGCTGCGATTCCGCAACAAGATGGCATACGACCTGATCCGCGGCATCGACCAGATGATGGGACTGCGCACGCAATTCGTGCACCTGTACGTCAAGGACGAAACCTCCGGTTCCAACTCCTTCGACGACTATGGCCTGTACACGCAGGTGGAGCAGCTCAACAAAAGCGCGCTCCAAGCGCACGGCCTCGACAAGAACGGCCAGCTGTACAAGGTCAACTACTTCGAATTCCAACGCGACGCGGACGTGATCAGACTCGCCGACGATCCCAAATACAATCTGTCGAAATTCGAGGAGAAGCTGGAGGTCAAAGGCAACAGCGACCATACCAAACTCATCGCCATGCTCAACCAGCTCAACGATTATTCGGTGCCGATGAGCAGCATCCTCGGCAAATATTTCGATACGGAAAATCTCGCATACTGGATGGCGTTCCAGCTGCTGACCGGCAACACCGACACGCAGAGCCGCAACATGTACCTGTACAGCCCTACGAATTCCGACACCTTCTATGTGCTGGACTGGGACAATGACGGCATGCTCATGCGCAAGGAGAACCAGATCCGCAATATCTCCACCGGTTCCAGCTGGGAGCAGGGAGTCAGCAACTATTGGGGCAACGTGCTGTTCAAACGCTGCCTGCAGACCAAATCGTTCCGCGACGAACTCGACAAGGCCGTGAAGCGGGAATACCGCTATATGAGCGCAAAACGCATCAATACGATGGTGGACCACTACGAGTCCATCACCAGGCAGTATTTGTGGAGGACGCCCGATTCCATGTACGAGCCGCTGACGCGCGCCCAGTATGACGAAGTGGCGGGGCAGCTGCACGACGAGGTCGCGCAGAACTACAGGATCTACAAAGAAAGCTTCGACAAGCCCATGCCGTTTTTCATCGACGCTCCACAGGCCGCAGACGGCAAACTCAAATTCAGCTGGGACACCTCGTACGATTTCCGTGGCGAGGATCTGAGCTACGACGTCACCGTCGCCAAGGACTATCTGTGTGAGGACGTCATCTTCTCCAAAACCGATCTGGCATTGCCGGAGACGGTGACGGACCTGCCAGGCGACGGACAGTATTTCATACGAGTGCGGGCGCGCAACGCCTCCGGCAAGACGCAGGACGCCTTCGACTACTACATGACCGACACCGGCAAGACGTACGGCACGAGATGCTTCTACATCAAATCCGGGAAGATAGTGGAGGATGTCAATGCGCGGTGATGGCGGGGCGTCGAAACTGCTGGAACGGGTCCGCCGCCGTGTCGGCGAGGAGCTTTCCATGCCTCCGCGCCGCTGTGAGGAACATTACCGGCATGAGCTCAAGTATCTGATTTCGTACGGGCAGAAAGCCGATCTGAACTTGCGTTTGGCTCCGTTGCTTGAACAGGACAGCCATGCGCGTGGCGGCTGCTATATGATTCGCAGCCTGTATTTCGACGATTATTGGAACACCGCCTACCAGGAGAAGGTGGACGGCGTGCTGATGCGCAAGAAATACCGTATCCGTATTTACGATTACAGCGACCGGGTGATCAAGCTGGAACGCAAGCGCAAAAGCGACAGTTGGATCTACAAGGAGGACGCGCCGCTCACGCACGAGCAGTTCGACCGGATACTGGCCGGCGACGTCGGATTCATGGAACACAGCGAGCATCAGCTGTGCCGGGAATTCTACGTGGAATACGTGAGCAATGTGCTGCGGCCTCGGGTGATCGTCGACTACGAACGCGAGCCATGGATCCTCGACGCCGGCACGGTGCGCGTCACGTTCGACATGGACGTGCGCGCCGCGGTCGACGGATTCGACATCTTCGACCGCACCCTGCCCACCCTGCCCGTGCTTGAGCCGGGCAAGCTGGTGATGGAGGTCAAATTCACCGAATTCCTGCCGCAGATCGTGCGTGACATTCTGCCAGGCAAGGCGCAGGAGATAACGGCCGCCTCGAAATACGTGCTGTGCTATGACAAAGCCTCGTATCTGCGGGGTTTCGACTACTGGCAGGAAGGCTGGAACGTGCCGAGCGTGTGACTTGAGCGCACCGGTCGGACGTATCGCGGAAGACCGAAAACAGACGGACGAAAACGCGCAGCCGAAAACATCGGCAATCGTAGAAAACGTAATAACCGAACAATCGCAAAAGAGAAAGCGAAACCATGAGCGTAAACGACATGATCAAGAAATCGGTGCTGAACTCCTTCAGCCAATACAACGTGCCCAAAATGGCGCTGGCCCTGCTGGTGGCGCTGCTGGTGGGCATCGTCATCTACTGCGTATACCGGCGGTTCTACACGGCGTCGTGTATTCGCGCAGCTTCGCGGTGACGCTGGTGGGCATGTGCGTGCTCACCTGCATGGTCACATTGGCCATCAGCACGAACATCGTGATCTCGCTTGGTATGGTGGGCGCGTTGTCCATCGTGCGTTACCGTACCGCCGTGAAGGATCCGATGGACCTGCTGTACCTGTTCTGGGCCATCACGTCCGGCATCGCGGCCGGCGCGGGCATGTATCTGCTGGTGGTGGTCGCCGGCGCGGTGATGATTGGCATGCTCGCCCTGTTCTATTCGCATCAGGACAAGGGCCGCGTGTACATCGCGGTGATCCATTACGCTTCCGACGCGGTCGGGGACGACATCACGCGCGCGTTCGGCCGCACGAAGTTCTTCGTCAAATCCAAAACCATGCGTGGCGACCATGTGGAGATGGCCGTGGAAGTGTTCTGCGACGACAAGGACATGACGTTCGCCGAGCGGATTCGTGCCATCGAGGGTGTTGAGGACGTCACCCTGATACAGTACAACGGTGAATATCACGGATAGGACGTGGTGACAGGAAGGAATCTGTTTGGCTGACACACCGGAAATGGGCAGGACGCCGTCCACCGACGAGCTTGTGCCGGAGCTGACGTTCGACAAGATCGACCGTGCGTTCGACAACAACGAGTTCTGCTTCTACCTGCAGCCCAAATGCAATGCGGCTACGGGTGCATCGTCGGTGCCGAGGCGCTGGTGCGTTGGAACCACCCCAAATATGGTGTGGTATCTCCGGGCAGGTTCGTTCCCATGCTGGAACAGGCCGGACAAATCTCCCGACTGGACGTGTTCGTATGGCGTTCCGTGGTCCGGATGCTGGCACGTTGAACGTGAGGGCCGCAATCTGGTGCCGATTTCCGTGAACGTCTCCATGGTGGACATCGACCAGATGGATGTGGCGGACACGCTCACCGGACTGCTGAACGAATACGATGTCGACGCTCGGCTGCTCCAAGCGGAAATCACCGAAAGCGCCGTGGCCAGGAACCTGTCCAAAGTGGAAAGCACTATCCGCAAGCTGCATGCGGACAACATCGCGGTGCTGATGGATGATTTCGGATCGGCGTATTCGTCGCTGAACATGCTCAAGGACATCAACGTCGATGTGATCAAACTTGACATGAAATTCATCGACTCAATGAGGACAATGCCAGCAAAGGCTGAAAATCGTCGAATCGGTGGTCAACATGGCCAGAAAGCTGCGACTGCTGGTCATCGCCGAAGGCGCACAGACCAAACAGCAGGTCGACCAGCTGCTGTCCGTGGGATGCCGGTACATCCAAGGGTATTACTTCCACGAACCGCTTCCGGTGGGACGGATGGAGAAGCTGTTGGCCGAACGTCCCGACGACCGGCATTTCTGGGATATGTCAAACGATTTCATGCATGGCAGCTATGTGCCCGTCAACGGCCGTACCATGCTTGAGACGTCCACGCTCGCCGCCAGCACCTTCGAGATTCTGGCCAATGGCGTGGCGGAACTCTCCCGACTGAATGTGAAGACGGGCGAGTACCGCGCGGTCAAACGCGATGGCATACTGCCGACGCCGGAAACCGATGATTTCGAAACCTACGTGCAGACGCTGATCGCCGAACGCGTGGTGCATCCGGACGATGCCGACAGGTTCCGTGCTGATATGGATCTGGCTTCGCTCCGTTCGCTGCTGTTCTCGCAGAAATCCGCGTTCGGAGTGTACCGCAGTGAGGTGCTGGCCAGAACCGGCGTGATCTCCTTCGCGGTGATTCCCTCACGTGAATGCTCCGAAAGCGATCCATGGGCCGTGGTGATGGTTGGCCGGAACCTGCCGATAGGGTCCTTTGTCCGGTTGAACGGCGAGGAGTACCGACGGGATTCATTGACGGGGCTGCTCAACCGCAACGCTTTCGACGATGATGTGGAATTCATCCAAGCCACCCATGACAAGCCGTTGACGGTGATGTACATAGATCTGATTGGCCTGCATGAGATCAATAATCATTTGGGTCATGCCAGAGGCGACGTGGTGCTGTGCGAGCTTGCGGACGCGGCGCGCGCCTATTTCGGCGACGATAATATCTACCGCATCGGCGGCGACGAGTTCGTGATCATCAGTTTCGCCCATTCGATGGCGCAGAGCGCCCGACAGATGGGATATATGCGTCAGGAGCTGCTTGATCACGGTTGCGAGCTGTCCGTGGGCATGGCCGAATCCGATGACGGCGAGGATATTCCGGATCTGGTCAACCAGGCGGAAAACGAGATGCGCAAGGACAAGAAGCGCTACTACGCCAGCGGCAGCGGCAAAAGGCAGTTGCGCACGTTGAACAAGCAGCTTGAGGACATCCTGGTACGCAACAAAGACATGGAATCGTTGCTGCAGCATTTGAATACACGGTATTCGATCGCTTATGTGGTCAATCTGCGTGCCGATACGCAACGGCCGGTCGTGGTTCCCGGCTATGTGCAAAAAATGCTTGACAAACATGGCGGTTCCTTCCACGAGATGCTGCTCGACTATTGCGACAAATTGGTGGCGCCGGCCTACCGGGACGTCTTCCGCATGCTGTTCGACTACGATTACGTCCGCGACCGGATATGCAGGGAAGGCGCTATACGGTACGCCTACGTCAGAAACGACGGCGAACGGTTCCTGATTACGATTTTCCCCGACACCCATTCCGTGGACGAGGTCATGTGGGTGTTCGCCAAAGAAGACACGTCGTCCGAAGAATAGGATTTCGGGCATCGGACGGTATGCTGTCCGGTTTTGCCGGTGTTGTGGGATATTGACGAAAAAATTGTGTGTCGTGGGTGCTTCCTCGCATGGAAAAGGGCTTATGATGAAACCGTTGGCCGCGGCAATGGATGCCGTGGTCTTCGCTTGAACACACAGTCGCTTAAAGGAGAGCACTATGGTCTATCGCATGATTTTCAACCAGACCGCGTATTTCGGCCGCGGAGCCATCAAGGAGATTCCGGCGTCGCCAGGTCCCATGGCTTCACCAAGCGT
>ENA-OQAS01001210-OQAS01001210.1-human-gut-metagenome-genome-assembly--contig:-NODE-1210-length-12505-cov-2.578446_pt1 | contig 12505 bp, 20 predicted proteins | sample MGYA00242733_ERZ504523 | MGnify/ENA primary metagenome ERZ504523 (study PRJEB26092, sample SAMD00036239) | human gut metagenome | host: Homo sapiens | study: EMG produced TPA metagenomics assembly of... | reverse complement strand
CAGCCCCGCCCGCGCACGGCCCACGACCTACATGCGCCCTGCCCTGGACGGTCGATGGACATGGTCTGGAACCGGTTCGCCATGAAATCGTTGCCGAAATGGTCGGCGAAGAACTGCGTGATCGGCGAATCCAGCGCATGCCCCGCCATGCGCCCGTACCAGCAGTCGAACGCCATCAATGTCATCATGCCGTCGATGAACAGCAGCACGAACACCACGGCGGTCAGCGAATACCGTACCTTCCACGGAATCAGGTTGATGAACTTCAGCAGGTACGGCAGCACGAACTTGATCCAGCAAGTCCCATAATCCCCCAGAACACCATGTACTTGCCGGAGGTGCGACCGCCTATCGACAGCCATTCGCCCGTGTAATCCCAGGCCTTGATACCGAACGCGACCTCCATGAACCAGCTGGAGCAGTACTCGAACACGCCGCCGATCAGAGCGCTGGAGAAGAAGATCAGCACCCAGTTCGAGCGCCACAGCCGGTTGAGCAGAATCGTCATGAATCCGGCGCCGAACCCGTAGATCGGCGAGAACGGCCCCCACAGCATGCCAGCGCGATCCTGATATTCGCCGTAGTAATACCAGTGATATATCGTCTCGACCACCAGCCGATCATGCAGCCGATGACGAAAATCCAGAACAGGTTGAAGAAATCCAGCGAGATATAGCCCTTGCCGCTCATGTCGCGGCCGACCATGCCCTTGGCGAGCGCCGCCTCGTATTCGTCGCGCTCATCCATGCGCTTGAGCGCGCGCTGCAGCCGCCGTTCCTCCAGCAGAGTCGGGTCAAGGGTTATGGCGAGCGCGACCAGTATGATCATCTGGATGGACGGCACGAGCAGATTCGCGCCCAACCCGTCCAATGCGAGCGACAGCAGTCCCTCGGCGAACGTCACCATCATGACGATATACGACCACCAGGCGGAATACCGCCGTCGGTTGCGGATCAGCAGCACGCCCAGCACGGTCAGGCATGCCGCGTTGGCACTGGAGACCACCGTCTGGGCGCATGTGAGGATGAATGTCAGGTTCAGCACGTCGACGGTCACACGGCCGTCGAGAATCTCATGCACCGAATATCCCGCCATCAGCACGATGACGGGGAGAGTGATGACGCCCTGCAGCAGCACGAGCACGCCGTAGATGCGGGCGATCAGCGGCAGCCGCCTGTCCGCGGCATCCTTGCCGGAGTGGCTTTTCGCTTCTTGTTCGACGTCGGCGAGTACCGCCTGGTTGGCGAGTGCGTCGACGTCCGCGGCGAGCTCCTGCCCGTCGCGACGCTGACTGGTCGTATCAGAGGCCATGTATCAGCGCTTCGACGAGCGTTTGCCGGCGTTCGCGGCGTTGACGGCACGCAGCAGCTGCCAATCGCGTGTCATGTACATGCCGAAGGCCACGCCGAACGCGATCAGCCCCACCATGTCAGCGGTGAACAGTGAGAAGACCATCACGAAGATCATCCAGCCGACCGTCCATTTGAACCGCGGACCGGGCTGCATGTGCTTCACGGCCATATATATGGTCACCGCGGCGACTCCCGCCGTCACGATGGCGTACAGGATGATGAGCGCCGTGTTGCTGCTGTTGCGGCTCAGCGCGGTCACGGCCTGAGCGACGTCCGGGCGGCCTCGGACGTACTGGAAATCACGCCGAAGTACGACAGCGCGAAGAAGATGGCCATGCCGACCGAATACACGGCACCGGCGCACATGATCACACGTTCCGGCGTTCGTTTGGAGAATGGCGAGCGCGCATTGGCTTTTTCACGCTCGCGCAGATAGTTGTTCTGCTTGGATGTCATAACGGCGATACCTCCGACGTCGGTGTACGAATCATGTTCCATCGTAATACAGTCAGATGGATTACGCTCCTTGCCGGAAAGCCGTGCCGTGCGCGGGCTGGGGCTGCTACACCACGCCCAGCCGCTCGAAGGCGTGCGCGAGGCGCTCACGTCCACCGCATCGGCGACCCAATCGGCCGGCGTCTTTGGGCGCACTTGCTCCCCGTTGCCCATCCGTCGCATGCCGATGCCGGCCACCTCGCATCATGGTCAGATCATTGTCGCTGTCGCCGATCGCCACCGTGTCGGCGAGCGGCACGCCCATGGTGGCCGCAGCGAAACGCAGTCCCTCGCCCTTGCTGACGCCCTTGCACATCGTCTCGCCGTTCTCCGCGCGAACATGCCCATCGAGCCGCGAACTACGTCCAGGTCATCCCGACCACGTCACGCACCTGCTCATAGGTGATGCCCAGCTCCGGCAGCGCGAAGAACGTACTTGCTGCCAGGCACCAGGTCGCCGAGCGTAACGCCATCCCGCCGCGCCTGCTCGCGCGCGGCGGGATTCGGGTTTACAGCTCCTCGCCGTTGGTGGCGATGACGTGCTGGTACCAGCCGAAGGACTTCTTGCGGCTGCGCTTGTACGAGCCGTGGCCTTCATCGTCGCCGTCCACGTAGATCAGGCCGTAGCGCTTCTTCATCTCGCCGGTGGTGAAGCTCACCACGTCGATGCAGCCCCAGACCGTGTAGCCCATGACGGGCACGCCGTCCAGGTCGATGGCCTTCTTGACCTCGGCGATGTGGCTCTTGAGGTATTCGATGCGCGAGTCGTCGGCGATGTAGCCGTTCTCGTCGGGCGTCTCGTACATGCCCACGCCGTTCTCGACGATGAACAGCGGCTTGTTCCAGCGCTCGTACATCTCGCACAGCGAGTAGCGCAGGCCGACCGGATCGATCTGCCAGCCCCAGTCGGTGGCCTTGATGTACGGGTTGGGCACCAGCCCGTCGAGGCCGTGCTCCATCGCGTCGAGCTGGAGCCCTGCGAGCTGACGGCTACGGACATGTAGTAGCTCAGGGAGATGTAGTCGACGATGCCGTCCTTGATAGCGTCGAGGTCGCCGGCTCCATTGCGATGTCGATGCCGTCACGCTCCCACCACTTGAGCAGGTAGCGCGGATACTCGCCGTGCACGTACACGTCGCCGAACAGGTAGCGCTTGCGCATCTGCTCCTGGGCGAGCATGACGTCGTCCGGGCGGCAGGTCTCCGGATAGATCGGCACGAAGGAGAGCATGCAGCCGATCTGGAAGTCCGGGTTGATCTCGCGTCCGCGCTTGACCGCGATGGCCGCGGCGACGAACTCGTTGTGAATCGCCTGCCAGACCTTCTGCTCCACCTCGTGCGAGGTGTCGTCCGGGTTGGGGATGATGCCGGAGTCGTGTACGGGAAGATCGGCGTGTGCATGTTCATCTGGTTGTCGACCTCGTTGAAGGTCAGCCAGTAGGTCACCAGGTCCTTGTAGCGCTCCATCACCGTGGTGGCGAAGCGCACGAAGCAGTCGACGACCTTGCGGTTGGTGAAGCCGCCCATCTTGGCCAGGTGCAGGGGCATTTCGAAGTGGGAGAGGGTGACGACCGGCTCCATGCCCTTGGCGCGGTAGTCGGAGAACAGCTCTTCGTAGAACTTGAGTCCGGCCTCGTTCGGCTCCTCTTCGTCGCCGTTCGGAAAAATGCGGGACCAGGAGATGGATGTGCGGAAGCACTTGAAGCCCATTTCCCGGAACAGCGCATCGTCCTCGCGGAAGGTGTGATAATAGTCGATGCCGCGGTGGTTCGGGTAGTTGAGCCCGTCGATCACGCTGTCGGTGATCTTGCGGGCCACGCCAGCCGCCCCGCCGGTGAGTACGTCGCAGATGCTCGGGCCGCGGCCGTCCACGTCCCATGCGCCTTCAAGCTGATGTGCGGCGACCGCGCCGCCCCAGAGGAAATTCTCGGGAAATCCCATGATGCTTGTTCCTTTACTTGTGTTTGCCGTACGTGATATGCGCGTCGTGCGCCGAAGGCCTCAGCCGTTGAGCTTTCGATACAGGTCGATGAGCTCGGTGACCATGAGCTTCACAGTCTCGGTCGACATCATCTGGTCTTCGACGTGGGTGAGCAGCAGCGACATCGTGACCGGGTCGCCGGCCGCCTCCTGCTGCACCAGCTTCGCGTGCTGTTCGTGGCCGGCCGCGTACTGCTCGTCGCCGGACTTCATCTTCGCGGCGGCGGTCTCATAGTCGCCGGCCTTGACGGCCTGCAGCGCTTCCATGTAATCGGATTTCGCGGAGCCGGCAGCGACGATCATCTGCATGCACAGCACTTCCATGTCAAGGGTTTCGGGTGCGTCCGCCATTGGACTGTCCTTTCGTCGGTGTTCGCCGCGCCGGTCACCGGCTCGCGGCGGACGGTCATTCGTGGGGTTGGGTGGTGGGGAATGAGGGAGGGAATGCCCGGCACCGTCGTATCGGGCGACGCCGGGAGAGGGAGATCACTTACCGGCGAGCTCGATCGCGTGGTTGAGCACGTTCTCGCCGCGCACCAGGCCGTAGTCCTGCGGGTTGATGGACTCGACCGGGATGTTCGGGAACAGGCCCTTGACACGGTTCAGTTCGAAGCGCACCTGCGGTCCGAGCAGGATGACGGCCGCGTCGGGAGCCTTCTCCTCGATCTCGGAGATCGGGTAGGCGTCAATCTGCACGTCGACACCGTTCTTGGCGGCGGCTTCGCGCATCTTCTTGACGAGCATGGAGGTGGACATTCCCTGGTTGCAGCAAAGGACGATATGCATGATGGTTTCCTTTCGTGGGGTGCGGCCTTGCGGCCGCGCTGTTGACTTGTTGGCTTGTTGAGGGGGTTGGGTTGAAGTTGTGTCGTGCGGACCGGTCGCCGGCCGCAGTGGCCGGCCGGCGGCCTGACGGTTACTCGGCCGCGGCGTCCTGCTCCTGCTTGAGGCAGATCTTGTCCTGCATCTTGACGAACGGGAACCAGATGGCGATGGAGCCGCGAAGATCAGCACCTGGATCACCACGCCCTGCCATCCGCCGAGCAGGAAGCCGGAGATGATCGGCGGCGTGGTCCACGGCACCTGCATGGCGCCGAAGGCGGGCAGGAAGCCGATGACCATGGCACCGTAGGTGAGGATCACGGCGACCAGCGGGGCGCAAATGAACGGGATGAGCATGATCGGGTTGTAGACGATCGGCAGGCCGAAGATCATGGGCTCGTTCACGTTGAAGATGCCGGGGGCGAGCGACAGCTTGGACAGCTCGCGCACCTGGGCGGACTTGGCGACCAGCAGCGCCGCGACGATGAAGCCGAGGGTCAGGCCGACGCCGCCGAACTTGCAGAAGCAGTCGATGAGCTGCGGCACCAGATAGTGGCCGCCGTTGGCCTGCGTGGCCTTGATGCCCTGGTCCATGAGGTTCTGGTTGACCAGCGAGTTGGCGGTGAGCACCGGGTAGATGATGCCGGAGACGATGTTCGGACCGTGCAGACCGCACCAGAACAGCAGCGACATGAGCAGCACGATGATGATGCACCGGCCCAGTTGTCGGTCAGACCCTGCATCGGGGTCTGGATGATCTTGAAGATGAGCTCGGTCAGCGAAACGCCGCCGAAGACCTGGCACACCTGGTAGATGATCGCGGAGTAGCACATGATGAAGAAGCCGGGGATCATCGCGGAGAAGGCGTTCGATACGCTTCGGGCACGGCGTCGGGCATCTTGATGCGCAGGTTCTTCTTGATGCAGGTGGTGTAGACCCACGAGCCGATCAGGCCCATGATGATGGCGGAGATGATGCCGTTGCCGCCCATCCACGTGTTCGGCAGGACGTTGGAGATGGTGGCGGTGTCGCCGCCCAGCGCTTGATGGTGTCGCTGGTGACCGTCAGCGTGGAGGGCGAGACGATGAGGAACGAGACCAGCGTCAGGATGCCGCAGGAGATGCCGTCCATCTTCTCGTTGCGGGCGTAGGAGTAGCCGATGCGACGGCGATGACCATCGCGAGCACGTTGAACGTGGAGTTGTTGATCTGGTTGAGACCCAGATTCCAATCGCTGCCGAAGATCCGGGCCATGAAATCGGTGTAGCCGGTGATCGGCAGGTTTGCGATCAGCAGGAAGATCGAGCCGACGAGCGTGATCGGCATGGACAGCACGAAGCCGTCCTTGAGCGCGGTGATGGCTTTGGTGCTCGCGAATTTCACGAACACGTCAAGCGTCTTCTGCGCGACGTTGGTGAACCTTTCCTTCATCACAGGAGTCCTTCCTTGGACATCTGCGGACTTCGTAGTCCGCATCTTCTGTTGTACTTCCAGCACGGCTTTTCAGCCTTCAGTTATTCGATATACTTTTTGTTGTTCGAATAACTTGTGCTTTTAGTATACGGATTATGGGAATCCTGTCAAATATGGTCACATCGCTGTTATTACACCGATTATCGGCATAATTCAGCATTGTCAGCGCTCACTGGTCAAGATTGCGACACGCCGGTGGTCAAAATATTCGAATAAATTAATCGTTTTTACTTCGACGGCTCACATCAGCCGAGCCGTTCGAAAGCGCGGGCGAGCCCGTCCTCCTCCACATCGCCGGCGACGATGCCGGCCATCGCCTTGATGTCCTCCGACCCGTTGCCCATCGCCACGCCGACCGCGCAGTACTCCAGCTCGGGATGTCGACGGCCGCGTCGCCGAACGCGACGGTGTCCTGCCGATTCGCGCCGAGATGCGCGAGCAGCCGGTCAATCGCATGGGCCTTGGTGATGCCCTTGACTCCGAGATCGCCGAACAGCGCCGTCGCTCCCCTACCGCCCCACGTGCGATTCGAGGTCGGGGAAACGCCCGCGGGTGTCGAGGAAGTCCCGGTACGAGCCGAGCACGTAGCTGATCTTGTTCACGTCGTCCCGGTACAGTTCACCGTCGAAGATCATGTCGGGGAACGCCTCGCGCACGGTCAGGCGATTGACGTTCTCCTTGCCTTGCGGGCGGAATACTCGCGGATGGCGTCGAGCGCGCCCTCCTCGAAGCCCTCGCTGGCGAACAGGCCGTTGTTGCTTTCCAGATAGAATTCAAGCCGCGCGGATGACCCTCACGGCCGAGTCCGGCAGGTTGTTGTCGTAGTCGACCAGTGTGCCGTCCACGTCCAACAGGATGATCTTGGACATCGTCGTCCGCCTTTCGTCGATGGTCGTGGCGGCCATGCGGCCTTACGAGCGGAGCCGGCTGCCGTGCGTCAGCGCATCGAGGTCATCGTGAAGAACCTCGCGTTGACGTAATGGTATGCGATGAACGAGGAGTTGAACAGACGGCCGTTGGTCAGGAACGAGTCATCCTCCAGGTACAGCGCGGGATCACCCTCGTTCAGACCAAGCACCCGGGCCGCGTCCGCCTCCAGCTTGCCCGCGTACAGCACCTTGTCGACGAAGCCGAAATTCAGACCGAGGTCGTTGCGCGCATACCCGAACAGCGACCCCTCGGCGATCTGCTCATTGATGAACGGCACGAATTCCTTGAGATACCACGCCGTCTCATATGCCAGCGGATTGCGTCGACCTGCCGCAGACGCACGACACGCCACACCTGATCACCCTCGGCGCAGTGCATGCGCTTGGCCAGCACGGAGTCGGCCTGCAGCAGCGACAACTCCTGCACCACGGACGTCACCTTGCGATGCGGGTACTCCGCGGAAATGCCGCGCGTGGTGCCGATCGACAGGTAATCGCCCTCACGGTCCTCGCGCACGAACACGCCGCTGCCCCGCACCGGGAACACGTCGCCGGCCTCGGCGAGCACCGCGATGGCATTGCGCACGCGGTACCTCGTGGTCTGGTACTCCTCTATCAGCTGGTCCTCGGTGGGCAGCTTCCCGGTCTGCCGGAACTCACCGGCATCGATACGGCCTCTGAGAGTCGTGGCCAATTCGCGGTAATCCTGAGCCATCATTCCTCCTACCGTCTGATTCCGCCCGATGCAGCGGCCCCCATCACCGCCAGAGACACCGCATCCCATGACATCATGATTTTATCGCACAACACACGGTTATTCGAATAACAACATGTACAATCGTACATGATAATCGTAATATCGTGCGCCTCGGCACCCCTTATACGACAATGGCGCTTGGGCGACATGCCATGCCACCCAAGCGCCATACGAACCGACATGCGATTATTGAATCGAGGCCTCCTGCCGCGCGACCTCCAACGCCTTGTTGAAGGCGTCCGACGTCCAGCTGGCTCCGGCCACCTTGTCGACCTTCAGGTCCTTGAGCGGCTTGCCATCGACCACGCCATTGATTGCCTCGGCGAAGTCATTCTGGTGGTTCTTGGAGATCGTCGTGAACGGATGCCCCACGATCTCGACCTTCTCGACCTTCTGGTCGGCGATGGTCAGGTGCACGTCGATGGAATCCTCTCCGACCGGCCCGTACTGGCCGTTGATCGAATAGGTGCCGTCCTTGTAGTTGCCGGTGTCCTTCTTGTCGGAGGTCGTGGACTTGCGCTTGGAGGAGCTGTCGGAGCCGCTCGATGACTGGGACTCGCTCTCCTGCGACTTCTCGGTCTCGCCGGAATTGCCGGCATACTCGTCGTTCATCGGCGCGGCCTTGGGCTCGCCGCAACCGGCCAGCAGCGTGGTCGCCGCGATCAGTCCCGCGGCCGCCACCGTCACGCTCTTCAGCGTGCGGGATTTCGACGGGGAACCGCCGTCCGCAAGCCCGTCATGCTGCAGAGCGCTGCCGTCACTCATGGTCACCACCTGTCTTCGCCGCCTTGGTAGGATCAATGAAATCAATGGAAGAATCGCCATGCTGCGCACCTTCGGCGTCAGAACCGGTGGACGCAGGCTTGCCACCGGCCGCTACGTACGCATCATGTGCATTTTTATCATTCCACTTCTCGCCCACGAGCACGCCGTGGTTGAGCATGATTTCACGCTGGGCGCAACTCGCCACGAGAGCGTCATGGGTGACCACGATGACCGTGGTGCCCTGGTCATGCAGCTGGCGGAACAGGTCGAGGACGATCTTCTCGTTCTTCTCGTCCAGGTTGCCGGTGGGCTCATCGGCGAGAATCAGCTTCGGGTTGTTGATCAGCGCACGCGCGACGCACACGCGCTGCTGCTCGCCGCCGGACAGCTGGCTCGGCAGATGGTGAGCGCGGTCCTTCAGACCGACCTTCTTCAACGCCTCAAGGGCCTGCTTCTCTCGACGACCGAATGGTAGTACTGCGCGACCATCACGTTCTCGACGGCCGTCAGGTGCGGCACCAGATAGAACTTCTGGAACACCAGGCCGATCAGGTTCTTGCGCACGTCGGCGAGCTGGCCGGCGTTCAGATCCTCCAGCTTGCGGCCCTCCAGCGAAACGGAGCCCTTGCTCGGCGTGTCCATGCAGCCGATCATGTTCATCAGCGTCGTCTTGCCGGAACCCGACGAGCCGACGATGGCCAGCCATTCGCCCTGCGGAACGGTCAGGCTCAGATCATCGACCGCATGCAGGTCGCCGTAGATCTTGGAAATATGATCGAGTTCAAGCAGCATATCCATGATTATTCCTTAACTATTCCAACTATTCCTCGCGCAGCACGACCGCGGGGTCGATGCGCGTGGCGCGATGCACCGGGGGGATGGATGCGACAACGGCGACCAGCGCGCTGAACACCACCGACACGACGGCGAGCCACCAGTGAAACCGATGGAACGCTCAAACACGGTGGCGCACAGCCAGCGAGCCATGCCATAGCCTGTCGCCGTGCCAAGCAGGCCGCCGAGCAGGCCATACACCGCCGATTCCACATAGAACTCGACGCCGATGCATGCGAGCTCGCGCCGAGCGCCTTGCGCAGACCGATCTCGTTGCGCCGCTGCGAGACGATGGAGCTGATCGTGGTGCCGACGCGACCAGCGTGAACACCAGCACAACCAGCGACACGATCCAGAACAGCGTCTGCAGCATCGTGATGACGCGCGTGTCGGAAGCGGTGATCTTGGTGACCTGCTGCGCCTTGACATGCATCGACGTCATATCGTTGATGCTGTTGACCAGCGCGGTGAGGTCCGAGGCGCCCGACGAGTATTCGATGACGTCCACGCCGCGCGTGGAGCCGGTGAGCTTGTCCACGTCGCCGGCCAGCGCTAGATGATCGAATCCTCGCTGCCGCCGGTGTCAACGATGTCGGCCACACGGAACTCGGTACCGGACGTGTCCATGATGTCGCTGGAGACGTGGCCGTTCTGGGTCTGCTGGCGCCGGTGGAGCCGGACGAGGTCTGGCCGTCTGACGTGCCACCAGTGCCGGACTGTGCCGTGCCATCGGTGCGTCAGTACCGGGCTGGCTCGCCTGTCCCGAGGACGCGGCGTTGTCTGATGCGCGGTAGCCGATGGTGATGCTGCGCCGACCTTCAAGCCCATCGCATCGGCGACGTCCCGGCCGACCAGCACCTTGCCCGCGGACGGCCAGGAGCCGTCGACGACCCAATGATGGTTGAGGTTCCTGACCTGCGCGGGGTTGACGCCGGCCATCACGTACGGGGCCGCGTTGACGCGCACGTTCTCGTAACGGTACGTGGCGTGCTTTTCCGAGCCCTTGGCGCTCACCATCTCCGTGGTGTGCTCGACCATCGCGTCATCGATGCCGGACTTGCCGTTCTCCGAATCGGCGAGCGGCGTCACGATCAGGTTGGCGCCATAGGCTCGCATCTCCTGATTCATCTGCTGCGGCACGCGATGCAGATCATCGCCAGACAGGACAGCGTAGCGGCGCCGACCAGCGACGCCACCACGGCCATGACCGCGCGAGACCGCCTGCGGAACACCGCACTCAACAGCATCCTGAAGAACATACCGGTATTGGTCATCTCAGCACGCCTCCTTCATCATCGTCTTACGATCAGCGTCCATGCAGCACCTCCGCCGGCTTGAGGCTCAGAATTGAGCGAATCGACGACGCCGATGCCAGCAGCACGGTCAGCGCCAGCAGCACGAACACCAGCACGAACACCATCGGGCGCATGGTGATGCCCGAACCGAACACCACCTGCCCGATGATCTGCGCCACGCCCGAGCCCAAAGCGGCGCCGACGATGGCTCCCAGAAGCGAGATCGCCGCGGTCTCCGCCATCATCAGGCGCGACACCGCGCCATCGGTCGCACCGATCGCCTTGAGCAGGGCCAGTTCGCTCGACCGCTCGCCGATCGAGGCGACCATCAGTTGGCCACTGCCACGGCCGCGGCGAGCAGGCTCAGCACCGTCATCAGGATCATCACGGCCTGGGTCTTCTGCAGCACGTTGCCTGCAGCGCGGCGACCTGCCGCACCTGCTTGGCGACCGCGCCGGGAATGACCTCCTCGATCTGATAGGCGATTGAGCTGGGGTATGCCGTGCAATACCAGGTCTCCCACTCGTCTTGGCTGAGCGCGGCGGGGTTCTGGGCCGCCTTGCGCGCCAGATCGTTCTCCGGCGTTGTCAGCGCCTTCACCTCGATCTTGTCGACGGAGTCCGGCAGGTCCGACAGCACCTGTGCCACCGACGAGGAGATGTAGATGGCACTGTTGTCGTCGTCGCCGGAATCGTAGACGCCGGTGATGCGAATCTTCTGCTCGTGCGTGTTCCCGGCCGCCGTGGTCTTGCGCAAGGTGACCGTATCGCCGCGTCCCACGCCGAGCTGCTGCGCGAGCGTCGTGCCGATCACGCCCTGATCGGTGTCATCCTTCGGCCAGCTGCCGTCGAGCTTCCACCATGAGCGCATGCCGTCGACGCCCACGACGGTGGTCTCGCCCGACGCGAGCTTCAGCGTCTTGTTGAACCACGTGCCGACTACCGCCGCCGCCGTGCCGTTCACCTGCGCGTGGACGTTGAGTTGCGGCGCGAAATTCGTGATGTTGAACGCCCAAAAAATCGTCTTGATCTTCGCCGCGTCGGACTCCTTCAGGAACGAGGTCGGGTCCGCGCCGGACTGCGGGCCGCCCTCCATGTTGTACAGGTCGGACACCACCGCATCGGACTTCGGCTGCACGGTGATGTTCGAGCCATATGTGCTCAGCTCGGCGTTGAGCTTGTCGCCCACGTCGAACACGACGCCCAGCATCGACACCGACACCGTGGCCGACAGGCACACGGTCAGCGCGATCAGCAGGCGCCTGCGTAACTGGCGGGTGAACGAGCGCCTGATCATTCTCAGAAAGAACATGGTCTAAACCCCTTCCTGCCTTACTGGAAGTGGGCGCTCAGCGCGTCCAGGTCGGCGGTCTGAATGGTGATCTTGCCGCTACCGGTCTTGTACGGGAACGGGATCGGGTTGCACCCGCCCTTGAAGCCGATGGTCGCCAGGTTGATGGCCACCTCACACTTCTTGCAGATGATCTTGCCGTCCTTCTCGTAGTATCCGGCGTCGCCGCAGTTCTCGCAGGCGTCGAGGCCGATGCCGTACGCGCCGCCGTTCTTCTTGATGATGATGAAGCGCATCACGGTGCCGTCCTTGGCCTTGTATTCGAAGCGGTGCAAATGGCCGTCCTCGACCTGGCTGAACGGGATCGTGGCCACGCGTCCTTGAGCGAATACGCTTCCGGCGGCGAGAGAGTCGGCTGCTGGTTGATTGCGGCCACGCCCAAGGTCAGCGTCGCGGTAACGCCGATCATCGCCACCACGCTCCATGCGGCGGCGGCGATCGCACGGCGCCGGAAC
>ENA-OQAS01001209-OQAS01001209.1-human-gut-metagenome-genome-assembly--contig:-NODE-1209-length-12509-cov-2.264739_pt1 | contig 12509 bp, 18 predicted proteins | sample MGYA00242733_ERZ504523 | MGnify/ENA primary metagenome ERZ504523 (study PRJEB26092, sample SAMD00036239) | human gut metagenome | host: Homo sapiens | study: EMG produced TPA metagenomics assembly of... | reverse complement strand
GCGGCGGTCTGGGTACCATGGGCTTTGGCTACGGTGCCGCCATTGGCGCACAGATGGCTCTGGGCCGCGACCAGCGGGTGGTCATGTTTACCGGCGACGCTCCTTCCACATGAACCTGAACGAGGCCTGCACCGCCGTGAGCTATGAGCTGCCCATCATCACCGTGATCTTCAACCAGTAAGATAACTGCTGTTTTGATATCTCCTGTGATCAGCTTAAATATTGCCCATGGAATGATCACAGTCCCTGTTCCAAGGATTGGAAATATATCGACAATTCCTACTAATACCGAATAGATAAAAGAATGTCCAATCCCTGCAATAAAAAATCCGATCCAAAGGATCGCTATGATCACTATCATGATCTTTAACTGCGCAAGGCAGTAACTTACTAAGACTCCAACTGAGTTCTTCATAAATACATTGATCTTATGCTTCACAAATCCTGGAATACATTTTTCATACCATGCTATGAGTTTTTCTCGTTCCAGTGAAAACATATAAGCTGCAATAACATAACAACAAGCCCTAACAGACCGCTTGTCACACCCTTTGCAACACCACCTGCATGTGCTACCCCATAATCTCCTGCAGAAGATGCCGCTTTCTTGAAAAGCTCTCCGATCGATCCGCTCCACTGATCAAACTGTTTTCCAAAAGATGGTGGAAGAATACTTAAAAATTGCTCTATCTTCTTCTGAAAGATCATTCCTTGTCTCATGATCTCATGACGGATATCTGGTGCATCCTGTATAAATCCGATGACTTGCAGTGCGATACCTCTGACTGCAAAATAAAGAACCACTATGATTCCTGTGATAACTGCCGCGATCAAGATCGCAGAACCGAACTTCTTCGGTAATTTTACCTTCTTCTCCAGATATTCGATCACTGGGTGGGCCATCATTGAAATAATCCATCCTGCTACAAATGGCCATAAAAATACGATTGATTTTGGTAATACAAAGATCAAAAGCAATGCACCTGCTAATATGACCAACAGTTCCATGATAATATCCAGATAAATTTCCCAACGTTTCATAATTTTTTCACTCCCTGATGTAATTAGTATATTCTTGAATTTTCATACCATTTTCCATCTCTTAATGAACTATTATACGTTACAAATTATTACTTGGCAATTCTAATCTCATCTTTCTCTCTGTCGTAATGATATATGTGATCTGATAAAACTTCTTCCTGATCCACAACCATACGGTTTGTCTCTCTAACCATTTCTCGTAGTTCCTCTGAACTTTGCACATATTCATCATCCAGTAAAAGGATCACTTCATGAATACTGCTTGGAAGAATATAAAGATCATGTCCCATATAATTCGCGAAATCTCTCAGTGGATCTTTATAAAGCATGACGGATGCTCCATTCATATAATCTCCATTTGATAATACAAACAATGGAATCTCCATATCCGTGATCTTTACTGGTATCACAGACTGAATCTTGCGCATCACTGGTGGGAAAATCTTCTCCGTGTTCTCCTTTGCATCCTTCATCATCTGTTCCTTTGTCACACCCCATAACAGCAACTCTTTGTTCCTCACTAATGCACTCGCCATCCCGTCATGATTCCGGTATGCTGCCCAACGATATGTAACTGCCAGATCTAAGAACCGCTCGTATGGTGTATACTTTAACATCTCTTTATTCTTCTCATAATTAACCACACGATAAAACAGATTCTTCTTAATATGCTCATAATCTGAAACTTTATCCTCATCCAGATAAAATCCAACCTGATGTCCTCGATAAATTCTGGCGATATCTTTCATCGTATCTGATAATTCCTGTCCCCTTAAATAATTTCGATAAAATATCTCCAGATACAACACTGGTACCAGATAATTCTTGGTCTCTCCGATCGACAACCCCATCATCGATATCTGATTATTCCTCTTAACCCTCTGCACCATAACTTTCTTTCCTTCCATCTCTGGAAGATAGTTTAAATATTCGCTTCTACATACTGATAAAATTCTTTCTCATTCAACATGGTCTTCTCCTTTTCTGTGGATGAAAACGCATGACATAACCCCATTTTATTTGTTTCCCTCATTTGTCTTCATATGTAAATAATTTCCATATCATCATACAATATTTTCCAGTTGATTGCAATAAAGAAAATTTAATTTTTCAAAATTTCTTTTTTTATTCAATCTCTATTTTGTTTGCTGTAAATTCTTTTAAAGAAATCAAGTAATGTTTCCAATTTCATCTCTCGTACCGATCGTAATCCTTAAATAATTATTGATTCTTGGCTGATCAAAATAACGGACATAAATCTTTGCTTTCTTCGCTGCTTCAAAAATCTCTTTGGCAGGTACGCTTTCATGTGTCGCAAAGATAAAGTTTGCTTTGGAATCTGCAAAACTAAATCCGATCTTTCTCATCTCAATCTGGAACCATTCTCTTGTATCAATGATCTTATTTCTTGTCTCCTGGAAATATTCTTCATCTTCTAAGACAGCTGTTCCAAGAACAATGGATGGCTCATTCATCGTATAAGAGTTGTAGGAATATTTCACATCATTCATTGCCTTGATCAGTTCCTTGTTACCGATCGCATATCCGATACGAAGTCCTGCTAAAGATCTTGATTTGGAATATGTCTGAACGACTAAAACGTTATCATATTTTCTTGTCAGTTCTTTCGCTGTGTCGCCGCCAAAATCAATATAGGCTTCATCAACGATCACAACATCATCCTGATTGTGTTGAATGATATCTTCCACAACCTCTAAAGATAAAAATGCGCCTGTTGGTGCATTAGGATTTGGGAATACCACCCCGCCATTTTCAGCGTAATAATCTTCTTTCTGAATCTCAAATGCATCATTGACTGCTTTCTTCTCGTATGGTATTCCGAATAATTCTGCCCATACAGGATAGAAGGAATATGTGATATCTGGGAAGAAGATTGGTTTCTTACCGTTAAAAATGTCATAAATGCAACGGCAAGCACATCATCAGATCCAACCCCGACAAATACTTCTTCTTTATCAATCCATGATAAGAAGCGATCGCTTCTACCAATTTAGTTGCTGCAGGATCAGGATATTTGCGCAGATTCTTGATCCCACTCATCGCTTCCTTGATCTTATCGGATGGCGGATAAGGGTTTTCATTTGTATTTAACTTGATCACACCTTTCTTCTTTTGGCTGTTCACCCGGTGTGTAAGGTTCTACTTTTTCGTACATTGTCTCTCCAGCTGTTCATTGAAAGTCTCCTTTATCTATATTGGCTTATTTGCGATAGTCATCGATCAGTTTCTTAAATAATGGAAGGCTTTTTCGATACGTTCTGTTGGTACACAGTAAGAAATACGCACATATCCTGGGCATCCAAAGCTGTCCCCAGGTACGATCAACAGATCATATTCTTTCGCCTTCTCGCAAAATGCATTAGCATCTTCTTCTAATGCTTTCGGGAATAAATAGAAAGCTCCACCTGGTTCTACACATTCATATCCCATATCCACTAATGCATTATAGAATAAATCTTTGTTCTTCTGATAGATTGAAAGGTCAGAAGTTAAATCTACACATTCTCCAACAACTTTCTGATATAAGGTTGGCACACAGACATAAGAAAGTAAACGTGCAGATGCGATAAACGCTGGCAGTAACTGTTCAAAATCTTCTGCTTCATTTGGTGCTACGATATAACCGATACGTTCTCCCGGCAGTGATAAGGATTTACTAAAAGAATATGCTACTAATGTATTGTTATAAAAATGTGGAACATATGGCACTTCAAATCCATCATACGCAATCTCTCTGTATGGTTCATCGGAAATGATGTAAATGCTGTGTCCATATTCTTTTTGTTTCTTCTCTAATAATGCAGCTAATTTCTCAATTGTCTCTCTGGAATAAACAACTCCGGATGGGTTGTTTGGAGAGTTGATCAAGATTGCTTTGGTATGCTCATTGATCGTTTCTTCTAATTCTTCGAAATTAATCTGGAATGCTCTGGTATCTGCAGAAATGACCTTTAATCTGCATCCTGCTCCCTGTGCATATACTGCATATTCTGGGAAATGTGGTGCGAATGTGATAACTTCATCTTCTGGCCCATCAACTAATGTCTTAAAGCAGATACCAAGGGCTGCTGCCGCTCCGATCGTCATAAAAATATTCGCTGCTGTATAATTTGTATCAAATCTTTTATTTAAAGACTTGGCAATGTTTTCTCTTACTTCCAGTACTCCAGCATTGCTTGTATATCCATGAATATCCACTGGATCTGCTGTTTTTAACAGGCGAAGTGCTGTCTCATCAATTTCTTTTGGTGCTGGAACACTTGGATCCCGATACTAAAATCAAATACATTTTCTGCTCCGACTTCTTTTGCTCTCTTCATTCCATATTCGAAAATATCACGGATAATAGAATGCTGTTTCGATAATTCTACTACTTCTTTTGATAACATGATCTGTCTCTTCCTTTCTTTGCCATTAGTTTTATTTTACAAAAAAAATGCAGAAAATTACAACAATCCTCGCTGATTGCTGTAATTTCACGTAATATCATTTGACGATCATTTTATTCATCTAATACATCTCTTAAGCTCTTTGTAACTCATAAACCTTTTCAGGACTTTCTTTACCATATTGACTGATCAATTTGACGATCGCACTTCCGACAATGACACCATCACAGTATGTACTCATTTTCTTTGCCTGTTCTGGTCCTGAAATACCAAATCCCACTGCACAAGGAATTGTTGCATTCTTCTTGATCACACCGAAAAATTCATCAAAATCTGTTGTAAATTCACTTCTTGTTCCTGTAACTCCGATGGAGGATACACAGTATAAGAATCCTTCTGCTTCTTTTGCGATCATTGCGATACGGTCATGAGATGTCGGTGTTACAAGACTGATATTGTCAACTCCGTAAGCTGTTGCCACTCCCTGAATCTCGTCTTTTTCTTCGTATGGCATATCAGGCACGATGACGCCCTGAATCCCACATTCATTACAAAGATCAAAGAATCTTTCGGTTCCAAAACGATAGATCGTATTGAGATACATCATCATGACAAATGGTGTTTCTTTGATCTCTTCTCTTAATTCTTTTACCATCTGAAAGATTCCCTTTAGTGTTGTACCACCTGCAAGTGAATGCTGGCTGGCTTCCTGAATGACAACACCCTCAGCGATCGGATCTGAGAATGGAATACCGATCTCGATCACATCTGCTCCTGCTTTTACCATAGCTCTGATATTTTCTTTTGTTGTTTCGTACCCATAATCTCCAGATACGATGTAAGTTACTAATGCTTTTTGCCCATTCTTTTTCTATTCTCAATGCTTCTCTAATTTTCATCTAACTGCACTCCTCTGTATCTTGCTACCTGATAAACGTCTTTGTCTCCACGGCCAGACAGACAGATAACGACTGACTGGTCTTTACTCATTGTTGGAACGATCTCCATTGCCGCTGCAACTGCATGAGATGATTCGATCGCTGGGATCACTCCTTCTGTTTTGGATAAATATTCAAAGGCTTTGACTGCCTGTTCATCTGTGATACTCACATATTCTGCTCTTCCGATTTCATGAAGATGTGCATGTTCTGGTCCGATTCCCGGATAATCAAGTCCTGCTGAAATAGAGTATACAGGATCGATCTGGCCTTCTTCGTTCTGTAAGAACAAACTCTTCATTCCATGAAAAATACCTTTACTTCCTTTTGCGATCGTTGCTGCATGATCTAACGTATCAATCCCTCTTCCAGCTGCTTCTGCCCCGATCAGTCTGACACTTTCATCTGGGATAAAGTCATAAAACATTCCCATTGCATTCGATCCGCCTCCTACACAAGCAAATACAGCATCTGGAAGTTTTCCTTCGATTTCTTTCATCTGTTCTTTTGTCTCTTCTCCGATGATCTTCTGGAAATCACGAACCATCGTTGGATATGGATGAGGTCCCATAACAGAACCGATGCAGTAAAATGTTGTCTCAATATTTGTAGCCCAGTCTCTCATTGCCTCGTTAATAGCATCTTTTAAAGTTCTTGTTCCACTCTCTACAGCATGAACTTTCACTCCAAGAAGTTCCATACGGTATGCATTCAGACTCTGGCGTTCCACGTCTTCTGCTCCCATATATACAACACATTCCATGTCAAATAATGCTGCAACAGTCGCTGTAGCAACTCCGTGCTGTCCTGCACCTGTCTCTGCGATGATTCTTTTTTTCCCCATTCTCTTTGCAAGTAAAATCTGACCTAATACATTGTTGATCTTATGGGCACCTGTATGGTTCAAATCTTCTCGTTTTAAATATACTTTTGCCCCTCCAAGATCTTTTGTCATCTTCTCTGCGTAGTATAAAAGAGATGGACGGTTTGCGTAATCTCTGTATAACTGACGTAATTGGGCTAAGAATTCTGGGTCATTTTTGTATGTTTCATAAGCCTCATTTAACTCGTTTACCGCGTTCATTACAATTTCTGGTACATACTGTCCACCGTACTCTCCAAATCTTCCTATTTTATTCATGTCTTCCTCCTGTTATCTGCATGATTTCTTTCATTTTTTTCAAATCTTTGTATCCATCCGTTTCAATTCCACTGGAAATATCGATCCCGTATGGATGAACTTTTTTTGTGATTTCTTTTATATTTTTACTGTGAAGCCCGCCTGCAATGAAAAATGGTTTTCTGATTCCTTCTTTTGGAATCAGGTCGTAATTCATTACTTTTCCGGTACCTCCATACATATCTTTTCCTTCTGTAAATGTATCCAGTAACAGTTTATCAACTGGAAGCTGTTGGGCTTCTTGATGTCTTTTGTATCTTTCACTCTGACCGCTTTCCAGATTTCTTTATCTGTCTGCTGTCTTAACTGTTCAATATAAATAACATCTTCATCGCCATGTAACTGGATCACGTCTAATGGAACTTCATTGGCGATTTCTGTAACTTTCTCAATTGTTTCATTGACGAATACTCCGACACTTAAGATCTTTTGATCTAAGTTTTGATCAAGTTCTCTTGCCTGCTGGCCTGTGACATAACGCTTGCTTTTTGAAAAGAAAATATATCCAATTGCATCTGGTTTTACTTCATTTGCATATGCGATATCTTCTTTTCTGCGCATGCCGCACATCTTCACTTTCAGACTTTGTTCTTTGATCTGATTTTGTATCATAGGCAGCTCCGTAACTGTTTCATTGTTTCTTTGATGTTATCGGATCTCATAAATGTTTCACCGATCAAACTGCATCGGCTCCTTGCTCTTTGACATTTTTCATATCATTTTCATCCTTCATTCCACTTTCGGAAACTAATACTGCTTCGTATGGAATAAGTGGAGCAAGTTTACTTGTTGTATTTAGATCAACATCAAATGTTTTTAGATTTCGATTATTGATTCCGATAATATCGCATCCACATGCAACGACTTTCTTTAATTCTTTTTCGTTATGAACTTCTACCAGACAATCAATCTCTAAGCTTTTTGCCAGATCATAAAATTCCTTTATCTTTTCTTCAGAAAGAATTGCTGCAATCAGAAGGATTGCATCAGCTCCTAAGACTTTTGCTTCATAAATCTGATATTCATCGAAAATAAAATCTTTTCTTAACATTGGGATATCTACCTTAGCTCTGATATCCGCAAAATATTTGCTGCCACCTTTAAAATAATGTTCTTCAGTCAAGCAGGAAATGGCTGCTGCCCCTGCATCTTCATAGGCAATGGCTGTCTCCACTGGGCGAAAATCTTCTGCGATCACACCTTTGGATGGAGACGCTTTTTTAACTTCTGAGATCACGGATAATCCAGATTTCTTTAAGGCCTCTTTAAATCCATGATTTTTATTCTTAGAATTTAATGCCATCTCTTTCATATCCTGTGGCTCGATATTGTCTTTTTCTCTTTGTAATTGTTCTTTTCTTTTTCTACGATATCATCTAAGATCATGTTCCACCTCATTTATTTTACATTTGTGTATGCAATAAACTGTTCTAATTTCTCATTTGCCTTTCCAGAATCGATCATCTCGGCTGCCAGTTTCACTCCATCTTTGATCGTTTCTGCTTTTCCGATCGTATAAAGGGCTGCTCCTGCATTTAATAAAACAATATCTCGTTTTGCTCCCTGTTCTTTTCCAGTTAGGATATCTTTTGTAATGATCGCATTTTCATCTGCTGTTCCACCAACAATATCTTCTTTCTTGGCAAGTGTTAATCCTAATTCTTCTGGATTGATCGTATATCCTTTGATCTCATCTCCATCGATCTCACAGACACTTGTTGTGGATGAGATTGAGATTTCATCTATCCGTCGTCTCCATATACGATCAGGCTCTTTTAACTCCAAGATTCTTCATAACATCTGCCATCGGACGAACCAGCTCTTTTTCATAAACACCGAGAACGATATAGTTTGTCATTGCTGGGTTTGCTAAAGGTCCTAAGATATTAAATACAGATCTTACCCCAAGCTGTGCTCTGACTGGTCCGGCATATTTCATAGATCCATGATGTGTCTGTGCAAATAAGAAGGCTACTCCAACTTTATCCAAACATTTTTTGCTTTCTTCTGGTGTTAATCCGATTTTTGCTCCTAATGCTTCTAAAACATCGGCTGCCCCGCTCTTTGAGGATACACTTCTATTTCCATGTTTCGCAACTTTTGCTCCTGCTGCTGCAATGACAAATGCAGATGTTGTGGAAATATTAAAGCTGTTTGCAAGGTCTCCTCCAGTTCCTACGATATCGATCGCTTCTGTTTCTTCTGGCACGATCGCTGCTTTTGCTCTCATCACTTTGGCAAATCCTGTGATCTCTTCTGGTGTTTCATGATTCATACGAAGACCCGTCAGGAAACTTCCCATCTGAGCATCTGTCGCATTTCCAGACATGATGCAGTCCATGGCCTTATAAGCTTCTTCTTCTGTTAAATGATTTCCTTCCACGATCTTTGTTAAAAATGGTTTTAATGTTTCCTGATTGACTGCGCTCATAGTTTCCTCCTTTTTAGAATCTCCAAGTCTGATTCCTGCGATGTTTGTTAAAAAGTTTTCTAAGATCCTCATTCCCATTTCAGTTAAGATTGATTCTGGATGGAACTGAATTCCATAGACCGGATATTCTTTATGACATACTGCCATAATCTGTCCTTTTTCATCTCTTCCGATAACTTTTAAATCTTCTGGAAATGTCTCATCATCGATGATCAGTGAATGATATCTTGCTGCATATATTTTATCTTCTAATCCTTCAAATAAAGGATTCTTGTTATTGATTGTAATCTCACTCATTTTTCCATGCATCAATTCTTTTGCTGGAACGACTTTTCCGCCATATACTTCTCCGATCGCCTGATGTCCCAGACAGATTCCCAAGACTGGAATTTCTTTTCCGAATGTTTTAATTGCCTCTTTTGAAATTCCTGCACTGTCTGGATATCCAGGTCCTGGTGAGATAACAAGTGCTTCTAGATTTTGTAAGTTTCCGATCTCATCAATCGTTATTTCATCGTTTCTTACAACCTGAATCTGTGGATACAAAGATCCAATGTACTGATATACGTTATAGGTAAATGAATCGTAATTATCTATCATTAAAATCATAACCTTGCTGCCTCCTTCACTGCATTTACAACGGCTAATGCTTTATTCTTTGTCTCCATAAATTCTTTCTCTGGAACAGAGTCATTGACGATTCCTGCTCCTGCCTGCACATATCCTTTTCCATCTTTAAATACGACGGTCCGGATTGCAATACAGGTATCAATATTTCCATCAAATCCAAGATATCCAACGGTTCCACCGTAAACACCTCGTTTTTTATTTTCCAGCTCATCAATGATCTCCATGGCCCTTACTTTTGGTGCTCCGGATAATGTTCCTGCCGGAAGAACACTCATCAGTGCGTTGATCGGATTTTCATCATCTCTTAATTCTCCCTGTACATCACTGACTAAATGTGTAACTTTGGAATATTTTTCAACGGTCATAAGTTTTTTACTTCTACAGTTCCAAACTTACTGACTTTTCCGACATCATTTCTTCCAAGATCAACTAACATCGTATGTTCTGCTCTTTCCTTTGGATCATTGACTAACTGTCTTACCAACATATCATCTTCTTCTTTTGTCTTTCCTCTTGGAACCGTTCCTGCGATCGGTTTGGTTGCTACAATTCCATTTAAGACACTGACTAACTTCTCTGGTGAAGCTCCAACCACCTGATAGTCAATGAAATCAAAGAAGTAAAGGTATGGAGATGGGTTTAATGTTCTTAAGCATCGATAGACATCAAATGGATCAACATCTGTCTCTACCTCAAATCTCTGGGATAAGACCACCTGGAAAATGTCACCGTCTTTGATATATTCTTTAGCTTTCTTTACGTTCGCTTCATATTGTTCTTTTGTAAGATTCGATGTTACTTCTGTCTTCACAGGTGTAAATCTATCTTTGGAAAGTGATACCGGACGTTCCATCTTGTGAAGGATCAATTCTGCTTTATCTTCTAATTCTTCATATTTTTGTTTAATATTATCACCTTTGTGGATATTCTGGATGATCACAGCTTTGTTTGCCAAATGATCGAAGGCGATGATCTCATCGTACATGCATAAGTGGCATTCTGGCATCTTCAGATCATTCTCTGGTACATTTGTTAATTTCTTTTCCACCTGACGGATCATGTCATATCCAAAATATCCGATCAATCCTCCAGTTAATTTTGGATAATCTTCCATAACTGGAGATTTATATTTCTTGATCAGATCACTTAGATAGCTCATCTTAAATTCTTCTTCCTGCTTTACTCCATCGACTTCTAATTCTTTTCCTGAATCTTGATCTCTGACTTAGGATTGATCCCGATAAAGGAATATCTTCCCCACTGGTCTTTATTTTCCACACTCTCAAGCATGAAACATGGCGTTCCTTCTTTTCTCAGTGCCTGGAACATACGGATCGGTGTCATATAATCTGCCAGTACTTCGTAAAATACAGGTACCATCTGATATTCTTTTAATAGTTCTTCAACTTTGTTTAATGTCGGATATAACATATCTGCCTCCTGATCAAAATTTATCGCCGTGGTTTCATTTTTCATAGTTTATATATCTGTATACTATGATTTATAGATAGGGCCGTTTTGCATGAATGGTAACTTTGTTCATATTGGGGGATTTCATCGAAATTTCCTATGAAATAAAAAAGGCCCATCGTTCCTATTGCTAGGGACGATAGACCGTGGTGCCACCCATATTCAAGAAATATCTTCTCTTCTTGTTAAAATATCTTAGAAAATATCTCTCCTCACTTAAGATACTCCGCTTTGTTCGATAATAAAAAGCTTTTATATCTCGTTCCCGTAACGTGGGATAACGGCGACAGTTACTAAGTTTCATAAACAGTTCTCTGTGCTCCTCACAAATCCATTCGCTTATCACATATCTATGACCTTCCAGCAACCGGTCACTCTCTGTAAGACTGTTTGATGAGCTACTTACTTTTGTTCATCGGATTTATCACTTTAACTTGTTAAATATTTGTTTATATTATATGAGTCGATTTTTTATTTGTCAAGAATTTTCTGATTATAATTTTTGATTTGTTGAAAATTCGCATATTTTATTTTTCTATTTTAACATTTTATAAATCTCTTCTTTATCAGCTTCTGGATGCTCTTTGATTGCTTTTTTAATTCTTTATTCTATGAAACTTAGCAATTAATCCCTCATATACCATAAACTGTTCCATAGATGAAAATTTCACATGATCTACTATAAATTTAGATTCATACCAATTGCTTAAATAACCATTCTCCTCATCTGGATTATGAAAACATATAATTTCCATTATATTTCCCCAACTTTCTGAACCGCTAAATCCAAATCATGCAATCCATAATATGCTTTTTTAAAAAAATCCACATTAACTTCTGATTCACTTCCGCACTTGGTATATTGTAATACCATTGATAATATGCATAGAATTCTCCAATCCAATTTGGTATAAAACCTTCCATTGCTTTTCCTTGCTTCAAAGAATAATGCTCTGTTTCTTTAAAATATTCCCATAATTCTTTGGCATCCATTGTATTTACATAGGCTTTTGCTTGATCTATGCTTTGTCTTGTTTTACTTGTCATATATGCATTGATAAAGTCTTCTGTGTCCTTATCTGGATAGGTATTTGCTACATAATCAAATAATTTTCCTTGATTCTCTACTACATCACCTAAATAGACATCTGAATATGCCTCTCATCATTCTCACTCTTACAACAGGGTACTAAATACTTTTATTACTTCGTTTGCATCTGAATTGATCAGATTTCTCATATTCTTTCTGGCTGTTACATCTCAATCATTGTAGCGTTCATTAAAGAATCCCAATCTCCTCTCTGTCTTCTCTGGTATTTTCCTTTACGATATCATAGATTTTCTCAATCACATCTGCATCTTCTAACAAATCATCTGCTATCTTCGCTATAGAATCGCCATTTTCAATC
>ENA-OQAS01001207-OQAS01001207.1-human-gut-metagenome-genome-assembly--contig:-NODE-1207-length-12520-cov-7.343178_pt1 | contig 12520 bp, 19 predicted proteins | sample MGYA00242733_ERZ504523 | MGnify/ENA primary metagenome ERZ504523 (study PRJEB26092, sample SAMD00036239) | human gut metagenome | host: Homo sapiens | study: EMG produced TPA metagenomics assembly of... | reverse complement strand
GAAGCAGACAAAGCGCTTGGCCACCACCACCGCCCGCAGCTTTGTGTTCAAGGGCAGCGGCGCCAAGCCGGGCACCAAATACTACTTTTATGTGGCGCCCTACACGGTAGATCCAAGACCAAGGAAGGCGCCAAGGCACCCGACTGGCGACCACCACCCGCCCCACTGCCACCAAATGCACCGCCGCCAAATCCGCCAAAAACAGCAGATTTCCGTGCGCTGGAACAAAGTGAAATGCAACGGCTACGCCGTGCAGTATTCCACCAAGAAGAACTTTTCCGGCGACAAAAAGACCCTGTATGTAAGCAGCGGCAAGGCCACCGGGAATATTAAAACCGCCAAGGGCGGCCGCACCTATTATGTGCGCCTGCGCCCCTACACTACCGTAGGCAACACCCGCTACTACGGCAGCTACACCGCCGCCCGCGCCGTGCGGGTCAAGTGAGCACAATAGAAAAAATAAGCATAAAGCACCGTTCCAACGAACGGTGCTTTTTTGTGTTGTTGTGATTTGAGCGGGCGGTTTGGCGCAATACGGCGGGCGGATACTATCCGCCCCTACCCGTTACAATAGCGTCTTTGTAGGGCGGCAATCTGCGCCCGCACTGCGATACAGGCTGACGGATCGGCGGTGCGATACTGCACTCGCTACGAAACAGTCCCCCGGACTGTTTCTCCCAAATGCTAACGCATTTGGAGCCTCGTGTCTCTTGCACTGCGTGCAATTCACTCATCGCACCCTACAAGATTATAATTTACAAAAATGTAGGGCCGGATGCCCACATCCGGCCGCTTGTGCCGGATTTCATCAAGGCCTTGCGTTCTATCTTATCCCCCCCGCCGTGCGGCCAAGGCGAATTTGGACCGGTACGCCCCGGCGGCGGCACGGGCCAACACGGCGTCCGGTGCAATGGACGAAAACACCCACCAACAGGAAGTGCCGCCCAGCGGCGAATGCTCCGTCTGCCAGCCCTGCTGCAAATGGTAGCGGGCCAGGTGCACATTCCGGGGCAGGCAAAGCCCGTCCGCATACAAAATGCCCAAGCATAATCCGCTGCGGGCAGCGCTGGGCACCACCGCTCCAACCGATCGAAAATATCAACACCCGGTGCCGGTGCCAAGCCATACGCCCACACCGGCGCCATATAGGCACAACTGATCGGGTCTGCGGCAACTGCCTGCCACACTCCACGATGGGTGACCAACCGAGCCAGCCCGGCAAAATCACTCTCGGCCACGCCGTCCCTGACCCTTTGGCGCAGGGCGGACAGGCTGCTGCTTTTTTCCATCTCACTTTGCATTGTTTCACCAACTTATTCGCCGCAGTGTAGCACTAATGGGTACTATAATAGAAGATTAGCAAATTTTTATGCTAAAGTCAATAGTACCAATCAGTGGTGCGGAGGTGGCGTTGTGTATTTTAGAAGGCTGCGGGATCTGCGAGAGGACAGAGACCTGAAGCAAACGGATGTGGCCGCCTTGCTGGGCATTCGCCAAACCGTCTATTCCCGCTACGAGCGGGGCTACCAAAATCTGCCGCTGGAGCACCTGCTGGCACTGGCGGACTACTACGGCGTATCTACCGACTACATTCTTGGCCGCACCGACAACCCCAAAACAAATCCATAACCATCGATCCAAGCCACCCTTTTCGGTGGCTTTTTGTTAGGCTGATTGCGACACCGGTTAGGTGGTGTTGAGCGTAGCGAAACAGAGGGATTAAATAGTGGATCACTCTACGCATATTCGCACCACGCCGCAGGCATACTATCCTTAAAATACTGCATTTTGCGGTAAATGTCAATACATCAAATTGCGGTATTTTATAATAACCCCGGTGATAGTATGTTTCAAAGAATACGAGACCTGCGGGAGGATCGCGACCTGACCCAAAAGCAAGTGGCGACGGTGCTCAACTGCTCCCAGCAGGTTTATTCCAATTACGAATTAGGCCAACGGGATCTGCCCACCGCCGTGTTGCTGGCGCTGGCGGACTACTACGGCGTATCTACCGACTACATTCTTGGCCGCACAAACGATCCGACTATCCAAAAATAAATATAAACACGGCAAAACGCCATCGAGTGTACCAATGCTCGATGCGTTTTGCTTTTTATATCTCCCGCTGACCGCTGTACTTGGCTACGGCATAAGTGCATATGTTCGCGCGTTGCGCTCACACAGCTGGTGGCGAATGGATGAGCCGCTGCCGCCCTGTCCCGCTCCTTCGATAAGATCAAGCCGACAGTACGCACCGATCCCCGCCTCCGCGCCCTGCGATAAGGCACATCATCTACAAAAAGGAGCAATCCAACAATGGAATTGCTCCTTTTTCCTTCTTATGTTATGTATTACCGAAAGCGCGCCTTTTCAGCCGCGCAGGTGGGCGTACAGATGGAGAAAATCCTGCTCCACCCGATCAAAAGGCTGCTGCGTCCAATCCGGGGTGCATTGCAGGGGCGGGGCATTCGTGGGGATCACCTCGCCGGTAAAATGTAAAAATTCCGCCGACAGCATGGCGTTGTCGATCTCCGTGACCGTCTGCCACTGCGCCGGGGTAGGCCGAGCCTCTGCCAAGGTATCAAACAACAGCGCCAGCAGCCGCTCCTCTGCCCGGACGAATTCCGGCAGCCGGGCCTTCACCGGCCGGGTCACATCGCTCATATACGCCTCTGCGCCGTCATGAAGCAGGCAGAACAGTGCCGTTTGGTTCGCTTCACCCCGCACCAGCGCCTCTCGGGCGCAAGCCAAAGAGTGCTGCCCAACGGAGTAAAATGCCGGGAACTGGCCGTTGGCGCGGGTCATCAGAGACTGGGCGTGGGCAATATCCCGCACATCCAGATCCGCCGCCACCGCGTGGTACGGGTCAAAATGCCGCCCGGTATAGGTAGAAATCGGTTTGTACATACCGTCGCCTCCGGTTAAGTTTCTATTGTGTAGTAGGACAAGGAACCGTCCCCTGTTTTACATATCCGGAATTTGCCAGATTTCACCCTCCAGATCATCATAATCGTACTGTAGATATGTTCCGCGAGCTTCAGAGCGGTATTTATACGGTATATCATGATCGTTGCACCATTCATCAAGGTAATCGCTTTATCTTGATTCAACCTATATTGCTCAGTAAATGACAAACCATTTCGATCAATAAACACACGATAGCGAAAATACACATCTTCTTTATCCTTAAGCCGCATTAAAGAACTCGGTTACCTGCGGATTGTTCAAAGCCCGCATTAAATCTTTGTATCGAGATTCTGGAATAAAATGAGGAAATGGAATAATATCTGGATTATCATCATACATATCGCACGGACCTCTGTGATCGATCATCTTGAAGTGTTTCACATCGAACCAATAGTCCTGCTGATTCGCTTCTTGCTCATCTAAGCTGTAGGAGCAGTAACAGTAGTATTTGTTAATGTTTAATCTTTTCATAGTAGGTTCCCTTTCTATATTGTAGGGCGGTGGGCTTGCTCCTGCTGCAACACCCGACGCAACCGCCCGCTGCAAATCATTATAACACAAGAAAGCACCGCTGAAAAGCTGAATTTTGGTGAACATTGACAAAAGTGGAAATTCCGCTTGATTATTTGGCAAAAGCGGTATAAAATAAAGACTGCAATACAAGGGCGCATAGCGCCCGGGTAAATTCAAATATTTTTCGGAGGTAATTCCAAATGGTAAGAGTTGCTATCAATGGTTTCGGCCGTATCGGCCGTCTGGCTTTCCGTCAGATGTTCGGCGCAGAAGGCTATGAAGTGGTTGCCATCAACGACCTGACTTCTCCCAAAATGCTGGCTCACCTGCTGAAGTACGATTCTTCTCAGGGCAAGTACGCACTGGCTGACACCGTGTCCGCTACCGATGACTCCATCATCGTAGACGGCAAAGAGATCAAGATCTATGCAAAGGCTGACGCTTCTGAGCTGCCTGGGGCGAGCTGAAGGTAGACGTAGTGCTGGAGTGCACCGGTTTCTACACTTCCAAGGAGAAGGCTTCTGCTCACATTAAGGCCGGTGCCCGTAAGGTTGTTATTTCTGCTCCCGCAGGCAACGATCTGCCCACCATCGTATACAATGTAAACCACGAGACCCTGAAGGCTGAGGACACCGTGATCTCCGCCGCTTCTTGCACCACCAACTGCCTGGCTCCCATGGCAAAGGCCCTGAACGACTTTGCTCCCATCCAGAGCGGTATTATGTGCACCATCCACGCTTACACCGGCGACAGATGACTCTGGACGGCCCGCAGAGAAAGGGCGACCTGCGTCGTTCTCGTGCCGCTGCCGTGAACATCGTTCCCAACAGCACCGGTGCTGCTAAAGCAATCGGCCTGGTTATCCCCGAGCTGAACGGCAAGCTGATCGGCTCTGCACAGCGTGTTCCCACCCCCACCGGTTCCACCACCATCCTGACCGCTGTCATCAAGACCGACAAGGAAGTGACCGTTGAGGCCATCAACGCTGCTATGAAGGCTGAGTCCACTGAGTCCTTCGGTTATAACACCGACGAGATCGTATCCTCCGACATCGTGGGTATGCGTTACGGTTCTCTGTTCGATGCTACCCAGACCATGGTGCTGAAGGTTGCTGACGACACCTATGAGGTTCAGGTTGTTTCTTGGTATGATAACGAGAACTCTTACACCTCTCAGATGGTTCGCACCATCAAATACTTCTCCGAGTTGGGCTAATCCCTCTCGATACAGAGAAAACCAAAGACCGACAGGTTCGCCTGCCGGTCTTTTTCTTTTGCTAAAATATAGATATAAAAAAGAGAGCACCTTACAGTGGGTGTTCTCTTTAATATATTTTATTCGCCCTTTTGGAAAATCACGGCAAACAGTTCTTCAATCCGTTCCATTTTCCCGGTTAGGTACAGGTAGCCGAACAGCGCCTCCACCCCGGTGGCGCAGTGGTACTCGCCAACGGTGGCGCTCTTGGGCTGGTGGCCGGTCTTGGCATTGCGCCCCCGCTTAAACACCGCCAGTTCTTCCTCTGTCAGCAGCGGCTCCATGCGGCAAAGGCCGCCGTTTGGGCTTGGCGCTAACGAACTTCACGCTCTCCCGGTGCAGGTCGTTCACCGGCCGGTTGGCCAGCGCCACCAGGTGGCAGCGCACCTGCATCTCATACACGCAGTCGCCGATAAAAGCCAAATTCAGCGGGCTTAGCTGCCGCGGATCTGTGTTCAACACTTCCATACTTGCTCCTTACGGAATGTACTCAAACTCAATATCATACAGGCTGACAATATCGCCTCCTGGATCCCCCGCTGCCGCAGCGCCTCAAACACGCCGCTCTTCTCCAGCACCCGCTGCATGTATTGCAGCGCCTCGTAGTCCTCCACATCAATGCCCTTAAGCACCTTGGGAAACCAGGGAGCCTCTACCAGGTAGTAGCCCGGCTCCGGATTGGTGATGGTAAAGCCGGTACTGTTTTGCACCAGCAGCTCCGTGGGGATCTCTTCCGGCTCGTACTCCTTCACCGGGGGCAGCGTTTGCAGCCGGTTCCACACTGCGTTCATCAACTCCCGGGTGCCCTCCTGAATGGGAGCGCAAATGGAATAGTAATCATAGCCCTTGGCCTCTACATAGGCTTTCAACCGTTCAATTTGCTCCGGCTCCGCCATGTCGATTTTATTGCCCGCCACAATCTGGGGTGCTTTGGCCAGCTCCGGATTGAACTTCTCCAGCTCCCGGTTGATGGCATCAAAATCCTCGATCGGGTCTCGTCCCTCGTGACCGCTTACATCCACCAGGTGCACCAGCAACCGGCAGCGCTCCACATGACGCAAAAAGTCATGACCCAGGCCCACGCCGTCTGACGCGCCCTCGATCAACCCGGGAATATCCGCCAGCACAAAGCTGTTGCCCGCACCCATGGACACCACGCCCAAATTGGGCACCAGGGTGGTAAAGTGGTAGTCGCCGATTTTGGGCTTGGCCTGGCTGACCACGGAGATCAGGCTGCTTTTGCCCACGCTGGGAAAGCCGATCAGCCCACATCCGCAATGAGCTTCAGCTCCAGACTGACCTCCCACTCCTCGCCGGGCACGCCGGGCTTGGCAAAGCGAGGCACCTGCCGGGTGGGGGTGGCAAAGTGCATATTGCCCCAGCCGCCCTTGCCGCCCTTGGCTGCAATAAACCGCTCCGTCTTGCTCATATCCGCCATGACGGCGCCGCTTTGCACCTCGCGGATCACCGTGCCCCGGGGCACGCGAATTTCCAGATCCTGGCCCTTACGGCCGTACTGCCGACCGCCACGACCCGGCTCGCCGTTCTGGGCCGCATATTTCCGTTTGTAACGAAAGTCTGCCAGGTAGCCAAATTATCGTCTACCACAAAGACCACATCGCCGCCCTTGCCGCCGTCACCGCCATCCGGACCGCCGGCAGCCACATACTTCTCTCGATGAAAGGCCACTGCACCGGCACCGCCGTCGCCGCCTTTGATTTTGATTTTCGCAATATCTGCAAACACAGGGTATCCCTTCCTTTCTGTGTTGTTTTTTCAATAGTACCATAAAAATGCGGGAATTACAACAAAAGTTCGTGGAAAATGCCGCCGCCCGCTCCCTTGCGCCCCGCTGGGGACTATGATAAAATAAGAGTGTACAAAAAAGAGAACAGCCAGGCCCTAAGAAGGAGGTTCCACAATGAACATTTGGCATGACATCAGCCCCAAGCGGATCCGCAAAGACCGCTTTTACGCCGTCATTGAAATTCAAAAAGGCGGCAAAAACAAGTACGAACTGGACAAGGAGACCGGTATGCTCAAGCTGGACCGAGTGCTCTTTACCTCTACCCACTATCCGGCCAACTACGGCTTTATCCCCCGCACCTACGCCAGCGACAAGGACCCGCTGGATGTGCTGGTACTGTGCAGCGAGCAAATTCAGCCTATGACCATCGTGGAGTGCGCCCCCATTGGCGTACTGATGATGGAGGACGGCGGCGCCAAGGACGAAAAGATCATCGCCGTGCCGGTAAACGACCCCAACTACAACTGCTACACCAACATTGACCAGCTGCCCGCCCACTATTTTGAGGAGATCAAGCACTTTTTTGAGGTGTATAAGACCCTGGAAGTGAGCAAGAGCACCTCTGTGCTGGAAGTGGATGACCGGGCAAAGGCGGAAGAAATCATCCAGTCCTGCATGGATGAGTATATCCGCAAATTCCAAATGTAATCCAAACGCCCATAAAACCGCGGTGCCTTATAGAAAAGGGCACCGTTTTTGTTTTTATAATCGGTTAACCATGGGAGCGGTTCGTATCCGCCCGCGCATTTCCCGCCGCGGCTTTCCGTTTCTTCCCAAACACCAGGCACAGCACCAGCAACAAGGGAAAGACGATCCCCGCCAAAATCCCTCGGCGCATATTGCCATCACACACCCGGGTAACCATACCCGCCAGGGTGGGTCCGGCGCTGCACCCCAGGTCACCGGCCAGAGCAAACAGAGCAAACATCACCGTGCCGCCCTTTGGAATGGCGGCAGAGCCTTTGCTAAAGGTGCCCGGCCACAGAATACCCACCGAAAAGCCGCACACGGCGCAGCCACCAGCGACAGGAGCGGGTTCGGCACCAGCGCGATTGCCAAATACGCTGCCACACACAGCAGGCTGCTGCCCAGCATGCACTTCTCCAAATGCAGCTTGTGACCCCACTTGCCGTAAATCAGCCGTGCGGTACCCATCAGCGCCGCAAAAGCCATGGGACCTGCTAGGTCGCCTACGGTTTTGGTGACCCCCAGCCCCTCCTCCGCAAAGGCGGACGCCCACTGGCTAACGGTATTCTCCGCCGCACCGCGCCCAGCATCATCAGCATCAACAACCAAAACACCTTGTTGCGGCACAGTTCCTTTAAGGTCAGACCCGCGCCGCCCTCCGGGTTCAAAGGATAAATCGGCGCGGTGGCAAAAAGCACGCCGTTTAAGAGGGGCACCGCCGCCCACACCAGCGCCAGCGCTTTCCAGTTGGCGATACCAAAGACGGTAAAGAACAGGGTGGACAGCAGCACCACACCCATCTGCCCCCAGCAATAGAACGAATGGAGCAGGCTCATGGCGGAGGCTTTGTTATCCGTTGGGCAGGCCTCCAAAATGGGGCTGACCAGCACCTCCAACAGCCCGCCGCCCAGAGCGTACACCACCACTGCCAGCAAAATACCCACAAACGGGTCGGCAGTACGATCCGGCAAAATCGTCAGCAACATCAGCCCGGCAGCGGCAAAGCCGTGGGCCAGCAGAACAGACGCCCGGTAGCCAATCCGGTCAATGAACCCGGCGGACAGCAGATCTACACACAGCTGGATGAGAAAATTCACAGTGATCAGCAGGGTAATCTTTTGCAGCGGCACCCGGTAGTCGGTCTGGAAGGTGACAAACAGCAGGGGCACAAAGTTGTTTACAATGGCCTGCACAATATAGCCGATAAAGCAGGCATACATGGTCTTTTGATAGGGCTTTTTCATCTTTTTTCTCCTTGACGAGCAGCGCACTGCCGGTAGAAATCCAGTGTATTATAGCACGGCGACAGGGCTGCTGCAAGTGGCCGTTGACAATGGACCGTTTTTTTGCTTATAATGAAGAAAAATGCACGGAGGTGCCCCTGATGGCAATGAAAGACAGAATGCACACCGGTGCGCTGTACCTGCCCGGCGATGATGAAATTATGAACCGGCAGCAGCTGTGCCTGGACCGTTTATATGAATTTAACCACACACGACCCTCAGAAACAGACAAGCGCCAGGCCCTGATGAAAGAGATGTTCGCCGAGCTGGGCGAGAACTGCTATATTGAGCCCCCGTTTTATTCTAACTTCGGCGGCGCCCATGTGCATTTTGGCAACCATGTGTACTGCAACTTTGCCGTTACCATGGTGGACGACACCCATATTTATATCGGCGACAACACCATGATCGCCCCCAATGTGACCATCGCCACCGCCGGCCACCCGGTGCTGCCGGAGCTGCGGGAGTACGACTACCAATACAATATGCCGGTGCACATTGGCCGTACCTGCTGGATCGGCGCCGGAGCAGTCATCCTGCCCGGGGTCACCGTGGGCGACAACACGGTCATCGGCGCCGGATCCGTCGTTACCAAAGACATCCCCTCCAATGTAGTGGCGGCGGGCAACCCCTGCCGCGTGCTGCGCCCCATCAGTGATGGGGACCAGGAATTCTACTTCCGGGATCACCCCATTGACCATGCAGAGATCGCCCGGGATCTGGAGAAAATCAAATAAGCACAAAACAAACCCCGCAGGCTACCGAAACGGTCGCTTGCGGGGCGATTTTCTGTATGTTTAGTCGTTGTCCAGCAGAGATTTGTAAAATTCACAGTAATCCGTGCGGTGCTGGGCGGTAAAGTTCACGGCCTCCCGGGGGTGACGGTTCAGTTGGCCGGTGAACATATATTGCAGGTCAAAGCCCCACTGCACCCCGGACTCCCGCAGGGGGATCATATACTTCTCAATAAAAATCAGCAGGCTGTACAAGCTGTACTTAGGGTTCTTTAAGAAACCCAGCAGCAGCTCCATAGCGCAGTTGCCGGCGCCCCGACCCATACCCATGGCGGTGGCGTCCAGGTAAGACACACCGTAGGACAGGGTCTCAATGGTGTTGGCAAAGGCCAAGTTCTGGTTGTTGTGGGCGTGGAAGCCACCTGTTTGCCGGCAGCAGTGGCCGCTTCTAAGTACCGCTGGGCCAGCACACCGGCATTCTCCGGGTACAGGGAGCCGTAGCTGTCTACCAGGTAGATCACATCCACCGAGGAGTTGCACAGCATCTCCAGCGCCTCGCCCACCTGGCCGGAACCGGCCTGGCTGATGGCCATAATATTGCAGGTGGTCTCGTACCCCAGGTCATGGAAATACTCGATCATCTCAATGGCTGCCGGATCTGGTGAATATAGCAGGCCACGCGCACCATGTCGATGACGCTCTCGCTCTTTGGCAGAAAGTCCGTTTTAAAATCGCAGCGGCTACATCTGCCATCACGGAAATCTTCATATCGCTTACATTTTCGCCAACAATGGCACGAATGTCCTCTTCCTTGCAGAACTTCCACTTGCCAAAATCCGCCTCGTTGAAAAGGGTGCGGCTGGCCTTATACCCAAACTCCATATAGTCCACGCCGCTTTTGATATTGGTCTTATACAGTTCCCGCACAAATTCGTCGCTGAAGTCAAAGTTGTTGCACAGTCCGCCGTCGCGAATGGTGGCGTCCAGCACCTTAATGTCGGTGCGCACGCCCATTAAATTGCCTTTTCTGGGGGTCATGGTTGGTTACTCCTGTTCCTGTTATCATTTTACACTTGGCACTTTAGCGCTTTAAAGCCCATTAGTGCTTAGGTGGTATTATAACACCACTCGCTCCCCTTGTCAACGGCAAAAGGCAAAAGAAAAGCAAAAAAAATGCAGCGCGCCCGCAAAACAAGGAACCGTCCCCTGTTCATTCAAAGCCGCTGTTTGTCGCTTCCGGGTAACAAAAAAAGCGTCGTATTGCTACGACGCTTTTGTCTTGCACGGAAAAGGATATTATGTAGCGTTCAAAAATTATATTCTATCTTTCCACCACGGGAAATTGCCTCCACCAATTCCCCAAAAATATGTTTTTAAGGCATCCATTGATACTCCATAATCAATAGTAGATTTTCTTGAAACCAAATCCGCCCATATCATTAGACGGCGATTTAGCGCCTCGATATCAAGCGTTTTGCTTCCTGACAATTCCATTGGGTCATTTTGAGCCATTCTTCCAAAAAAGAGTTCTGGACTATTTTTTATTCTACGATAGACCCCTGGAAATTTCACTTTTTTACCATTAGACAATAGCATTTCCTCTTGTCCACCTGCTGAAAATTGATCTCGTATGTGGGGGTCAACAATTCCTTGTGAAGTTAACCACAACGCATATCTATCATAATTACCGCCAAATACTTCTGGATAATTCACGCAACCAAAGATAGTGTATTTTCGCTTATCTTCTGGTGATACATTTTTCCATAGTTTTATCGTTGCTGATACCGTTTCATCAGAGGAGTCTCCTGTCCACCATAGGCTTTCTCCCTCTTTTAGTTGACTGCGATAATATTTCGCAACTGGAGCAATCGGGTTATCCATTTTTCTTAGGTCATCATAAGGAACGCCCATTTTATCAAAAATGGTTTCACCTTGGTTTAACCTCATATCAATAAGATAGCGTGGCATATGAGTTACAGCAATACCATATAAGCACTGTTCATAAGGTTTTGATAAAAACTCTATTGGATTTCCGCCAAGTTTGCCGAAAGTCATATATATTCGTTCAATGCCATTCACTCTTGTCGTTTCAAGTATACTGCTTCCCGTTGATGTCCAGTGATTTTCTTTGGTACTTTTCACCTCTATGCCGTAATATTTTGCAGCAATAATATCGGGAAATCTTTGACCAGAAATTTTTTCAATTGTGTTCTCGAATGCAGTACCTTTTGCCGATTCAACAAGAGCTTCTTTCACATCATCCTCAAGCGGATTACCGCCTCTTGTAGCATAGTATTTAGGTCGTTTTAATGCGTCGGCATTCAAAAGCCGGTCAGTTTGAAACATCAGCTTCTGAAATTCGCTTAATGACGGATGAGGATTAACTGATACGATCATTTCTTTTCCTCCTCAAAATAAACGCTCCACTTTTCTGATATATGTTTTGCAATATTGTATGCAAGGACACAGGGCACGGCATTACCGATAATTTTATATGCATCACTGGAGGATACTCCACAAACATCTCCTCTTTTGGGAATGATAAATTGATAATCATCAGGAAAAGTCTGAATGCGCGCACATTCTCTCACAGTTAGCCTGCGCTCTTGTAATCCAGCCATCAACTCTTCTGTATGGCTTCCTCCGTGTTCTGCAGCAAGGCGGCGATATTCAATATTGCGTGATGTTCGGATCGGATTGTCGGTCCGATGGAGTCCAGCTTTATTTCTGTTTGTCCCTGACAATGTTTCCCCATATACTTTGCTTTAGAATACTTCTTCTGGGAGGGATCATTAGTTTCATTGGGTTCCAACAGGCCATTAAATGCCTCACAACAAGTTACAGGGGAATATAAAGAAGCATCATCAGTTGTAAACGAATGAGTTTTTGGAGGATATGGGTCATAAGTAACAGGAATATCCTTCTTTCTCAATGCCATCAATGCGGTTTTTTTGAGTACCGACTTCTTAAACCCGAAAAAAATCACTCGCTCTCGTGATTGGGGCACACCATAATCTGCTGCGTGAAGTACCCTTGCTGGAACAACAAGGTATCCGCCATTTGCAGCATTTGAAAAGTCTTTTTCGATAACCTCTTTAACATCATCTAAGTTTGTAAGCCCTTTTACATTTTCGGCAATAAACAAAGCTGGTTCTGTTAGCGTTACGACATCTCGCATCCACATATACAGTTGTCCACGGCTTTCCACAGAAGGTTCTCCAACTTCTAATTTTCCTCCATTATGGCTCTTTTCAGAATTAAAGCCCTTTCTCTTG
>ENA-OQAS01001206-OQAS01001206.1-human-gut-metagenome-genome-assembly--contig:-NODE-1206-length-12522-cov-2.459540_pt1 | contig 12522 bp, 24 predicted proteins | sample MGYA00242733_ERZ504523 | MGnify/ENA primary metagenome ERZ504523 (study PRJEB26092, sample SAMD00036239) | human gut metagenome | host: Homo sapiens | study: EMG produced TPA metagenomics assembly of... | reverse complement strand
TGATTGATAAGCAGTTTGACTGTATGGCAAAATATCTTTCATGGGATATGCTTTTCAAAAAATCATATTACGCAACAGCCAGAGATGAACTTGAAAAAAACAAGGATTCCATGAACGAACTTGAGGGAATCGGAAAAAAATTATAAAGCACGTTCCAAATTCTAATTGTTTTGTAAGAGGGAATATCAGAGAGGCAATGTAAAAGCCACTAGCGGAAGTGCAGATGGCGATGGAACAGTCGATGGCAAAGTATTCCCTGAAAGATATCGCCGATTATATTGATAAAAAGATACATTTTAGGAATGTGTTTATTATACGCATGCCTATAACTAAAAACTTATGGGAATTATAGAGAATAAAGGATGATTAAAAATGTTAGATAAAATGGAGGTATACTATTTCAGTCCCACGGGAGGAACGAAAAAAGTGAGTAGTATTTTTGCGGATGCGATGGAAAAAGAAGTAATCTGGCATGATCTGGGAAGTAAGGAACCTATGATGGAGAAGCCGGAAGGTGAAATGACTGTTGTTGCATCTCCTGTTTTTGGAGGCCGTATTCCTTCAGTTGTACGAGAAAAAATCGAAAAATTCTCAGGAACCGGAAAAAAGGCAGTAACAATAGCGGTTTATGGAAATCGGGCATATGAAGATGCCCTGTTGGAAATGAATGACATTCTGACGAAATGTGGCTTTACGGTAATTGCTTCAGGTGCATTTGTAGCGCAACATTCCATGGCACCTGAAATAGGAGCGGGGAGACCAGATGGAGAAGATGAGAAAGAAATCCATAAATTTGCAGAAACTGTCAAGAATAGCACTGCTGTAGAGAATGTTCAGGTTCCAGGAAATCACCCATACAAACCAGAGATGAATATGCCGGTTGCACCAATTTCCCTACCATCCTGTACGAAGTGTGGAAAATGCGTAACTGTCTGTCCGACAAACGCTATTTCAGTTGCAGATGGAGCAGTGATTACGGATATAGAGAAATGTATTCTTTGCATGGCATGCACCCATATCTGTACGGAACAGGCGAGAATTAGTCCGCTTCCATTACAGCAGAAAACGGAACAGATGCTTGGTGCCTTAAAGGGTGTCAGAAACAAAAATGAAGTGTTCTTATAAGGAAACTTCTAGTTTGTAAGGAACAGAAACTTTGAAGTTTATGGAGAGGAGAAGAATATGATTTTTCACTATGCTGGCAAATATAATGGAGATGAGAGTAGTCTTCCATACAAGGAACATCATCCTAATGCAACCCCGTTTAAAGAACCAGAGGATACGAAGAAATTATCATTAATTGCAAATGTGGGATGTATTTTGATAATGGGTATATTAGCAATTCCATTTTTAATACTTGGAATAGAATATATTCCTGATAATGCAATATGGATGATGATAGGTGGAATTTGTGGCGGATTATCTCTGTTGCCACATGAATTGCTGCATGCAATATGTTATAAAAAAGATGTATATATGTATAATGATTTGGCACATATGTTGATGTTTGTGGTAGGAACAGAGGATATGAGTAAAGGGCGTTTTATTTTTATGTGCTTGTGCCTAATCTTATACTTGGCATAATTCCCTATATTTTATTTTTGATATTTCCGCAATTTGTTGGATTGGGTTTATTTGGAATTATTTGTATTGGAATGGGGTTTGGGGATTACTTAAATATTTACAATGCAATAAAGCAAATGCCGAAAGATTCCAAAACATATTTATGTGGAATGCACTCATATTGGTACTTGTAGAAATGTCAAAATTCCAGTTTTATGTTGCTTTTAATAATTGAATATTGAATGATTTTACATAGCCGTTAAGGAGTAATTTTTGTTCCCTAGCGGCTTATTTTATTTTTCAAAGTAGTAGGTGAGAAAATTGAAAATTAGAAAGGTTGATGACAAACCGATGGTCATTCACACCAAGGAGAAAATCCCTTTCATGTGTATTCAAAAAAGTTAAGGCAGGAAGTGGTCTAGAATATAGAGATATTTTTAAGCTGATTGGAGGAACAGAAGTATGCACATTGGTTCTGGTCTAAATACGGTATCTTCAATGTACCGACAACAAAAAGGCAATAATATGAAAGCCCCTGTATCTGCGGAAAATACATTTTATACGGCTGAAACACCAAAGGTATACCAGATATTCACAACAGATAATATGTTGTGGACAGGAGGTAATGGTACAGGTCTTTCTTATTGCCTTAAATATTCGGATGATTCGACGGATGAAAATCCAGTGGTGTTAGCGAAAGGTGTGGATGAAAACGGAAAAGAGTTTGAACAAAGAATTTATATCAATGACGTTGATCCATCAAATGCCACAGTAGTCGAAATGCGTGCATTGGAGGCACATTACAAAGTGGAGAAGCAGGGAGGTTTTACGTCTTTGCCAAGTCAGTAGTGCGTGAATAAACTGCTGACTTCTTTTTTTGATAGATACAGTCACTCCAAAGGAGCGTGTGTCGGATAAAACAAATTAGCAGGAAGCAGATAAAGCGATATATGTGATATTCTATTTCACATCAAAAAAGGTCTGTTCACAACATGGTGGCTAGCTATTTAAAGAACTTTTCCGATATAATAAATATAATTGTATGTAAGTAAGGAAGTGACAAGATGCAAATAGCAATCTGTGATGATGAAAATCTATAGGATTGATATTAGAAGAAAAAATAAAGAAATTATTACCGGATGCAGTAATAGATAAATATTTAGCTGGTGATGAATTGATTGCAAGTGGTTGTGAGCCGGATATTCTATTTTTAGATATTCAGATGCCAGGAATGGATGGAATGGAAACGGCAAGGATTCTGCGTCAGAAAAATGAAAGAATGGTATTGATATTTGTAACTGCTGTGGAGGAGTATGTTTTTCAGGCATTTGATGTTGCAGCATTTCATTATCTGGTGAAACCATTTTCAGATGAATTTGAGGAAGTTGTGAAACGTGCAGTCAGAAGTATTGAAAAATATTCTGAAAATCAATCGGATGAAAAATACATGATGGTGCAGTCCGGAGGAAGCCATATGAAAGTGTTTTTGAAGGATATTGTGTATGCCGAGGTATATAATCGAAAAGTCATTATCCATACACGGGATACGAATATTGAATATTATGGAAAATTGCAGGAACTGAGTGAAATTGCGGGAGCAGATTTCTTTCGTACACACAGAGCCTACCTCGTACATTTCAAATATGTTAAGAAATATGATGCAAATTGTGTGACGATGGAAAATGGAACTGCATTGATTGCAAAACAGAATTATTCTGAGTTTGTAAAACAATATTTGAAATATAATCAGAGGAAAGGAAAAGAAATCGGATGAGTTTGGTAGAAAAATGCTGGATGGTTACATCGAAAATTTCTGTTATTGCACTCCTTATGATTACAGGAATCTATTTTGGAAAATTTGTTTGTCCCTATATAAAAAAGAAAAAAGGGGCTGTGGCAGTCAGTATTGTTTATATTACGATTATGCTTGTTTTATATATGATTCCGCCACAGATTGATAATTTTTCCGCATATCTGATTGGAGTTATAGCAGCGTTTCTTGCAATGTATGTAGAGGACAGAAGAAATATATATCAGAAAATATTTCTTGCAATTACGTTCTTTTCTATCCGATGGTTAACGGTTGCAATGGCAGGCAGACTTGATGATCTTGTTACAAAAGCACTTGTATTTCGGAATATGAGTGCAGAAAAAGTGTGGTTGCAATACGGACTATATGTTGGAACCAGAGTTTTGGATATTGTACTTTGTATTGCTTTTATTGCGGTTGCAATAGGACTGATCAATAAAGCGTATATATACAAAAAGATGAAATGAGCGTCAAAGAGATGGTAATGCTTATTATACCTTCGCTTGTAGGCGTCACTGGGTATGGCATTTTACAATATTATCTCATGATATACGAAAGAGATACTGGAAAGAACTTGATTGATACATATGGATTTTATGGAGCTTTAAGCTTTTTACACTATCTGATTTCCATAGTCGCTATTCTTGTTGTGATTGTAATGTTCCAAAACTGGAAAGAGATGCAGGAAGAACAGCGGGGACAAGAGCTGGTATTAAATCAGATCAGTGACATGAAAAAGCATATTGGGGAAGTCGAAAAGTTGTATCGGGATATCCGCTCCATGCGCCATGATATGGGAAATCATATACAGACACTGGAACATCTCGTGGCACATAATAATATGGATGATGCTACAGAATACTTGGAACATCTGAAAAATGAATGGGACGAGGTATCTCCGGAAATAAAGACAGGAAGTCCGGTAATTGATGTCATTTTGATGGAAAAGCTGAGAGAAGCAAAAGAAAGGCAGATTCGGTTTCTGTCGGATTTTCATTATCCGCATAATACGAAGTTAAATGCATTTGATTTGAGTGTGATCATGAATAATGCCTTGAATAACTGTATGGAAAATGTAAGTGGAGATGATCCGTATATCAGTATTTCTTCTTTTCGGAAAACAGTATCTTTATGATAACCATAAAAAACAGTTTTGGGGGTCAGCTTAATTTTGGTGATAGCGATTTGCCAGAAACAACCAAATCTGGGAGGGAACATGGAATTGGTTTGAATAACATTCGCCGGGTTGCCAGAATGTATATGGGAGATATATCTTTGGAGCAGGGAAATGAGGAAGTAATCCTTAGCATTATGATGCAGGTAGAATAAAGAAATAAATTGGCACTATGTATTTTGTAAATTACAGAAATTACAGAAATATGTAGTACTTTTTTTTTGCACAGGTAGCGATGAAAATATGTTGCTTGCAAACAATATTTGAGGAGCACTGCGACAGTCTGAAAAGCATTTTCAGACTGCTTCACAACGAAAAAAGGGCGGTTCACAACATCGCAGTTTATTGTGAAGAAAGATATGCCGAAAGAAAAAATAAAGAGAAATCATGTTATACAGATTTTCAGGAAACGGATTTCAGAGTATTAGCTCAAGGAGGTAAAATCCTCTGCTCCTGTATGGACAGTCGCATTTTGCTTCGCAAAACAAGGAGGATTAAAATGATGAAAATTAATGGATTTAACGGAACGAATACGCAGACAGGAGCAATGGGAATGGCACAGGCGAATGATTCTGTGAGTAAAAATATTCAGAATCAGATTGCAAATGCACAGCAGAAATTGCAGGACTTATCATCAAATGAAGAACTGTCATTAGAGGATAAGATGAAGAAACGTCAGGAGATACAACAGGAAATTACAAATCTCAATCAACAGTTAAGACAGCACCAGATTGAACAGAGAAAGGAACAGCAGAGTAAAAATCATCTATGGATGATATGGTGGCTGGTACAAAAAATACATCTGCAAAGAAAGGAACAGGCTTGTCACAGGCAGGTATGCGGGCAATGATTTCCGCAGATTCATCTATGAAGCAAGCAAAAGTGCAGGGGAGTATGGCAACACAGATGGAAGGAAGAGCCGGTGTGCTTGAGTCTGAAATCAAGCAGGATGCTGGAAAAGGCAATACCGAAAAGAAAGAAGAAGAACTGGCAGATTTGCAGGCAAAAGCACAGTCTGCAACAGTAGCACAGATGTCTTCACTTTCAGATGCAAATAAATCTATGGAAGAAACGGCAAAGGCAGACAACCGTACAGATGCAGCAGAAACAAAGAAGGATCAAGCTCAGAAAGAAGAGAATACACAGGAAAATGCAGATACGACAACAGATGCATCAGATAATGCAGATGTCAAAACAGAAAACAGCAGAAACAATAAAAAATCCAGCATCAGAAAGTGGACAGTCGGTAGTATATACACCGATAGATATACGTTTATAGTTCGGAAAGGAGGCCGGTGTTATGTCAGAAATCAAAAGTTTTAGTGATTATACAAGTAAATATAACAGCAATGTAGATTTTTCAGCTTTGTTTAGTGGAACGTCAGATAGTTCATCAGTAGGCAATACAAATATGCTTTCTGATTATGCTGCAATCAAAAATGGAAGCTATGGAAAACTTATGAAAGCATATTATGCAAAACAGGATGCTGAAAAATTATCGGGAAAAGGTGATACTTCACAAAAACTTACCTTGATGAAAACAAGTGCAGATTCTCTGAAAAAATCAGCAGATGCTTTGAATGACTCATCTCTTTGGGAAAAAAAGAAAATAAAAAAGAAAGATGAAAAAACGGGGGAAGAGATTGAGGTAGAGGATTATGACTGGGATAAAATTACCAAGGCAGTAAAATCTTTTGTTGAAGATTATAATGATGTAGTTAAGGAAGCAGGAGAATCGAATACAAGGATGTATTGCGAAATGCTTCATGGATGACTGGAATGACAGACAAAAACAGTAATATGCTTGCCAAAATAGGTATTACCATAGGAAAAGGAAACAAGTTGGAATTAGATGAGGATGCTTTAAAGCAGGCAGATATCAGTTCGCTGAAAACGGTCTTTACAGGATATAATTCTTTTGTAAGCAAAATATCGCAGAAAGCAACTTGTATATCGAATGCTGCAAACCGGGCGAGTGCAACCTATACAAATAATGGTACGTACTCTAAGACGGATTCTTCTTTGACATCGAGCAAGATAGATAAAGAAGTATAGAAGTGTGGACTAACTTAAGGAGGTTGCTATGAAAGTTCAAGGAAATAGGTATATTAATAATCCTGAGATGATAAAAAATATGGTTGAGAAGAAAACAACTGTTCCTCAGAATATTATTTTGGAGGATGATGTGAAAATCAGTGATTCAGCAAGAAAGTTAGTTGAGACTGCTCGTGATAAAGTCTCAGATTTTCAGGCAATGCATTTTCATCAATCAATGGAGAGATAAAAGAAATACCAGCAGAATACAAATGTGAAAATTTATTCAAATTAGATTTGAAAGCAACTTCCATTTCTGGAGAACAAAGTGCGTTTGAAGGCTGTTCGGAAAATCAGTCAGAGGTTTTTGAAAAATGGCTGGACGAAAATGCTTTTGAATATTTGACAGAAGATGAAATGAAAGATTTAAAAGGGAAGATTAATACAATGACAGCAGATGTAGATTTTTGAATGCTCAGGAGGGATATAGAGGAACTTCCTATGAATCTGTATTTTTGTTAAGTGCAAGTGAAGCGGGACTAAGGAAAGTAAATGAAATGTATGTTCCAGAGCAATTACAAGCAGGTTTTTCAGACATGATTGACGAATATGTTCATTTTAATGAGTCGGCACGCGATTCTATCATGGAGAGAATGACACCGGATTATATGGTTGTTGGAATAGGGAGCAAAACAGAAGCTTATAAGTACAAATCAGAAATAATCTCAGATGAGACAGCTTTTTATGCAAATGAGAAGAAAGAGATAAGTGGTATCTGCAATCAGTTTTTAAATGGTAAAACAGATCAAAAATTATTTTGTAATGAAATGAAAGACCGTCTAAATGATTACTATGGAAGCAGGTATGAATTAAGGAACAGCCAGAAGCTGTTGAAGGCAGAGTAAATAATATGCTGGGCAAATTGCAACATATGTTTGGCGTTTAATGTTGAAAAAGGGTTTGGAGAATAATTATGAAGGCAGTGACAGATGTAAACACAGTAAACCAGCTATTGACATATTCAAAGCAGGCAGAGGCAGGAATACACCAAAAAGCAATACTGATGTTGCTTGGAGCAGGAAATAATAAAAAACAGGACAGTTTAAGTATTTCTGATGCTGCAAGAGGCTTTTCAAAGCAATCCATAGCTGCACTGATAGATAAAAATGCGAATATTTCTAACAGTGAATTGGCTTATTATTTTGCAAACTATAATAATTCAAGTGCTATTTTGGATGCAATCAATTTTGGGGAGAATGTTTCCTGTGGATATAATTCTGATTTTAAGGAATACGGGGTTATTTCCTTTGAACTTAATGGGAGCAGACAGGTAGTACCTAATTATGCAGTATCGAAAATGAATGCAAGCACCTTGTCAGGCATCTGTGTTGAGAATAATTCTCTGGTACTAAGTAATAAAAGTTATTATTCATGGACAACATCAAGTGGTGGTAAATATACATGGACGGTCAATAATGGAAGGATAGGCTGGGCAGCCTCGGAATCGTTGCTTGCAGAGAATACAAATCAAAAAGGGACAAATTATAAGTGGGAAATGCGCAAAGCAAGTAATATTTTATCTGATCTGGCACAGGGAAAGAGTGTGTGGGGTTATCTCTACAGTAATGAGGAAGTACTGTCAGTCTGTGAGAAAGTTGGGATTTCTCCGGGATTCTTTTCTATAGATGCGGGAGCAGGAAAACACACTTATTTATTGCAGGAATCAGGAAAGACCATAAATGTTGATGCAAAGATAAAAAAGTTAAATGATATAAACTGGATAGAAATCGGATATAAAGAAGGAGATACGTTTTCCGTTTATGGTAAAGAGTATGCTATTGACAGCAGTGGGCATATCAATGTTTCGGCAGAAGATGAATTTATATCAACGGAAATTAAATATCCAAGTCGTTCAATATAATAGAAATTATTTTAAGTTTCAATAACAGGGAGGTAGGATTATGGCAATTACAGGTATCAATAACAGCAGTTGCACATCGTATTATGCTTCAAATTACAAGAATACTGTTAAAAAAACAGATAGTGAAAAGGATAGTACAAATACAAAAGACGACAACGTGACAACAAGTACAGTTGAATTAAAAACATCACGTCCCGGTGTGACAAAAACAGAGCAGATTAAGACGGGGTATAGCAATGTAAATGATTATTCAAAATACTTGCAAGGAAAATACCATTATATGAATATAGGGCTGACTTCAATGCAAGGGGTTCCGACAACAGTATCCGTTTCAAGTGCATTTTTACAGAAGTGTATGAATGATCCGGAAAAAGCAAAGTATCTGGAGGAAAACTTAGCAGCCATTCCAGATTGTGCAAAAAGTGCGGTGAATGGATGTTTGGATACTTTGACAAATCTGAGTTATAAGGTTGATGAAAACGGAAATATTTCGGTGGCAATATCTGGTACAAATGATCCAGATGGGAAAATAGCGAAAAAGAATGCTGAACGAAAAGCAAAAAAGAACAGAGAAACAGAGGAAAAGGTAAAAAGAGAAAAGTGCTGCTAAAAAAGCAGAGGAAGAAAAAGCTGCAAAGAAACGTGCAGAAAAATCGGCAGAAAGAAAGGAAACGGGTGATTATACCTTATCCGTAACTGGTACTGATGTAAAAAGTATGACACAAAGCCTTGTAGCAGGATCTGTGAGTATTTCTGTACCTGATAGATCAAGTTTTGATATTAAGGCATAAGAGGGTCGGTAAAAGGAAAAATTCACTATTTTAACATCAGGTGGTTATGGTGTTCAAATTCAGAGTCAGGGTGTGAGTGTATTGTTAAATACCGGTGCCGGCTGGGGATATGAAATGACTCCGGCAGAACTTACAAGAAAAGATGAATTTTATTCCATTTACTGTAAGGAATATAATGCAGTAAAGAATGATATGAATTCTGAATTAAAAGAATTACCAGATTATCTGGAGAAAAGATCAGTTTTTGAAGTGAAAGCCTAATGATAATAATGCAATTCAAATAAAAAGGAGTATTGATATATACAGATTAGTTCCAACTATTCTATGAATGGTGTGCCATATGAAAACAGACGCAGACAGAATGATATTCCTCAATTTAGTACAGAACGTGCCAAACAGGAAAATGAGAGTATAAATCCATATATGGAAGATACGGATTATAACGAAAAAGCATTTGATATGATTGGTCCGAATGCTCCGCAGGATGTAAAGGACGCATGAAATAGATGCAGTTATATTGATCTGACATAAATCTAGATGATATCATTAAGTAACGGATGATAATAGTATTTCGTCAAATGACTGATATTGGAGCTGTAAAAACTGCTCGCCATTATTAAGAAAGATAGGTATTAAGTAAAAACGAAGCCATGTTGATATGTTCTATTAAGAGAGTAATATTGACATGTCTTTTTTTATAGAAAACTTGTGTTATAAGCGGTTATGTGCATACGGTATATCCAGAGTGGAAACAATGATGACAAAGTAATATATAAAGTGATTTTGTTACTTTTATTTTTAAAAGTATGATATAATAAATACATCTGTTAATGTAATCGTTTAGGAGAAAGGGGAATATTTTGAGGGTACTATTTTGCAACATTGCATGGATGAATTATTATAAGGGAATTATTCGTTGTATTGATGAACCTAAGAATGGTGGTTCTTATGTAAAGGAAACACTTGATGCACACGAAAAATATAATTTTATGCCGGCACATATTATTGACAGCAGATATCCGGACGGGGATTACTGCCTTGGATTTGTGGAGACAAAGACAACTTCTGCAGGAAAAAGAAACCAGCTTAATATCGAAAAGATTGAAGACTGCATGAATCTTAAGAATGAGACAGAGGTGATGATGTATTAGTTATTTTTTGTGCATTATATCCAGATTCATTTGACAAAGAAACTTATGTTGTTGGCTGGTATAAGAATGTAACTGTATACAGGCGTTATGAAACTATGGCGTTTGATTACGAGTACAGGTCAGATACAGACAATAGTAATTGTGTCTCAGGTGAATGGATACAGGAATACAATGCAATAGCAAAGAAATCAGATTGTGTGTTACTTCCAAGATCACAGAGAAGAAAGACATATTGGAGAGTGCCAAGGAAGAAAAAAGGGTGGCATTTGGTTTTGGTCAATCGAATGTATGGTTTGCAAGAGGAGAAGATGATAATAAGCTTTTATCAGACTTTTTGGATAGGCTTAAAGTTCAGATTGGTGAATACGATGGGGAAAACTGGATTGATAAATATGCAAATGATTAATGAAAACTGGGGATAGATTAATGATGTATGATATTAATAAGCAGATAGACCAAATTACAGATGAAGAAATCAATATAGCCAAGCGAAACATTACCGCACGGGTGAAGGCTATGATTATAGGAGAGGGAATAACAAATGAGATACTAAACATTGAAGTAAGGACACCTATGAATATGAGCATATAACAGGAAATTATAAGGATTTAGGTTTAAGGATAGAGGGTGATTTAATGGATAAAGTTTCTGCTATTAAACTTAGCGCCCTAAGCATATTGGACGGTAGGATAGATAATGCAAAGAACATAATAAATAAGGAATATCCGTTTAAGAAGATAATACCGAAGGGAGAAATTACACAGATAAGGAAAAGTATGAGCAGTTTGTAAGAGATGGATTTATTGACAGATACAGTGGAGAAAAACTTGTTAATCCTGGTATGTTAAAGGTATTATCATTTTATATGCCGGATGCATTTCCATATCAGTCTCACTGGAAGATGGAAGAGTGCCACAATGCATACTGGGAGCTTATACCTACAATTGACCATATTGTACCGATTGCCAACGGCGGTGCTGATAACAGCACTAATTTTGCAACTACTTCAATGCTTCATAATTCAATAAAAAGTAACTGGACATTAAAGCAATTAAACTGGAAACTATACCCGGCAGGTGATATGGCAGAGTATGACGGACTTACGGAACTTTTTGTAAAACTAACTGAAAATAATCTTGAGTTATTTGAGGATGCTTATATTAAGAGATGGTATAAGCTGTCAACTGATTTAAAAATCGATTAATTGTTAAAAGAGGTAATAATGCACATATATGTAGATGCGGATGCATGTCCTGTCATACGGATAGTAGAGAACATAGCTAGAAAATACAATATAGAAACAACGCTTATATGTGATACTAATCATGTGCTTACATCCGATTATAGTGATGTAGTAACAGTAAGCGCAGGGCTGATGCAGTTGATTTTAAGCTGGTTAACTTATGTACGCGTGATGACATAGTTGTTACACAGGATTATGGGGTTGCAGCTATGGCGTTGAGTAGGGTGCATATGCAATTCATCAGTCAGGAAGTGGTATACTACCGACAACATAGATCAGATGCTTATGCAGAGGCACATAACTAAATGTGCGAAAAGAGCAAGCAGTAAAAACCATATAAAGGGACATAAAAAGAGGTCAAATGAGGATAATATTCATTTTGCAGAGTCGTTTGAAAAACTTGTGCTGTTGGCACAGACAAAGAAAGGGTAATGTAAATGGGATTATTTAGTAAGAAAAAGATAGTGCATTCTTATGATAAAGATAGCAAAAGACCAGTAATTAAGGCCAGTATATGCACTGGTGAACAGGTAGCTGGATTTAAGGATATTCATACAGGTAAGATAGAAGAGGTTATGCTGATTAGGAGTGAGGCAGACCTTGATAATTTCAAGAAAATGTATGGAATTAACGAAAAAATAGAAAAGGAATATTAAGATGAACATTCAGATATTTGGAACTAAGAAATGTAATGATACAAAAAAGGCAGAGCGTTTTCTTTAAGGAGAGAGGTATTAAGTACCAGTTTATTGATATGAAAGAAAAGGGAATGAGCAAGGGCGAATTTAATTCAGTTGCTCAGGTTAATGGTGGACTGGAAAATATGATTAACTGG